>Ga0115851_101136_pt1 | contig 13633 bp, 10 predicted proteins | sample InSIn2gowninarea_FD_83865 | JGI IMG/M metagenome (GOLD analysis project Ga0115851, IMG submission 83865)
AATGATGCAATTTCTATAATTAACCACCACACTATAGAGGGAAAACTCAAGAGGCCACGAGATTATATCAAATCCCAAGTCAAGGCCAATCTGATGGCTAATTTCTTTCGAATGAATGGTAATATATGCAAAAAGGATTATTATAATTGAGGTTAAAAATGCAAAGTTGTTAAAATACTAGAAGAGATTATATTTTTTCATAACACCTCTATTTAATCTAAATAATCTATAGAAAATAAATCATTCAATATATTAATTAGATTAAATGATTTAAAAGTACAATTTAAATAGTTAAAATTAACAACATAATTATATTATAAACAATTAAAATACTTAAAATAAATCTTAACTATTAAAAATGAATTGATCACAATATTTATAAGAATTCATAATAAAAATGATCTATTTAAAAAATATAAAAAATATCATAGATTAGATTGACATTATCATAGTGTGTGTTATTTTGGATCTGATTATAAATATATTTGTGTTACATTTTTAGATATTATTACAATGAATTCCAACCTTATTACCCGGCCAGAAATAAACTCAATACATTTTTTCTTTTAAAATCTAGATTAAATATGTAATAAGATTTTAAAAATGTGAGATATATTTTAGATTCATTAAGATTAAGAATAATATCAATATGAAATTGATTCCCAAAATGACAATTTAATAAATTTGTCTTTCACTAATGCACTTTGATTATTGCACCAGTGACTTGATATGCATATATAAGTATTTATAAGAATTCATAATAAAATTTATCTATTTAAAAACAATAAAAATATATCATAGATTAAGTTAATAATATCATAGTGTGCGTTATTATATGTTTATTTGATATGCATATACAAGTATTTATAAGAATTTATAATAAAAATTATCTATTTAAAAACAATAAAATTATATCATAGATTAGGTTAATAATATCATAGTGTGCCTTATTATATGTCTATCTATGAATATATGTCGTAAACAATGTCATTGATTCACTCATTAACGAGATTAAATTTCAGTTCCTCATTAATGTATCACAAAATATTAGTATTTTAATTTGTTTATTATTTAAAAAAATAGATATTATTATAGTGAATTCGAACCATTCTTATTACTCTTCCAAGGATTAGGCTCAATACACTTTTGCATTTAAAATATAGATTAAATATACATGAAAAATAAAAAAAAAATGTGAGAACTTTTGTTACATTCATTAAGATTAATAATAATCTCATTATGAAAATGACTCTCAAAATTAAAATCTAATAAATTTGGCTTTCATCAAAACACTTCAATTATTGCACCAAAAACATGATATGCTTATGCAAGTATTTATATTTACTACTTAGTTTTTCAATATATATTCAATTTTTTATTCTCATCATTTACCCAATTTATCTCTACCACAATTATTGTCACCTACAATAATCACAAACTATATTACTCTAATTTCAAATCAACAAAAATAAATTATGTCACTCCTAGCATTTAAGATCAACAATAAGAACATGATTTCCTTGATTTCTAGTCAACAAAAACAAATGATGCCATTGCTATAACCAACCACCACAATGTAGAGGGAAAACTCAACCTCCTAGGGAATTAAATCAAATTCCAAGTCAAGATCAATAATCTGATGGCTAAATTTCATGAAATGAAGGGTAATTATATTCAAAAGGATGATTACAGTTGAAGTTAAAAAGAAATAGCAGTTCAACTAATAAAATAAATTACTTTTCTCATAACACTTACCATTTCATCTATTAATTAGATTATGCTCTTTAAAAATACAATTTAAACAATTAATAATGACAACATAAATATATCATAAATAATTTAAATAGGTAAAATGGATCTTAATTAGTTAAATTTATTAATTATAATATTTATAAGAGTTCATACTAAAAATTTTGTATTTAAAGAAAAAGAAAAAATCATAGATTATGTTGAGAATATCAAATCATAGAAAAATTCATATATTATGTTATTATCTATTTGGTTGTGAATATATGTGGTAAATCTTGTGACTGATTCGTTCTTTCAACAGATTAAATTTCAATTCATCATTAATTAATTTTAAAGTATTAGTATTTTAATTTGTATATTATTTAAATTTCAAAGTGTGAAGTTCATCTGAAGCATATAATAATGATAATTTGAAAATGTGACAATGTTTCCCGCAACTGGAACCAACTTAGATCCATCTAAATCCTTATCTATCATGTGTCGAGAGGGATCAGATCCCTTGAGGTTTGCACCTCGAGGGATTTGAACCCTCTCAGCTCATGACAGATCCTGAGTTAGATGGATCAAGGTTGATACACATCAATTTGTGTGTGTATTACATTTTTCTAATGACATAATATCAATGGCTAATAGATGAGATATGATTAATATGTGTGTGTGTAAGTTAGTAGTCTTTGTATTACAGAAGATGTGCATAGTTTACATGCATGGAGTGTCATGGCTAGCCTATTACAAGATTGAGCCAGAAGCAAAAGCGGGTGTCTATCACAAAATTATTATAGGTAGGACCATATACCTTTGTGAGGGAATCCAACTCACCTCTCAAATAGTTTATAATGTTAAAAAGAAACATGGAAACAACAAAAGGACAATAACCTCAAAATAACCTGAGTCATAATGATATTCTTAGCAATGTAAAATTCTATGTGCTAAGGTTCTCCTTCCCATGCTTGAGCTCAAGTAGATCTTATGTTGCCATTGTCATTGGTCTGTAGTATTCTCTTTCATTAGGAAAAGGGTGATCAACTAGTAGAGGGTGCCCAACTATAAAATGATGCACTATTGGTGGAGGATGAATTCCATGGCCTTTGGCCTGCACTCCTTTGCTACCAAATGCACCAGTATCCATATGAATGTCCTCCAGTGAAATATGATGCTACAAAGGTCTGTATGAGGATTAGCCCTCAATGCTACACAAATTCTACCTTCGGGGTCTAGTAGCTTGCGAGGTAGAATCAACGGGGCTATGATAGGAGGAGTTTTTCTCAAGCGAGGAAAGATTCAAAAGTTGAAGACCCAAAACACCAATATTGGTTCAAAAAACTACCATGCATGACTCAAGTGAAAGTCAAAGTCTAAAACATGACCCTCAAGCACCATAGTAGCTTCTCCTGATATTTAAGGTGTTGACCCAACAAATTTTGAAGAGCCCATAGGTTGTTGCAGGTGTTTCCCAACCCTTGGGCCTCCAAGTCTACAACTAAGCACCTATATCACCAGGGGATGTTGTCATCTAAGAGTTATACTCCCTAGCCATGCTAAGGAGGGAGATGTAGTTTTCCTCTACCTCTACCTCCTCTTCAGGGTCTGCCACACTCTATGACCGTAGCCACAACATCTACTGCAAACACCTCTTACTCTCTTCTACCTCCTCCTCTAGTCTTCCCTAACGAATACCTTTACCTTTTGTTACCAACACCTACAAAATTCTTAGCATTCTTCTCGGGAAGGCCATTACAATGATCAGGTGGACGATTGTACCAGTCTTGGTAAGACCATAAATGTCAATGCAATGAATGCATGTCACTAACACCATCTCTTAGATTTTTTATAATCGAGAGGGTCGGCTAAAGGTTCCATCGTTCTTGCAATTGAAATCCTATAATCGTTATAAACATGAGGGTGTTTAATGCGTCCCTCTGTCACCTAGAAAACTAGATTCAAGATTAAATTATCCAATTATTACAATGGTATAAATACTTAATTTACGATTGGATAATTTCGGATGATTAGGTGGAGAGTCAAGGAGTAGGAGCGAAGAATAGCTAGGGTTGAAAGTTTGCAGGCGTTGATCTCCGTGGTCGGGCGAGGAGGAGGGAGCTCTACTCCCTCCTACAAGAAAGCGGTTACCAGCCGTGGTAAGAAGCCAATGGAAGAAGTCAGAAGTGATGACGAGGGGAATGAGAGTAGGGAAGAAGAGAAGGATGAAGACAAACATCGTGGGAATAAAAGAAAAAAAGACAAGGAAGAAAATGACAAGGAAAAGGGAGCAAAAACCAAGGCACAGAAAGGACCTTGTAAGCCCAAATCTGAGGTTACACCCAGAGTGGTCCTAAATGATCCTGCGCTGCAGGCACACAGGCACCACATGCAAACTTATGCTATCATTTGTAAATTCATGGGAGTATGGCCCACTGAAAAAGCTTTACAGACATGGATTAAATACCATTGGAAACCAAAAGGGAGCACTGACCTACATCTGGGGTCAAAAGGATTCTTTACAGTGGTCTTCACTAATATTGAGGATAAAGATAGAGTGTTTGAAGGAGGGCCCTACTTCTATATAGTTGTTGGTCTCTATATGAGGCCGTAGATGATGAACTTTGTCCTGGAGCGGGAGACTTTCACATCAGTTCCGGTTTGGGTAAGACTTTACTCCCTTCCTCTTGATTACTGGCAAACAGAATTGTTAACAGCCATAGGTAATAAATTAGGACGTTTTGTCAAGGCCTTGAAAGCCACTAGAAGAGGAAAATATACTTCCTTTGCACAAATCTATGTGGAAATGGATCTCTCTGGAGCTCTACTGGATGAGTTGATCTTGGAAGTTTTTTATGAAGAATGGGTGCAAACAGTAGATTATGAACATTTTCCTTTTAGATGTCACAGATGTCATGAGCATGGATGCCTGATGAGAGATTTCCCTCTTAGTAAAATCGAGAATAAGACCGGAAATTCCATATTGAAAGATATGGAAAGCTTTCAAAAAGTAAGCCACAGAGGAAAAGGCAGCAAAAGGGGTCTTAAGCAACATCAAGCTGAAGGGCCTCAAGTTACACAGAACAGGTTCCAGGTTCTCGAGGAGGAAGAAGAGACAATAAAAGTAGATCAGGGAATCAAGGAAAGTCCAAAGGACAAGGAGACACAGGAGGACAAAGACCAACCAAAGAACAATAACATACAGAAAGAGGCTATGATGAGTGATGTAGAACTTGATATGGGCCAGGAAGTTACCCAGAGTGAGATGGAAATGGAGGATCAGGAACTGCAGGAGATTTTAGACAGAGAGCACTTAGATTTGGAAGGATTCTTGAAATAGGAACCATGGGAGGGTTAGATTCATTACCTCAAGAAAATTTCTCTAGAGTACAACAGCTATACTTATGGAAAACCCAGGCTAGTGGGGTGGAAAGGCAAGGTAACATGGAAAAACATGGCAAAGATGGTGTGAAATCTATAAAAAACACACCAAGAATAGCACCTTAAGGCCCAGGAAAGAAAAGAGGCAGAAAAAAGCAGAATAAGCTGTTGATGGAGTGTGGAAAGCTAATGATAGATTCAGGTAAGATGAAAGACCTAACCAGTTACTCTTTCACTAATCTTTAATGATGAAGTTTACTTCTTGGAACATCAGGGGTCTAGGTAGTAAAAGGAAGCAAAGATTACTTAGTAACACAATGAAACAAGAAGCTCCCGATATTATATTTATCTAGGAAAATAAATGTTCTATTCAAAAAATTAAAGAACTTCATAGTAAATGCCTCAGTCGTTTTGAGTTTCTAGAAGTCAAAGCAGAAAATACAACAGGTGGCATTCTTACTCTTTGGAATACCCTAAAGATTGGTATAATAGATGCTAAAGCTTTCAAAAATTATCTATCAGTGGTCATTCAACCTATGGGGGATAGGGAGATCTATCTGGTAACGAATGTTTATGGCCCTTAGAGAATGGATGGAAAATTGAGATTTCTAGATTCTCTTATGGATCTCAGAGAGAGATATGTTGGGATTCCATGGATTTTGGGTGGGGAATTCAACATGATCAAATCACTATCGAAGAAAAAGGGGGCACCCGAGCTCTAACCAAAGATGCCTTATCTTTTCAATCTTTTATAGACACTATGAAACTGGTTGACATTGATACAAGCAATGGTCTCTTTATTTGGAACAGTAGGAGAGGAGGACAGTCTCTAATGGCCTCAAAGTTAGAAATATTTATCATATCAGAGGAACTTATACTCAATGATAATGGAATGGAAGCAAGGATTCTGCCCTTTGGAGGTTCTGATCACTGGACAATTCAACTAGAGATCAGGGGCATTGGCACTCCCAGGAATAGATCTTGTAGATTTGAGACTATCTGGCTCACCCATCCAGATTTTATTAACAAAATTTCAAGTTGGTGGTCGGAAGATCTGCATATTCAGGGTACAAGCATGTTCCTTCTGCACAAAAGACTAAAACATATCAAGCTCATGATTAAAGAGTGGAACAAGAAAGAATTTGGCAATTTTTTTGAAGGAAAAAAAGCTGTTGAAAACAAACTGCAGATACTCAACCAATCCCTTATCAAGGTTGGCTTTGATAAATTCAGCAATGATAGAGCCACCAATCTTCAACACAAGTGGGAGAACTTATGCAAACAAAAGGAAATATTCTGGAGACAAAATCTAGAGTGCAATGGTTAAAGGAAGGGGAACGAAACACTAGATTTTTCCACAGGTCAACCTTGGCAAATCGGGCTCATAATAGAATCTCCTCGATTAAGGATGAGGAAGGGCAACTACTTAGTACCCATGAATAAATTGAAGCTGTTTTAGTTCAACACTTTCGAGGGATTGCATAGGAAAGCATTCCAAATAGAGAGCCCTTCCTTAAGGATATAATAAGACATATACCAAGACTAGTGTCCAGAGAGGATAATCTCAACCTCAACAGGCCAGTAACGAAAGAGGAAATCAGTGAAGTCCTCAAGGAAATGTGGAATGGTAAAGCACCAAGTCTGGATGGTTTTAATGTGGACTTCTTTAAAGCCTGCTGGAATATTGTTAAACAAGATATTCTGAATGTAGTAGAAGATTCCATGAGGAATAGAACTATTCTGAAGGCACTCAAGACCTCCTTCATTTCACTAATCCCTAAACAAGATAATGCCCTAACTCCTGATAAGTTTCAACCCATAGCATTTTGCAATGTGGTTTACAAGATTATATCCAAGGTTGTAGCTAATAGACTCAAACCTCTTCCCCCACTCTAGTTTTTGGGGAGCAATCTGGTTATGTGGAAGGTAGACAAATTCTCGATAACTTCATTCAAGCATAGGAGGTGGTGCACTCACTGACTAGCAACAGGAAGGCTGGAATGATCATGCAACTGGACCTAGCTAAAGCCTCTGATAAGTTGATCTGGACCTATATCAGGATGGTTCTTATTGCTTTTGGGTTTGATCATAATTGGGTTATATGGGTCATGGCTTTGGTAACTTCTTCTAGCTTTTCAATTTTGGTAAATGGCTCTCCCTCCGAGATTTTTATTCCCTCAAGAGGCCTTCGGCAGGGAGATCCACTCTCTCCCTTTCTCTTTATACTCATGATGGAAGGACTTGGTAGATCGATTAAGCAAGAAAAAGCAGAAGGCAAAATCAAGGGTCTTCAACTTTCTGAAAATGGACAGACTTTGACTCATCAACAATTTGTGGATGATACCATGTTGTAGGGAGTTCCAACAGTCAAAGAAGCTTTAGCATACAAACAACTCCTAATTGACTTTGGTTTGGCCACAGGTATGGAGGTTAATATTTTTAAATCTAAAATCTTTTTCTTTAATACTGATATTGCTATACAAAGGAATGTCTCCAGAATTCTAGGCTTTCAAAGAGATTCTCTTCCCTCAAAATATTTGGGAGTCCCCCTTACTGCTAAGCCTCTTCATAAGAGTATCTGGGAACCAGTGATTAATAAGATGCAGGATAAAATTAGGAATTGGACCATCAGATCTTTAAACTTGGATGGCAGGTTGGTGCTTACAAAGGTTGTTCTACAATCTATCCCAGTTTTTATGCTTTCAGCACTCCCTGTACCAAAAGGAGTCTTACAACAATTCAGAACCATGCAAAGAGACTTCGCTACGGTAAAGGGGAGAAAAAAAAGAAATGGGCCTTAGTTGCTTGGGAAAATATTTACAAACCCAAAAATCAAGGAGGTTTGGGTTTGGATGATCCAGAGGTTCTAAGCAGGGCTTTAGGAGCTAAGTTATAGTGGAGATGGGTTAAAGAATCAAAGGCCCAGTGGGTTAGTATCTGGACAAAAAAATATGCTAGCACTTGGGACAATAACGATCATATAAGGATGTCTGGAAATATAAAGGGCACATACATCTGGAATAAGGCCTAGGCGAACAGAATCTTAGTTCAAAAGAATAGCTTCTGGGAAATCAAAGAGGGGGGATTTGGCACTTTTTTGGGAAGATAAATCGCAACAAGAACCAATACTGCTAAATGAAAAAATTTTGGACCTCAAAAGAGAGACAAACATCATAGGGTTATCGCATGTAAAATATTTTTGGGACCAAAATAATAATGCAAGTAAATGGAGAAAGTGGAGGAATATGATTTACAGGGAAGATAGCCCCTTGAAAACCAAAGCTGAGACTCTTATGCAGATACTGGAACAAAGAAAGATCTTAGTGATAGGGGGGCATGACCAATTGAGGTGGGGCAACAATAATGAGGGTACCTTTAATCTTAAGGAGGCAAAATGCAAACTCCTCGAGATGGACTCTCTTGCTCCGGATAGAATATGGCAGAATCTATGGAGGCATCAAGGCTGGATGAAGATTAAACTCTTCATGTGGCTTGTTTATCATAAGAGAATTCTGACTTGGGATAACATAAGGAAAAGGGGTGTGCTGGGGCCTTCTAGATGCTAGCTCTGTGAAGCCTAAGAGGAAACTATGGAACACCTCCTCAATAATTATATCTTCGCCTCTAGTTTGTGGGATTCTTTTGCCAACATATTCCAAAAGAGTGACAGGGACAGAGGGTGTATCTTCAACACCCTAACTAGGTGGAGAAGCAATTACTCAAATAATGAAATTCTTGGTTTTGCCTGGGCTCTTACACCTAGCTTCATTATTTGGAATGTCTAGAAAGAAAGGAATAAGAGAATTTTCAAAAATGAAAAAAGATCCCTTCAATGTCTTTTGAAGTAGATTTTGACTTAACTTAAAGAGACGGTGGGTACCATAGTGAGAAACACCCCTAAAAATCCACCCTCAGATGCTGAATTGAGGATTATGGGACTGTTGGGAATGCAGGGGCTTATGTCACAGGGCCTGAACAAAAGGGTTTTGGCTATGGTTTCTAACCATGAATTCTGGCATCCTCCCCCTTTGGGTTTTCTGAAATATAACATAGATGGGGCTTCTAAAGGCAACCTGGGCTATGCGGGCTTTGGAGGGGTGTTAAGAAATGATACTAGTAATATCCTTTCCATCTTCCATGGACATTTAGGTAGAGCTACAAATAACATGGCAGAAGCCATGGCTATGGAGCAGTGCTTAGATCTCCTGGTACAGGAGAACTGACATAATGTAATTATAGATGTTGACTCTGAGATAATTATCAACATAGTCAAAAAGATTAGTTGGGGCTCGGAATCGAAGAAGGTTTCAAAACACTAGAGACTGATCCAGGTCTTCTAAAGGATCCAGCTCCACCTTAGATGCCTATGCACGGTTAGTTTTAACCATGTGCGAAGGCATGCCAATAAACTAGCTGATTTACTAGCTAATCAAGGAGTGAAGTGTACCATGTATAGGGTTGCGTTGGGCGGGCATAGGTTGCCTTATAATAGTTCCATGGATTAGTGTGACACCCAAGTAGTCAAGGATATGATGGTGTACCGCGCCAAAACCATGGAAGCTTTGTCCAATAATTTGGTTGATTTATGAGGTGCAAGTTTTTCCTTTTCTCGTTTTTTCTTATGTTGCTAGGAGGAGTCTGCTACCAGAGTAGCTGTTTGGAGGGAAGGGGTAGTACGTCGCTCAGGCTCACATACAGTCGCAAAGGCGAAAGTGGTAGCTGTTGGAATCCAGGATCCAATGGCGACCTGAATATTCCTACTACGCTGTCAAAGGTCGCAAATTCGCTAACTGAGTGGTTTCTGGTATATCGGGGGTATCTCAGGTGGGAAGTGGTTTTCAAAATTTTGGAGCGATCACATTCCTCGGGCTACACGTGGCCGAGGGGCAGTTTTGTTTTCCACCCTTATCACACATTAACCAACAGCTCTTTTGCTCGGTGCGATATGGTCCTCTGCCGTAGGATCAAGTCCAGTAGATCTACGACTATGATTTATCGAGCTTGTCAGTGGGGCCATAAGTTTAAAGGGTGGACTTCTAGGCGGTGTGATATTTAACTCTACCGTTGGATCAATTTGGGAGGATCAACGGTTAGGAATCGGTGCGCAGACTGGTGGGTCCAAACAGTTAATTGGTGGGAGCCTTGGCTTAGCAAGGTCCTCCTCTGCAGTTGGTAGGAGCTTGGAGTATTGAAGGTGAAAATTAACAGCTTTCTCCCCTTTCCTGGATTTGTTGGGCTGATTATATGGATTTATTACTTTTTTTCGTTTTGGGTGGTGTAGTTTTGTGGGTTAGGGTCAGAGTTTTAACACTTAACTCGTGACCCTTGGTTTTCTAGTAAGTAGTGTTTGTTTAAGATCCATGTTTCCATGTGGATAGTTGTATTCTATGTAAATAATTTTCTGATTTAATGATTATGAAGGTACGACTCTTGCTTTAGCAAAGAAATAAATACTTAATTTATAATTGATAACTATCGCCATGCCAAGGAGGGAGATGTAGTTTTCCTCTACCTCTACCTCCTCTTCAGGGTCTGCCACGCTTTATGACCATAGCCACAACATCTATTGTGAACACCTCTTACTCTCTTCTACCTACTCCTCTAGTCTTCCATAATGAAGACCTTTTCCTTTTGTCACCAACACCTACAAAATTCTTAGCACTCTCCTCAGGAAGGCCATTACAACGATTAGGTGGACAAGTGTACTAGTCTTGGTAACACCATAAATGTTGAGGTGATGAAGGAATGCCACCAACACCATCTCTTAGATTTTTGATAGTTGAGAAGGTTGGCTAAGGGTTCCATCGTTCTTGCAATTGAGATCCTCTAATCATTATAAACATGAGGGTGTTTAATGTGTCCCTCTGTCACCTAGAAAACTAGATTCAGGACTTAATTATCCAATTATTACAATGGTATAAATACTTAATTTACAATTGATAACTATTTACATGAACTTGATTTTTATAAGATTTAAATCACCCTTTTCTTTGTTTATGAGTAAATAATTATATTTTGACGAAGTGTATTCAAGTATTCATTATATTTTTTTCCAACCTCTAGGCAAGGTCCAAACTGCGATACAACCCTTATTTATAATTAAATAAATATTTATAATTATATTAAAATTTCATGTAAAAATATGGTTCTCCATTTAAAATGAAAAAATGTATTTTAAATAAAAAATTGTTTGTTTTTTTATAATAAAAATATTATAGTTATATAAAAAAATACTTAATATTTATTTGTAATTATAAATATGATTATTTAAAACAAGATATATTAACCATCAAATGAATATGGAGATAAAGTTCACACTTAATGCAAATGGTATTACTTCCTGGAACATGAGTCATCCCCTCTCTCCCCTGATCTAAAATTAATCTATGATTTTTCTATTTGGGACTGCTGGTAACACAGGATGTGATGGATGTGCAAAATAAGGAGATATTACATGCCCATTGTCCCCTGTATTTTGTTTTTTTCTATTCTTTTTGTCAATTAGTTGGTGGAGTTAGAGGCAACGCCATCCCCTAATTTCACCCCCATGCTTTCTTTACAAAGTTTCCCTTCTTCCCTGGAATGAGCTTCTCACCTCCAAGATAGAGAGGAAACAAAACATTTTTTTTTCGATTTTTTATTAGAAATATCAATGGAAAGTCTTTGATTTTTTGGATAGATTTCTCTGCCTCTGTCTTTTCTCTAAAGCAATCTATTGAAGAAAAAAGCGGCATGCCTAGAAATATTCTAAGTTTGCAATATGAAGGGAAATTCCTCCAAGATTCCTATCAACTCAAAGACTATAATATCAAAAATAACTCTACCATAATCTTGTCCTTAAGGTTGTTTGTGGGTGCTCAAGGTGGAAGGATTTCAATTGGGAGTTATGTTTCATTCAAGAAATCCACACAAGGGAAACCTTCAGCCATAGTAGAACTAAATCAAAACATCCCAGCCCCCTTACATAGTAGACCAAATGGAGCAAGCTCCAACAATGGAAGTCAATCATTTTGAGGCATATTCCCTTTTTTATGTGCCCCACTGAAAGGATATTATTTTCACATTTGATGGTTTTTGGCCAAAACCTAAAGCTTTATTTTAGTGGGTTTTATCGTTTTGGACACCCAAAATTTAGTTATGCTCCAAAGGTTCCTTTATAGTCCAATTTGAAAATTGGAATTATCTAGATTTCGTTCTAAATGGAAGGCCTTGTATATGGGAAGAGTTGAGCTTTTATCACCCCATGGTTCCCAGATTTTGATACCACAACTATGGTGGTCTCAACTATGCCGATTTGGGTGAGGCTTCCAAATCTCCCTCTCCCTTTCTGGCACCATAAAGTCCTTGAGGACATTGGAAGCACACTGGGGAAGTTCAAAAAAATAGACCTAGAAAAACCACAGAAAGGCCTCTTCACTTTTTCCAGAATATGTATGGAGATAGACCTTAGAAAATTTCTACCATACCACATCATATTGAAACACAAAAAAATTCCATGGTTTCAAGTTTTAGATTACAAAAAAATGACATTTTGATGTCGATTTTGTTTTCAAATATGACACCTATAGGACAAATGTCTACAAACAAAAAAGAATAATAAAAAAAAAAAGAGAGACAATCCAATAGGCCAAAAGGTTGCCAATTTTTTAAACACCACCTTTCAAAAGATGAATATTAAAATATTAATGAGAACCATCAAGTTCATTTAGATTTGAACTCTCTGGCTCAAGTGGGAACCAAAATAGATGGGGAAGTCATGGCACAAATAGGAAATTACACCATTATTTAGAGGGGTTATGAACCCAATTCTCTAGAGGTTCTGATGGGGACGAGGGCACAAAAAGAGCTCCTATTTCTTAGAGCTTAGATTTAGATAAAGAAGCTCCCCATATGGAAGAAGGTGAATAATTGGCTTTGGTTCTTGTTGAACCAAATTCAAATGGTTGGCAAAAAGTGCAAAAAAGGAAAGGCAATAAAGAAAATATAAGCTCAAGTTATCGGACTTAAATTTATAACTTCCTTTATTGTTTGTTTCTCAAAGTTTTTAGTTCCTCCTTTTAGCTCAATTCCATGAGGCTTTTTTATTTCTGGAATGCTTATAACATATGCAAAATCTAATTTTATTTTTTCTATGATGAATAAAACTACGTGTCATTTTCTACAGGGAAAAGATAAGATATAAAAATATATATTTGATTATTTGAAAGTATAATTGAATTACTAAATATTTGGCTTAAAATTTTCTTAATTAGCCACTAATAATTTAAATGTGAAACTAATATAACATTTAAAGAAAGACTCCCGATGGGGATGAATCCTAAGAGTGTTAGGTCCCTATAATACTAGTGTAGCTCCCTTATTGTTATTGTTAGTGTATCCCCCTTATTGTTATTGTTGTGCCCATTTAGTACCCATATTAATTTTGTTATGCCCCATAAACCTCACTATTTTTATTGTTGTTCCCTTACATTATTATTTATATGGAGGCTCTAATTATATTGTGACCGCTTAAACTTCTATATAT
>Ga0115851_101057_pt1 | contig 13615 bp, 5 predicted proteins | sample InSIn2gowninarea_FD_83865 | JGI IMG/M metagenome (GOLD analysis project Ga0115851, IMG submission 83865)
GTGTCATAGGACTTACTCTATAAGGAGGCTAGTAGTTGAAGTCAAAAAGACAAGAAATATATCTTATTTTTTAGTTAGGGAATGGGTGTGGGGAATCACACCACCTATTCAAAGTGAAATAAGTTCCACTTATGAAACTCAAGGTCTAGGGTACAGAAAGTGTGGTTTCTCAATAATAGCCATCCATAAAGAGATGAGAAAGAAGAGTCCCGATTAATGGAAGTTATTGTACAACTCAGTTGGTTGTGGTGGGATCCTTTGAGGAATCACTACCTTAGGAATGAAATCGCTCGACCATAAGGGAGAGGAACTTGAGTTGCTCGACCACAAAGAATGTAAGTCAAAACCTAACCTCATTTTGAAGGGTCCGATGAAACATTCTCCATCGGGGATTGAAAATGGAAATTCCTATTTAGTCATAATGGCATTTCTTTAAGTTTCTATCTGGGATATGTTTTTATTACGTTGATGAGGTTCACAATCGATGATAGGAGATGTTCCACTTATGCATAGGGTTGCACCACTATATAAGGTGAAGTGAGTTAGGCCGATAGTGAGTGAGCCATATTTCCTTGGCTTAGAGGTTGAGCGTGGATCTGCTATAATGGTGAGAGTAAGGAAGAAAATCGAGGATACCCCCTCGGTACTAATCCAATTGATGAGGTTTTATTAGGTTCAACCGAATTCCTTGCTTATAGTAGGGGCAGCACCATGATGAGGTAGGTGAATTAGGCCATTAGTTATTGTGATTGAGGAGGTCGGAATGACTCTCTAACCTTGAAATTGATGCCTTTACACACTCCCATAACTATAGATCTAGAGGCCTTGAAATCAACCTGGAACATCAAGACAGACTTATTCTTCTACCCTACTACGAGATAGGTATGCAGTAGTGATCTATTCTGGCCTTGACATTGAGGTATAGACATAAGAGTCAGATAGATGAGGAGGGTTGATCAAACCCCTTATTAAGTGTGTGTCTATTGATAATATCAAATATTGCACATATCTATTTCACCCACTAGACAATCCATTGATTTCTCAATGGTCTCAGCAGGTGCTGTAGTGAACTATGTTGACATAAATCATATCCAAAGCTCTTCAGGTTCCCACCCATGAAGGTTCGTGATTATATAACAATACTAAAGAAAATGTGTGATATATGATATTGCATATCTACGTGTAACTTGTTAGAAATAGTGAAAGAGAGGTTCTTCTCTTTTTTGTTGGTGCATGAAGAAGCTAAGTTGCGAGAGGCTCCAACATAATATTCATTGGTGAGGTGTGTGAAGCTTCGACAAGAGGTGTTAGTGTGGGGTTGTTGAGCCTCTGATAATGACGAACGAATAAGAGCTCTAGTGAATAAGCGGGTTGTTGTGCCCTTATGTTGTTTACTTAACCAAATTGTAACAACTAGTGGTCCCTAGTGGTCCAATAATAAGAATGGGTAATTCCAAAATATACGAGATCGAGATCACACACTGATACGTCCTCGCCCTCCTTATGTATTTAGAGCCCTACATCCTTGCAGTTGATGCAACACCTTTAGAGCCTCACCTTTACCTTTTGCACCAGCAGGTACAACTACAATAACATGAAGATTTATATATGATATCACCATATATACATTTACCTTGTCTGTAGATCCATACATAGAAGAGCTGAGAATGACAGTTAATTCCCAATCGAAAATAACCATGGTTTGGAACATATTCCCACATGAACTAACTCTCTGTTTGAGAGCCTGTATTTCTTCTGAACCAAATAGAGAGCTCTGGAATTCTCCACTAATCCTATCCATATGGTTGGGGTTTCCTCCTCTGACCCCATAGGTTTTCTGTCGTGTTTGAGGATCCGAGGTAACATTTCACATTTGGGCAAGAAAAATCAAATTTTTCTATACTGAACTATAGCATTTCTTGAGGTTTCTCTCTCATAGAGCATGAGGTTTCTCCATTATAGCCATTATTCTTTCTGAACTAAATCTCAATAGATTCTCTCTTAACTAATAAATGAAATACTTAACTAATAAATTAAATGATACTATGGGTATTGAAACCATTCCCAATGTATGTAGGGGTATGTATGGGTTTCCTACTACAAACATGGACTAGCCATCAAGATGTTTCACTTTTCCCATTTGAATAGGTGGTGTGATTCCCCACACCCATTCCCTAACTAAAAAATAAGATATATTTCTTGTCTTTTTGACTTCAACTACTAGCCTCCTTATAGAGTAAGTCCTATGACACCCTTAATAATAAGGGGAATCTATACTAGTATACTAGTGATTCCATACCTATACTAGTCCATGCATGCCGTTGAAGAATCCATCATGATTGGTTGGTTAACAATATGACCACTTCATCTAATTTGAGGTTGTAGATGTATCACCCACCAATATACGAGGAGGGTATAAACCCGTTAAGTGTGTATCTATTGATAATATATGAGATCACATATCTACGTTGAACTTGTCCAAAAGACCTAGCTGGGAAACCCCAACAGACCCTGGCATAACAACCATACCTACTACTACCTATTACTATACAAGCTTGCGTGGAGACGTTTCACTTTTCCCATTTCAACACCACCATTTATGAAATAAAGCACTTGAAATAGCCAATATCTCCACCATGGTTTGGTTGGTACATCCCAAACCTCCTCATTTCATCATATTTTATCTAGTCAAAACATTTGGATGGTTGGTTTCTTAACATGTCATGTTAGTAATGGCATACCTACGTTTAAATTTCCCATTTGAGCTAGTGATCCATAGCACCCACCCATTTCCAAAGATCTCTATCGTGTGGCTTGGGCCTATCATTTCCTAATTTCAAAGACTCTGGTAAGTAATCTGAATATGTGGAACTACCAAAATTGGTTTCATTTGGTTGGGGCATCCACCAAAACATCCTCAACTCAAAGGATGTGTTCGCTCGATCTCAATAACATGCAGCATGAGGCCCCATGGGATGATATCCACTGGGGTACTACATACATATCCAACATGAACAAAACAAAGTTGAATCCATTCATGGTTGGTTGGTTGGTGGGAAATAACACCACCTTTTCCCCTAATCCCATAGCTGAGGAGCTAATGAGGTTCGACCGAATTCCTTGCTTAGAGGGGCAGCACTATGAGAGGGAACCATTCTCCATAGGGGCAGATGAGATTTCAAAACCGTTGGGGTATGGGATTATGTTCCCACTACTACCGAGATAGCACCATGATGTTTCACAACTAACCAATAGTATAACCGATAAACGGTATTATTGGAATGTTCCTTCCCACCACTGATAGTTGATTAGATTCAACCGAGTAGGGGTATGATACTCGTATATATACGTGTAACTTGGGAACCTACCTCTCCAAGAAAGAGATTATTTGAGAGAGTAGTGTAATGAAAGAGATCCCCTGTTGGCACCTATCTGCCTACTGCATCTACCTATGATGGATGAAGAACTAACTAGTAGAGGTAGTTTGGATTCCCCGGCAAGCCAGTTAAGATAGGTAGGTTCAAGCATTGAGAGACAGCCTCAGCAGGTCGGGGGATACTGGAAACATATATTTGGTGTAAAAAGAGGGTAGGAATAATGCGTACCACTTATGTTGTAGGTCGTGTAGGTCCCCTTAATGAGCACCTATCTTTCTGGTGCACCTATATGTTGTTTCTTTGTAAGTTAATGAAATTGTTGGGGGTTTCATTTTTGTCCACTCACTCAACCTAGGGGAGGGGGGTAGGAACTGAGAGGATGCAAAAATTCCTAACCAATAACCAGAAATAGGGGGTGGGAACACAAAGGGAAAGTTCTGGTAGGGGAATAAGGGTGTATTAAGGAAGGGCCTGGTTCGTTGAGAGAGGTGGGCCTAAATACTAACACAAATTGTAGGACAGGCGTATTTGATTTCTCATCTGATTGTTCTATATTTGATCAGTGACCGTAACATCTTGAAATGAGGAGCTTGCCTTCCTTAGGTGTATTTTATTTCTTGCCTCTTTGTTGTGATATTGTGTAGGCACTGGTCGCACAGGTACATTTCATTCCCCACCCACCTTCTGTTGCCACATTAATTACTCGCCTTCCTGTTGTTGCAATGCCTTGCCCTCCCTCCGTATTAAGATGAGGGGCCTTATTCTTCATAAAAAGTTGTTGTTGGATTGAGATGCGTAGGTGTTCAAGTAAGCGAGTTACTACAGGGGAATAATGGCTGGGGTAGTAGCACGACATAGAAGGATGGCATAGTGCAAGGACCTTAGGACCTTGTCGGTGATGTGGGGGATAGATATTGTAGGCAGTTTGCTACCGTATAATTGTACCGCATAACGTAATAAGACCATAAATGTGTTGTATTCCCCTATTGCTGCAATAAATTGGTCCTTATTTTTTAGTGCTTAACTGAATTTGTTATGCCCTTATTGTGACCACATTTATACTGCTTTTTTCTATATTTGGGTTGGCGTCCCCCTCTCTTACTGCTTCCCCTCTCCTATTGTTGATGTTGATATTCAGATCATATTCAGATTAGTATTCATATTATATTCGGATTACATATTTGACAATTATTGCCTGCCTTAATTTTATTTCTTTGGGGTCTCTCCTACTCCTATATTTCCTTATAACAACACTTATTCAGGGCTGGTGATGCTGCCTACTTGCATATATGATTGGTGCGCTAGGGTGAGTGCCGCCTGTACGTTTGATGATAATCACTATTTGTAAGTGAGCCGTTGTAGTAGTCTCGTTGTAAGGACCTTTCATCTTTGACTAAGCGCTCTGTAACGCCTCTTTCCATCTTTAAGTGAAACAAAATAACTAGTAATCACTAGCCAAAATAAAGCCATTGTTGATCGCGTAAGCCCCTGCTGTGTGTGGTGCAGATGGATACCGTAAGGGAAAGATTGATCATGAAGTGAAGTGATGATGATCGTGCTAGTTAAGCCATGTAGCTAACCATGCAGATAGTGCACCATTGGTAAGAGTGTGGTAGCCATAAGGCATGATACCAGTAAGGGAGAGTGAGAGGTTGACACAGATGACCTTTATAATGATATAATGCATGTATTCCTTTCTTTCTGAAGGGACAAAAACAATTGACCGATATGCTGGAAGGTGCGAAAGGTGCTAGAGCAGCTACAATTGCTTTAGCAGGAGCTGCTGATCATTCATTATATATGTAATTATGCATTATCGTGAAACATTGACTTGATCAATCCCTAAATCTCACACCTCCATCCGAACCATCCCCAAGGGAATCTCTAATGGGAAGCATCTTTGGTTGAAGATGGTGAGGTTCACAAGGAGAGCTATACTTCCAAAGGCCCTCCCAATGCATCATAGGTAGGATAACTATACTTCCACTCTAGCATTGTGGGTAGGCCGCTCACTCCTCCCCCTCCTTCCCCTCCCCTATTCTTGATAGATCCCCTATATATTTCAAGGGGGTAGGGTAGGACATCGATCTTAAGTATATTAAAGAATGAGGAAGTTGAATAAGGGGGACTGTACGTTGGACACCATGTCCATGGAGGAATTATGTATTCAGGGGGCACACTTTAACTGGTGCACTTTCCTACTGAATGAATTAATGGATGTCTGAACAAATGCTGACGTGAAAAGATACCATTGGTTATTTACTACTTGTCTTTGCCATGTTCAAGTGGAAAACTTTGTAATATCTATGGCTACAACCTACTCAGGGGTGCACCATTGTAGACACACATCATGAGTTTTTGTGGGTCCATAAGGATGCCAAGAATTTGGCCTTCAATATCAAATATTTTTCTCGATGGTATGACGTGATATTGCAACCCATGATTCCATATGAGTACCCAAATAGATTATTGATGTGCATTATAGAAACATGTGGTTTAGCATCAATCAAGAGAATACATATGTGAGACCTAGGATTGTAAATAGGAACAAGTTTCGAGACTCACCTATACCTTTTTACCTAACAAAGTAGGATTTGGACAAAGAGGTTTGTTCATAGCCTGAGGTGTGTCAAACAAAGACCCCATTAGGCACATTATATATTTGACTAGAAGTACTGGCGAATCCACGCAGTTAGGCTAAAGGAAAACAAAGTGTTGCTAAGGATCAAGTATAGAGGAAGAGGAAGGGGACTGAGTCTGGTTGTGATTTAGATCCTAAGGCTACTACTCCGGGTTCAATTGTTGATGATGCTCGTATGTGAAAGGAGGCACAATGAACACTCCTTCCACTGATTACCAATGAAATTCCTGATGATGCCACTTTTTCTGGGCATGATATGAAATAATATAGTGAGGGCTTCCAGACTTTCCTGCAGGGAGATAGGCCATAGAAGAAGCCCTAGACAGTTCAAACACTCAGAATTATTATTCCCTTTATTCAACCCAAGCCAGTGGTACCTACTAATTTGTGGATAGGAGTGTGCTCTAGAGTTGTGCACTCCCTCCCCGAGGTCTGAAAGTTTGATGTTGAGGCATGCTAAGTCAGGGGACATATTAACCTCTAAACACTCTTATCAAGGAATTGGTTGAGGAGAAAGGACTTGAATCAGTGGAAGTATCTTTGAAAGCTTGTGAAGACCTTGAGGAGACTCTAAGCACCACTATCCTTGTCATGTATATTGAAGATGATGACCAGGAATCCCCTCTAGGGACAGGTAGTTCTAGAAAATGAGATGAGAGGTAGAGGAAAATACCCCTCCATAGGAGTGTAATGCCTCATTTTGAATGTCCTTGTTTTGTATATGGTAAGGATGTATATCCTTGGTTGGTTTGATGAATTGTATTGTAAATATGGCTTGGAAACTTATTCATTTTATGCATAGTTTTTGCTATGATACACCCTACTTATATATGTGTGCCTTATTATTTGATAATAAGATGCTGTTTGTATTCATATTTGTGGAACAAATTAGAATGCATAGAGTGATGTTCATATGGTTTCTTATGTGAAAATAAATGAAATGTGGCCTCGATACTTGGATTCTATGGTTTCAACATATGATGATGATGCAATGATATGAGAATAAAGAACTAATTATGCTATTGAGAAAGTATGAGTTTAGGTGGGTTAGCCAGACCTAAGGGACTCCTAGAAGGAGATGATCGATGCTTACTTAAGCCAAAGGTCACAGGGCTTGATATTCCATTGGAGTAAGATCTCCTGATTTCTTATGTATGAACATTGCAAGGTTGTTAAAACCTAAACACATGATTGCAGTTATATAAAATGTTAATGTTATGAGCGCATGATATAACTGATATAGATTGAATTTGATGATATTTGTTTATGTTATATATCTATATGCATGTGTTGTGATATAATTCCAATGATCTTAGTGGTTCAGTAAACTGGTCATCTAAATGAGGGATATGGTTATCTGGGAGAACACCATGTGGGGAGTCTGACAGTAAGACCCGCGAAGGATAGCTTGTGATGTTGAGAATTTTCTTTTTACTTTTTATATATGTGTTGTTGATCTAATTGATATATGTGTGTTATTACATGTGTAGAACACGGGCATAAGCCTTGCCAACTCGCCAACATATGGATGTGGGACATGACCAGGATGCACTGGCTTTGTTGTATTGGGTTGAGTAGAGGTGCTTTGGCTTGCCTACTAAATCCCTAGATAGAGGAGCGCAGTCTCTCATAATATGTGGAATAGGGAATTTGAATAGATGAGAATATCTATCTAGGAGTAGGGGTAACATGCCTACACTGAGTACTTCCACTATGAGAGATTACATGCATCATAGTTATAATCAGGGGGCACACAGTAAGGGCACAAAGTCCTTACTTCCCAGCAACTTCAACTTCTAGGTTCGGGATAGGCCAAGGTAACTATAAGTGACCCCCATGGCTATATTAGTTCACATTGCAAATTACCCACTTTTATTGAAAACTTTCAATAATATTATTTATATTATAATAGGAAGTATTTCTTTTATGGGAAGTATTTCTTTTATGAAAAGAATATTGGATAAAAAACTAAAAGTGACACCGTGATAAATCACTTAATGAAAAATGAAAATAGCTGCCCCACTTTACCGGTAGGCAGAAAAACAATTACCGATCTCGCACACAGGCATAATCTACGACACATGTTCTTCTTTTAAGCCTAACTGCCTAGGACGGAGCCTAGACCATCGCTTCCTTAGCTTTGTATCACACATATTGCTTCCTTAGCTCTGTTACCGGACCCCTTCCTGAACCTAGATGTCCCTCTCTCACGAATTATAGCCACTGCTAGCTTTATATACTACTTATTTACTTACTCTATTGCAGGGCATACCTACCACTATTTTCATCCATCTATAGGCACCCCAGACTCCCCCACTAACGCTCTTACCTTTAGTCCTAGTACCATTGGCTGGCTGGAGAGATTATTCCTTCTGCAAATAAGTAATGCTCTTTCTTCCTCACTATCAGTTTCTATAGATGACTGTATGGGGTGTGGGTAAAAAGCTACGGTATGCTCATTGTAGCAATAATTTGCAAGCAAGTTGGTTTTACAGGGGAGAATGGGTCAGTAGCTCTTCCTCAAGTGTCTCAGGTCAATCAAAGCATCCAGGTCAATACATGGGCTACTCCCTCCATCTGGGTCAACACATAAGCTCTTCAAGTGTACTGGGTTAATAGTTCTAGGGTATACATAAAGCAAACAACAACTACTAACTAATCTACTTGTAACCATCCATAATTCATAAGCAAGTAGGGTATCCATCATTGGCAAGCAAATAGGGTGGTATCATAAGGGAGAATGGGTCAACAACTCCTCATAGTTTCATGGGGAATAGTGTGTAGAGAAGAAAATTTCAAAGTCGTTGGGTTGTTGGGCAACAAAGAAAGGATAGGCAGCAAGCAACAGGGTGTGATAAGCCTTAACTGCATCGGGGTCTAGACGTCAAGCAGCTAGTTACTAATTCATTGGGGATAGGCAACAACTACGCTACTTCTTGATTGGGAAAGCTATTACTCATGGATGGAGATAAGCATAAACTATGGGACGCTACCACCTGTGACTGGGTTTGATTCAACATCTATGGGATGCTACAACCGCCCACTAACTAACTTGGCTATTGTGGAGAGGCAAAAACAACACTACCTTTGCTGGATGGGGTAGAGGTAAAGCAACTACTCTTCCTTTGCTTAGCGGTGGGAAATGGGTAAGTGGGTGTGGGTTAGAAACTACTCATGGGGAAGCATAAGTACATACTATCTTTTGAGAAGCATGGGTAAGCACGGGTTGGTGTTGGGTGTCATTTGGGAGATAAATTCACCACTCACTTACTATTGCCATCATAGGCAAGCATTTTGAGTGGGTAATTGTAAATAAATCAAAGTGTGTGAGATAAGATGAATAGTCTATCTTCAAGTTCTAGCTGGATGGGAGGATTCGTAACCATATCAATTTTCTTCCTTCCTTCTAACCGTATGTCTCAGTGAATGGCAGGATGGGAGGTCATGTGGTTTCCCGACAATCAAGACATAATAAAGGCTATAGCTAGAGCTTATAATAGTACATGCCGATAGGCTATGGGAAGATAAGAGCACTTGGATTTTACGCCCCAAGCCGATCTACTCATTCTTTATCCCCTCCAAAGAGTAATCCCACCGATTGATCCAAAATGGATCCTAAAAACCCTCTAAGTCTTCAAAGATAAAAAACTATCACAAAGGAAAAACCTTCAAAAAAGGCGGATTACACTATTGGGAGAGAAAAACATGAAAAATGGCCAAAACAGAGTCTATCGGAGGCTGAACAACTTTGCACAGGAGCCGTCGAATCTCGCTGATCAACAGTCCAGATTTGATCGACATATCGTAATCGATGATGGCAAGTGGAGTCTATCAGAGGCGGATTTATGGGAAGTGTGATAGCAATCAACGCGATTAAACGAGGATCGTCGATCAAGCACATAGTTCAATGGTCTGGATTCAACCGCGCTATCGCATCGCTAATATATATAGATATAGATATAGATATAGATATATAGATATAAGGACTTAACTGCGGTCCGAAGGATCAATGATATGCGATTGCGATATTGCCATATCGCATCACAGCATTATAAGGGGTGATGCCAAAGAGGCCAGCGACCATGCAATGCGTCGATAGCTGATAAGGCTGATCGATGCAATCGGCGATTGGAAGCCAAACAGGGAGATGTGACATGCGATATAGCCTGACCCAAAAGGGTTATGAATGCGATATTAAAATATTTGAAGTCTGGAATGAAGCCATTTTGTCGGGATTTTCTTTGTATTTGGTATTTTTCATAATAAACCCAAATACAAAGGAACCCATGACCGAGCGACTTGCGATAGTGATACAAAGGCAGACCCGATGGATTTTAGGATAGAGTTAATAACATTTCAGGACCGATAAAAGGCATTTTTATGGATTTTACAGTGTTTTACGTGTATTTCTCTATGTAAACAGAGAACGACTGTTTTGAGATTTTTAACGCGCCAATGGTCCCTTCCGTTACAAGACAAGTGGCCACCATCCCTGAAGACGTTTAACAATGATTGTTTAACGCTCAGAGAGGATTTGAGCGGACAGAGGTCGGGAGCTGAAGAGCCCGAAGGGGAAAATGAACAGACAAACGTCAATTGGTTTAAAAGCCACTGAATGACAGAGACAAGAACATGCAGTACTGAGACAGAGAGAAAACAGAGACTGAGAGTGAGAGGGAGAGTCTGTGTACTCAAAAAGACTTGGGGGATCCAAGTAAAGCCCTGTTGTTTTATTCCTGTTGTGTTGAGATTCAATTTGAGCTCACATTTGTAAAAACTTTGCTTTTGAAGACATAATAGAGAGGTCACCATTGAAAGCTGGACCAGGAGACGTAGCCCAAGAGTTTTGGGTGAACTCCTTGATTATTTGTTGTGTTATGCATGTAGTTGTTATGTTTTTCTAACTACTTCATTATCTATATTATTCACAATATTTTCGATCCGTTGCACTAAGTAATATAGGAAAATCCTGCACATGAGTCTGTAATACCTTAATATTAGTCTAAGATCTCATTTTCAGATCACCGATCCATATATTTGAAGGGTCTAGAGGGGCAGTGGTTGTTCATTTCGATGATCCATTAGTTGTAGCAACGATTCTAGCAGCAGCTTTAGAAGCACCACCAGCATCACTAACTGCATATCCAGGTGCGAAGGTAGGGACAAAGAAAAGAAATAAAAATAGTTAGCATAGGCAGATAGAGTGGGGCAGAGGTAAATCCATGCGCAGTAGAGGTTCCAATAGCATATTTCCCTATATAAATACTATAAGAATCAGGTGTAGCAACACCAAAAACATCTCTTCGCTTGGTAAAAGATCCTACACCCTTGGTAGCAGCCATTGATGTCGATAAAACATCAATTTACTTAGGTGACTGAGATAATGACCTTAATGATCTAGGTCCAGGGCAAGAAACATCCATTCCCATCCTAGCTTCTCCACCACCTCGTCCATATTCATATCTTGTTCTAGATTCTTATAGTTACAGAGCCAATTTTAGATCCTTTCATTATAGAGTTAGTAGCATTGATGGTGGTTCTGACTCAGTAGTAGAAATAGCTGATCCAATTATAGGAGCAATAAGAAACAAAGGCTACAATACCTAAAGCAATGGGAAAGACTGGAGTAGTAAAGAAGGAAGAAAAGGTAGCTATAGCGTAGGCTTTAGTAGCACCAAGAGTAGCAGATCAAATAGTAGCCATTGATTAAGTTGTTTATTAAGCTGTTTATTTAGTACACCCCACCAATTGTAGTCAACTAGAATGCCAACAATATCGTGCTTCCACCCACACTTTGATTAGTCAATTAGGTCCCTCGACGAGTGAAGCAAGAACTATCATAAGTAATATTGGTCATTTTGGATTTCTCCACAAGTAGTCATATTCGACAAGGAGCAAGTACATTTATTACGGGCTTGCACATACCATAGCCCTATAGCCATATATGCTAGATTACAGTTACTTATAGCAATCCCACTAAGGAGAAGACATGAAACTTCTAGTAACAAGTAAACCTAAAACCATACCCATAGGCCCTACCAAACAAATTGATGCCCGTTGCTTCTCCCTACATTAAACGGGCAGGTGTTCAGACCCCAAGGTGGGGTAGCAGCCCAAGGGGAACCTTGTGCATCACTATTTCTTATAGTGATTACTATTTGCTATACTATATTAGTTAGCTAGCACACCAACATCACTCCTTCCTCAAAAGATAGAATCCCTTGTTAAGAATTTTGAGCCTTAGTCTTGAATCCCGTTATTCCTAGTTTGGCAAAGATCCATCATGAAACTATAATACATGTTGACAAGTGTGCAACAAGAAATGCTAAATTTAGGAACTGCTAAAAATAGAAATGCTAAAAATAACACTTATAAAAATAGCAGTTTGGCCACAATGGGTGAGAGGTGAAACTGCTAAAAATAGAAAGTTCTAAAAATAGCATTTCTGGGTCCCTTCCTATTTATAGCAGTCCCTAGTCTATCTATAGGAAGTAAAATTAATTTTGGTCTTAATAGCAATTGGAAATATTAATTAATTAATTCAGTTGAGTTAATTAGTTAAGGAAATTCGAATTTGAAGTCTTTGTGAGCATGCACATGAGTTGTCCCACTGATTGAGGAATTTATCCTTAATTTCCTCCACTGATTGAGGGAATAAGTATGAGTTCTATAATGAGAGAATCAGTTGACTTAGTTCTAACTAGTCAAGTCCAGTTAGACTGTTTTAACAAGTTGTTAAAATAATAAAATATAGTTTGTTAATGCTCGCATGCATGTGACAACTATTATTTTAGATAACTGAGAATTCACTCATGGATAACTGTTGCATGTCAATTTTTTCAGAGACCCAGTTGAGATAAGATGTGGGACAGTGTACTATAAAATTTTTGACCATTTCTAGTAAGTAGTTTTTGCATGGTTGAGGAACTAGTGTTCTCAAGGATTGCGTAGTTGGACCATTGGTTAACTTGGTATGTTTGGAATTAATTGCATATGCTTTTGCTATTATTTCCTAAGCAAATTGTGCAAGGAAATAGGGATTGGACCATAGGTAAAGTCTTTATATACAGGGCTTGGTTGGTTCATGAGACATATCTTTATATCTTCATAGTTCATTGAGAACTAAATAGCTTGAGAGCTAATTATTTTTTTATTGTGAAGAGGATTTCCACTTGATTGATAATACATGGTTGGGGTTTTACGCTGGTGCTTTCCCTTGGATATATCTTGTGTTATGTGTGATTACTTCTCTTGATCAGTTATGTATGTTTCTACTTGATGTTGCTCATGAATTCGATTATGCTTCCGCTTAATGTTTTGTAGAAGTAGAACAAGTAATATGCTTTAGGACATTGTATATATCGGTTTGTTCTACAGGTGAAATTTCTACAATACACCTAGTCTACTTTATAAGTATATAATGGTTTACAAAAACCAAAAAGCCTGATGTAGGGGTAGGCCCCCACCCGCGTTCATCTAGTATTGCCTGCCCAGTAACTAGGATCCTTACATTCCTACAACAACCCGGGGGAGAGGCGCCAGGGAACAATACAAAGCATCAACCCCCCCCCCCCCCCCCCCCCCCCCCCACCCCCCA
>Ga0115851_101138_pt1 | contig 13614 bp, 10 predicted proteins | sample InSIn2gowninarea_FD_83865 | JGI IMG/M metagenome (GOLD analysis project Ga0115851, IMG submission 83865)
AATTTTTCACCAATAAGAGGGGCAATAACAATCGCACTTGTTCTAACTCTACTGTGTACAGAGTATTAAATATCTTGCCTGCAGACAGGGCAAGATCCATGCCTAATGAGCCATTTGTCTACACAGGACATGTGAAACATGTGATGACATTGAGGCAAGCTCCTAGCAATTTCTCCTTGTTGAAGATCCTAATCAAAACAGACGTGAGAGACACAAACATATCAAATATTCAGCAATAATCAAAGAAAGAAAACCAGCTGCACACATCCATCGATCCCATCCCAAAAAGTAACCTTGATACAGATTCAGGATATAATTAAAACAAACTACAAAGAGTCAAACCTGCAAACATATAGTGCAACAAATGTTCTCCCCAGAAGCATCTTTCTTATTTTCTTTTGTGATGAGATGTGAAGGAAGTTTCGCTAGAGAAGCCCCAGACAATCCTTGTGTTCCAACTTCTCCAAAGATGTCAAAAATCTCTTCATGACTCATCTCTGCAATATTAACCTGTTACAATATACACTGTGATCTGCATAAAAGAAATGGACAGATGAAAATTCTTACATTCAAATAACAAATCATAATTAGTCTTTGCATGAGACGAGAAAAACCTGCCAGCGATATGCAGTTAACATTGCTGGGCCAACCTGTTCTTGCACAAATCTTCCATTCAGCAGCTCTTCAATGAAATCTGCCTATACAGTTTAAAGAAGTCCATCAATAACAAAAGAAAATGAATAATTTCTATGATATAAAATATTTTAACCAATTTGAGTGACATAGGGTTTCATACAAACATATAATCTTGTCCATAGGACACTTGTATTTCTGATAATGTGAACACTGGACAGGACAGCATGCAAACAAGAAAAGAAAATTGTATTTATGTCAGCAGTAGAGCAAAAATAATCAAAAACTCATATCAAATAGAATAAACACAGAGTTGAATGCGTGAGCTATCTCTAAAGTATTTGTGTCAACAGTAGAGAAAAATTGATCAAAAACACGTATCAATAGAATCATTATAGAGATGAATACATAAGATATCTCTTCAGTACACCTATCTAGTTACAAGATTAACTAAATAAAACCAACTAAAACACAATCTAGCAAACATAAAGCAGGGCATCAGCATATAACAGATGCAGGTATCCTATCAAAGGTAGAGAACAAAATAAATATCACACTCTACAATTCAAAGCCTCTGGCCACTGTGATAACTAGGGAAGTTGCAAGTAGAAGAGGCCAACACCCAAGTTCAATTTTTCAAATTTAACTCTTAATTTTTCCATCAAATAAGATGAATTAAGCACCAAAGTAATAGTAATTATTAATAGTAGAATATGGGAGTCCATGGCAAGAACATAATCTCAGCACTATTTCATACAAATGATCCAGTTGGTAAATTCCTGGCTTTCAATGGGGCATCAAAAGACAATGCTAGAAAAAAATTATCGGAGGAATTAACCAAAATAGTCAAGGCAATCCCGTTTTTATATATGCTCAAATATTGGAGATACAATGAATAATATTGCAGAAGCAATTGTAGAAAAAAAAGGCCTGAAGATAGCTATTAATTTAAATATTTAAGAGTTGATACTGAAGGCAATTCAAAATTTATAACTTATCCATAGATAAAATCTAGAGGTAGCTGTTTACAGTCCAACTGTAAAGTTGGAACCAGTGATTAGAAACATCCAAGAAATAACAAGTCTTTCCAGGAACTCCAATGCATTAATGTCAAAGACAAAGTCAATATAATCACAGACAAATTGGTAAATATGGGCATTGAAGTGCATGGTGTTAGCGAAGAGAAGCTTCTGAGAATATTAGAGATAATGTAATGACTGATAACTGATAAGTGTTAGCACCCAGATTTGCACCCTGTGCAAACACAGGTGTTAAGTTTGGGTTCTCTCAATTCATCAAGCGTAGTATTTCAAGGTCACAATGTCAAATTGTTGAATTCATGAGTCGTGAGATTTGTGCATCTACGGGATGGTTCATTAAGTTGATGGCTGAACAGAAACAGTTTGTTGTCACGTATCTGAGAGAGGATCACATGTTTTATTTGCCTTCAGTATTTATGAGCTAGCAAGATGGACATATCTGCACATTGTTCATCACATGCACACATCGTCACTGATTTTGGATAAATATATCAACATGATTGCCACTGAATATCCCTTCCGGAACAGAACATGAGGGGAAGAGCATGATTGGGGACCATACACAGCACGTTAGCATCCAGCATAAGGAAGACATAGATCCTAGACCCTCTGAACCTGGAAAATGGACACTGAAGCAGGCATAGCACTGAGCGGTAAAATAAAGCTAGTTTATTGTCATGGATCTGAGGGAGGATCAGTATTCTGAGGAACTCCATCAACATTATTTCTGCCAAATATCTCCTCTGGAACAGAACACAAGGAGAAGATCATGATTAGGGACCATACACAACACGTGAACATCCAGAAAAGGGAAGACATAGATCCTAGACCCTCTGAACCTGGAAAATGCATACTGAACCATGGATTAGCACTGAGAGGTAAAATAAAGCTATATTGAAATGAAAGAGGGGAATGATAAGCAGCCTATAGTTTGCTGGTTTATGATGTCTGTCTCTGGGGATCCAGAGGACTTAATTCTTTTTATGATAAATCAAGTATAAATTTCCTTATGTGAGCTTTTGTTTTGGCAGACAACCTGTAAATCACCTGTTTTGCAATAATAGATTGAGATTTGGGCAGGTTCCGTCTCAGAGTTGGTCATTCAAACATGTGAAAATGCATCCTTTAGATGATATTCATTGATATTCATTGAGTGCAAATCATATTTAGAAACCCCAGTTCAAGTCCTTGTCACTAGATTCACTCGAAAACGCAGATATTTATTAATCTTTGGCATTTGCATGTTTGGGTCTGAGAGCCTAAGTCTTGGAAGAATGCAGCAGTATGATATCAGCACCGTAGAGTTGAAGATATGCATGAAGAGTATCTTAGCATTCAGTGCACTGTAAGGTGATGAGATCACTGGTTGTTTAAAGATAAAGTTCTTTATTTACTTTCAGAGAATCGTGTTGCACTAATCGCCAAAAAATCGCGATAAAATCGTTTTATCGCAATTTTTTCAAAAGAAAAGATAAAATTGGGCGATAAAATCGAGTTTTTTTAAGCCGATTTTTATGAAAAAATTGAAAATCACGATTTTTTGGGAAAAAATAAAATTAAAAAAAAATTAAAAAAAATAAAAAAAAAACAAACAAACAAACTTTTTTTTTTTTGAGGAAATCACATAAGCTACCCTCTTCCCCATAAGTGGACGTGGTCTACCTCCTGTAAGCTCCTAGTTCTTCAGCTTCTAGAGCACAGTAGAGTCTACTGCCAACTCCACCGACATCTACATCTAGAGGAGTAAAGGAAATCAGTAGTATTAGACTTTAGTTATTTGGTTCATTTCATTGTATATGACATTATAACTCATGATATGAGATACATTATTATATTTTTCGTTGATATTTTGAGGCTGAGTTGGGAGTCATGAGTCACGGCTTACTATTTAGGACACGATTCACTGTTATGTGTGATGTGGCACTAGAAATGATATTAAACATCTTATATATTAGTTCTTTTATCATATTTATATGTCAATGTATTTATTTTATGTTGTAGATGCTTTAGATATTAAAAAAATAGCAAAAAAATGAATATTTTTGTATGTTATGATTTTTTCCCAATTTTTACCAATTTTTTCCCAATTTTTTCTGAATTTTTCCCCGCGCCAATAATATCCCAATAACGATTAATGCAACATTGTCAAAGATATCTCCAGTTTTTTGCATGATGTTGTGTCTCAGTTCAGCAACCTCATTTGCTAGTACATTGCATGAAGTCAATCATGATTAGTGTGTTGGAATTCTTGGTGCGATCAGAGCTAGTTCATATGTATCATTACTATAACTGTACTTGTAATCATGGGTAAGGAAATCCATTATTTTCATATTGTATTACTACGGGTGGTAATGCCGACCTAGTCAAATTCATTATGTATACTCGATAACCCTCTTGGGAAGCCTGCCCTACTTATTTGAACAAATAACCCCTCTTGGGAGGATACCCTACTTGAGTTGTGTATAATTACATAACTCAAACCTCATTTGCTAAGTAACATAGCAGGTCCCTCAGGAACTCTCAGTCCATATACACTAAGAAAGGTGTCCTAAAATAAGACATGTTCCCTACTGTGTCCCGACATGTCAAACAGCAAGGCATGAAAAGATAATTGTCTTGACGATATGGGTTTGGACTGCAATGTTCAATTGAAATTAGCCAACTTGAATCATAATGAAATATTGCTAGAGCCGATCACTTTTGATGATGATGATCCTCTTAAAGGGTCATTCTCCATGCCAGCAGATGCAGATATGGGATTGGAAATAGAGATGGATGGAGGAGATTAGATAAGATAATTATATTAATTTCCAACAACTGACTACAAATGTAGGCCAATGGGACTATTGAGTACAATGATGTCAATACAAAGCAGGAATACCAAAATGTCTCCTATATAAAGAATAAGAAGTGAAGCATGAGACCTATTCTAAAACATGGAAAACCCTTGACTCCAAGTGCAAGCGGCCACCGCAGGAGAGAACTAGATCACGGTCAACTAGATCTATCTCTCCTAACATACAAGGCTGAATGAAGAAAAGTCAAGATAGAATAGTGCCCTAAGGAAGAGTTGGGGGGAGATTTAGACCACCAACTATGTTGTTGTCTAGAAGAAGTAACCCATCATTAATGTCTGGGTGATCTCATTTGCCTGCTGGTAAGAGATCTAGCCTGGCAATGTCTTTGAGGTCTCTAGGGAGGGGGATGGTCCCTCATGTCCACATTGTTGGAAATAGTGAGAGGGGGGTGAATCAGTATTTCTTTTCAATTGTTAACCAGTTAGATTCTACACAATTAAAATCAAAGAAATGAATAATTTTATTAATAAAAAAAAAAAGAACAAACAATCCTTTTACAAATGAAGATGTACAATGATTGCCAAGCACCAACTTGGACTTAATGAGGCTCTGACCTCTATGGCTTCGACCCTATCTTCACCAAAGCTCCAACCTTGAGTTTAGAAGCACCTACCCCAAGGACACCAATCCTTCTCTGCGAAGGTTTCTTCAAATCTGCTTCTTAAAGGTCAGTCATAGTTTTCACTGCCACACCAATTATGTTATGATGTATGCACCCAACCAAAAATACTGTAGCTCTCCATAGCCCACTCTCACTGTTCTGTTCAAAAGATAATCCACAATGGTAGATAGTTCACTCTCACTACTCTGTCCAAAAGATCGCCCACAATGGTAGATAGCCCACTCTCACTGTTCTGTCCAAAAGACAGTCCACAATCTGCAATCCAAATAGTCCGAGGGCTTAAACCTTCAATACAGTCCAAGGGCTAGTGTGTCACAGTTTGATAGGTGCAAAGTCCAGATCCACAGTTGATTGGTGCCCTAATCCGCAATCCTTTTTACTCCTTCATAGTTGGTATGAAACAGATTGTAACACAGTCCAACAGCCCAAGGTTTAGCACATGTTTCCTTACTGCAGATGTATCTGAAGGTGCACAGGAAGGTTCCGAGGTGCACAGAAAATTCACCGTAGAGTCCAGCAGTTCGAATGTGCACAGGAAAGTTATCACAGTGAAGACTGTCTTGCTGTCATTAGCCCGTAAATGTTTGCTACAACTCAGCCCTAAACCGCACTCCTGTTTCTATAAAGTATTTAACCAGAAGTCCGCAATTTCTGTTGTGGGTAAGCTCCGTCCTGTACTATTCTTTTCTGCTCATACTGCCCTTAACCTTGGTGCAAGTTCACAAGATGTGAACTTTTTCGTCCTTGTTCTTAAGATGATCAAAATGCTGAGTTTCTTGTGCATATATATATCCTTCTTTAGGCCTAGAAACAAATGGATGTGTCCCTAAATGAGGCCAACATGTATTGACATGTTCAGGTCGGCTTACTGACCAGGATTATACCTTATCTTTAAAAAATTCATATCTCTTAAAATATTTGGAGTTTCAGGGCATGTGATAGCTCATTAGAAAGCTAAAAATATGCTCTAAAATATGGCCTAGGTATCATGATGATATTCATCCTCTAAGATGGAGAAAAATATTATTTAATGTGACTAATCATCATTAGTGCAGAAATGGAGGCAGAGCAGAGTGTCTTTGAGTGTTGGGTTTTTTCATCGTTTGGTTTTTTCATTGATTGCCACCATGTCCCTGCCTTCTTGATATCATGAAGTCTTCAATCAAACTTCTTCTTGGTGAAAAATTCTGTCATTGAATAATGTTTGAATCTTGTGTATATAACTTTGACTTTCCTCCAGGGAGTCTGTTTCCATGCCTTTAGCCGCTGTAAAACATAAATGGATCCAGTCAAGGCTTCATGGAAATTATTTTATTTCATCGAAGTTTGTATACGGGCACAAGTATAGGTGGATTCAAATTATAGCCAACTTGAGTCAGTCATCCAGGGGTATGTATGGATGCCTTGTGCATTTTCTTTGGTGGAGTTTGCCTCCAAGTCTTTGTACATAAGTTACAGAGAAAGGGTGAGCTTTTATGCAATAAATACCATCATTTTTTATTATGATATATAGATAATCTTAAAAAACAAAAAAATCCTGTCAGGTTCTACGCTATTAGTAGAAGTTCAAGTTCAAAATGTGTTCTGACAATTCTGTTGTCAGGGACAAGAATAGACTAGTCATAAAGATGGCTTCTATTCATGTTTGGTAAACTAATGTGCAGTAGTACATAAGTCATGTTAAGATTTGTGAATTGGGTTTAGGTCAGGTGGTTGAGAGGAGTGTTATCTTCCCACAAGTGACATGTTGAGTTTGTAATGTGTATATTGTTGTAACAGCTTTGCGCCTTGTTTTTGACCTGGTCTTGTGCCCTGAAGAATTTAGAATTTACCCCAGGTATCATCTTTAGAATGAAGGAAGTGCTCGGGGTTTTTTCTTGGGATATGTTACCTGGGAAAAATTTGCGATTAATTTGGAAGAATCTTCAAAGTGATGAATGTTAATGCATGGGAAAACCTGTTTAAGTAGATGAATTACTGTCTTTACAACCAGTAGTGTTGTTCGAGCCATTTGAGAAATGTGGGATGTACTTTGTAGAACCTATATATATATATATATATATATATCTACCTTCAAATCAGAAATAATACATTCTGATTCTTCGTAGCTATCTTTCTAAATTATAATTCCCAAAAAAGATGAAGTAGTGGAATTCTTATGATGAAATATTCACTAAATTCGATGTTCCATAGGACATAATGACAAATCAAGGTTCTCAATTCACATCTTTACTTGATTGAAAGATAGACTGGGCTTGTACAAAATTCATCATAAAAAATCGACTCCTATTATCCATAAACCAATGAACAAGTGGAAGTTACAAATACCGAGAACATCTTAACAAGGACAATGTAAACACACATAAAAGCTTGGGTTAATACATTCATTGAAGCAACGTGGGCATATTAAACAGCTTGAAAACAACCACTTGGTTTACAACTTTACACCATACAAGCTAGGTTATGGTAAAACTATTATTATACCCGATGAATTTGCACCATATAAGCTATGTTATGTAAAACTGTTATGTTACCTAATGAATTTGAAATCCAAACACCTATGATAGCATGAGAACTAGACTTGAATGTTCTGTACTATATAAAGAGGGAGTTTATTGGCTTAGTGTATTAGATGAAACATAAACAAGACAATAAGCACATTTAGATCAAATGAGACTTACAAAGTAATTATCCAACAATAGAGAGTCAAATGAAATGAGAATTTCATTACGACCAATAAGTTTCAAAATGATGATTGGGCATTGTTATCGCAAAATCTAGCAGGCCTAGTGCAAAACCCCCCAGGCAATATAGACCTTATGGCAGCAAGAGATTGGCAGCCATTGTCACCTCAATGGCTTCTCTCCAACTATTTAGTGGTGAATTAAATCCCACAAATGGGGGCTTCCGTACAAAGAACACCTAAACTTTATCCAACAAAGGAGAATTTAAAGTGATGCAAGGTCTAATGATTAGGGAAAAGGTACCAGTGGAGCCTAGAAAGGCTAAGGTAAGATTTACCAAAGTCCAAGTACATTTTCCTAAGACCCTTTAGTTTTGGATTTTGGGTAGCTCAGAAGGTATTTCCAAGAGAAGACAATCCACAAAAAGGGAGTTTGTTGGATGATTTACCCAAAAGTGGGGTTTTGGACCCAAGCAATGCTTTTAGGACCAAAAGAGAAATAATTATTTATTCTAAGGGTCAAGAGGTTAAAACCCTAGATCTAGAGGTTTCCTAGGTGACCCAATGAAAAGCATAAATAAAGGAGGCCGAAGGTGAGGGTCACACATTTCGTGCAAGAGAGATGCGAGCTCTCTTGTGCTAAGCATGCCCTAAGAGGTTTGAGTTATGCTCATGGAGACTGAATACCCTTGAGAGAAGACGCAACTCATTGGAAATTTAGTAGCCATGGTCGGTATTTTCAGTAACAAAAGAAAAGAAAAAGTTAAATTTACATTTATGACCCCACAAGTGTCAAGTTGGCCCTTTGAGGCACCCATTCAACCCCCTTTGAAAGCTATATATATATGATACCTCTCCTCATTAGGGAAATTGAAGCATCTCAAGAATCATCTCTATTCTAGCGAAGGAAAGAGTTTGAGGCCAAAAACAAAAGCTTATACCTTTCTCTTGAAGACAAAAGGAGGCCGAGTTCTGTAAGTATTCTTCTATGGTTAAAGCGAAGGCTCTGCAACACTATTTTTTGTGGTTCATACGAAGATCTGAGGCACCATTAATCTGAGTTCTGTGACTGAGAAACAAGCTAAATTTCGGTCCTCTTAAAGATTTGTGGCAGACCTAATTAAAGACTTTGTATTAGACCTTTTTGAAGGAAGATTGATGATGATTATCTTGGCATATTGAAGGATTGACTTGGCACTTATGGTAGGCCATCATGATGGTCAATTTTGCCTATATACCTTGTTGAAGGATCTTGGTTATAGCATGCTGTTTTGCCTGATGTACAAATTGATGAATTGGACACTCTCACAAGGACATATTGTTGGGTTTTCCCCTTGTGGGTTTTGCCTTGGCTGCTGGCCTAAATTTTGGTGTCTCGTCTCTTATCTCATTGTTCACTGTGATCTCTATTACTCTATTGTAGAAGTGAATGGCTAAATTTTTTCATGTATAACTGCTTGATGATTAGAATGCTCTAAATAAGTAATATTGTATCTGTTGAGATGTAGTCTTTATTGTCATTAATGGCCCAAACAAAAGGAGTTGTGCTCCATCTCATTACATTAAATAAGGAAACACATCTCTACCTATGAGAAGGATTGTTGTTTGGTTATTCACTAGTAGCCTTAACTTGTCACAATAAAAGGATTGTGAAACATCTTTGGCAAACATATTGTCAATCCTTGAGTCAGATTAATTGTGTTTCAAATCTAACGAAGATGGTAAGACTCTAACCACACTGATATATATATATATATATATATATATATATATATATATATATATATTTGTTTCCATATAGCGAAGTTTCTTGAGGGTACTGAGCGTATTTATGATTGCATGAGAGGATTGCACATATATATATATATATATATATATATATATATATATATAAACATCTCTCTGCATGGAAACAAAACCTAGAGTTTATCTCAACAACTATCAATCCTTACACGCTAACATATCACTGTAAGATCTATAGAGAATTAAGAAAATGTGTATCTAATCTACATGTTCAAACCTCTAATGATGAGGACTAAAATTCCACAGCTCTGTATGCCATGAGTTCAAGCATGCCTTCTAAGGGTGATGTTCATAATGCTATTGACCTTGAAAATCCATGGAACTGTTAAAGACAATATGGAAAATTATAATGTATATATTGTTAATTTTTCATCAGTTTGTTCTATGCTGCAACTATTACTTAAGCAATATCCAATAACATCCAATTTAACAATTTACTTCTTCAATTATCCAATGACAGTGGAGAAATAATAGATAGAACAATTAGAAAAATGCACAATGAAAGACAACCAAGAGACAAGAGACACAATATTTGGTCAATGACAGGGAAAAACCCCACTAGGGGGGAACCCTTACAAATCTTCTTCTATTAGATAGTCTTCAAATGTTCAGTGGAGAGGGTACATCATCCAAGGGTCAAAGTCAAACTTTGACTCGCTAATGTCCAATGTCAATATCCAAACAAATTAATATACCAATGTCAAAGATGACGATGAAGAGTTAAATCTGGTCAATTGTCGAAGCTGCAAAAAGTCAATGATAGTTGACTGCCTGAACCAACCAAGTCAACAATAGCCAAATCAAGTTTCAATCTGCTCTAATTTAATTTGGTCAATGCCCAATCAATGGTCAAGGATCAGTCAAAACAACTAGCAAAACTCCAGTCAACCTTGGTCAATAGAAGGAATTCAAAGGGCGTGGAAGCTAAGATGGATGGTATAGAAGAAAAAATTAAAGGAAACATGGATTATTTGAAGACATATTTGACAAATTTGCTACAAGAAATTCTTACTAATGGCGAAAGGGTAGTAAAGGAAACTCATGATGAGAAAAAAAGAAATGTTAATCATGATTTCATAGACTCTAACATTGGATTGAAGACCCACCATGTTACAAAGATCGATATGAGGAAGTTTGATGGCAAGGATCCCATAACATGGATACTATAGATGGAGCAATATTTCAATCTCCAAAATGTGAAAAACACACAAAAGGTACGCATTGCAACTTTATGTTTGGAACCAAATCAGTTTGTATGGTATCAATGGCTTTGCTCTCATAAACAATTTGTAACTTGGGAAATTTTTATGGAAGAAATGATAACACATTATGAGAATACAAAAAGTAACACCCTTTTTAGCCAATTGATAAATCTCAAACAAAAGGGTTCAATGATGGAGTACATTGAGGACTTCCAAAAATTGAATATAAGGGTAAAAGATATTCCAGAGGAGCATATGATTGATGTTGATCGGGACTTTAAAGGATAACATCTAGCATGAGGTTCATCTTTGGGAACCTGATTCATTGGAGAAGGCATTCAGGTTGGCAAGAAAAATCGAAAGAAAAATTATGGAAACAAGGAAGCCTACCACTCACAACTATAAAGATGGAAGTGTTGTTTCTCCTTGTCTTTCACCACCTACAAGGTTGACACCACAACAATTAGAAGAAAAAAAGCAAAACAACTTTGTTACAATTGTGATAGAAAATACACTAAAGGTCATAAGTGTGCTGAGAAGAAATTGATTTACATAGATGGGAAAGAGGAGAAAGAAAAGAAACAAGAAATGTCAAAAGAAGAGTATATACACCAGGAACCAATCTTAGAGAAAGAAGAAATGAATTTGACCATATCTTGTAATGCATTGATAGGAATTGCCACTCCTAAAACTCTCAATATAGAAGCGCATATCAAGAAGAAAAAATGTAATAGTGTTGATTGGTTCAGGTAGTACCCATAATTTTATTCGTTGTAAGATAGCCAAGGAATTGAATTGCTACCTATATCCAACACCAGAGTGTCAAGTAATTGTTGCAAATGGAGGAACCATAAATTTCTCTAGAAAGTTCCATAATATCAAGCTATCCATGGGAGAATATGTCTTGAATAGTCCAATGATTTCCATTCTAATTGGTGGTGCAGATGTTGTACTAGGAGTCCAATGGATACAATCTTTGGGTATGATAGTTTTTAATTCTTAAGAACTTTTCTTGAATTTTTTTTGGGAAGGAAAGGAAGTTGAATTAAGGGGTATTGAAGGGAAAATAGGAAATAGCATGACAAAGCTTCTAAAGAAAGAACAACGGGGCGTAATTGCACAGTTATGTTCACTAGAGGTTCCCACATCGAAATCATCTATTTCTCCAGATCTCCAAAACATCTTGGATAATAATTCCAAGGTATTTGAGACTCCCAAAAGCCTCCCACCTATTCATGATCATGATCATGCTATTCATTTGATTCCAGGAAGTGTTACCCCAAACATTAGGCCTTACAAATATCCATATCCCCAAAAGAGTGAAATTGAACGTATGGTTACAAAAATGCTAGAGGTTGGTATAATTCAACCTAGTCAAAGTTATTTCTCTGCTACAATGGTATTGGTACACAAGAATGATGGATCATGGCACATGTGTCCGGATTATAGGGAGGTCAACAAGCTTAATATTAAAGATAATTTTCCCATTCCTGTCATTGATGAATTATTGGATGAATTACATGGAGCAATTTACTTCACCCAGTTGGATTTTCATTCAGGATATCATAAAATCAGAATGAATATTGAAGACATTCCAAAAACAACATTTAGAACTCATGAGGGTCATTATGAATTTTTGGTCATGCCTTTTGGCCTTACTAATGCACCTTCTATATTTCAAGGTTTGATGAATTCCCTTTTCAAACCCTTCCTTAGAAAATTTGTGTTAGTATTTTTTGATGATATACTAATCTACAACAAGTCTCGGAAGGATCATATTCAACATGTTGACGGGGTGCTCAAACTATTGCAAGAGAAACACTTATATGAAAAACGCTCCAAATGTTTCTTTGGAGTAAAAGAGATGGAATATTTGGGTACTCAGTTAGATCATAGCTCATCTTATCATCCTCAATCTTATGGGAAAACTGAGATAGTGAACAAATGTTTGGGAGGATATCTTCGTTGCTTTGTATTTGATAAATAGACACAATTGGTCAAGTGGTTTCCTTTGGCTAAATTGTGGTATAACACTTCTTTCCATACTGCAACAAAAATGACCCCATTTATGGCACTTTATGTATATCATCCATCGTCCATCACATCATATTTAAAAGAAAACTCTAAGGTTCAAGCAGTGGAAGATCACATCGACTATCAACAACAAGTTCACAAACTCTTAAAGGATAACCTCACTTTGCACAGAATAGAATGAAACAACAGGCATATCAACATCACACCGAAAGAAGTTTTGATGTAGGTGACTGGGTGTTTCTACAACTACAACCATACAAACAAATGTCCCTCAAGCAAGCTAAGAAGGATAATAAATTGTCACCAAGGTATTATGGTCTGTACAAGGCATTACCAAATATTGGTACTATGACATACAAATTGGAGGTTCCTGCATCTTCCCAAGTGCACCTAGTTTTTCATGTTTCATGCTTAAAGGTTATAGGTGAGAAGATCCCAGTTCAAACAATATTTGCAAAACTTGACGAGGAAGGAAAAATCATATTGGAACTGGAAGTAGTCACAAAAACAAGAAATCGACAGCTATGAAATTGATCAATTTTAGAGTATCTCATCAACTGGAAGAACTTACCCACTGAATATTCAACATGGGAGGATGAGAATTTTATACAGAAGAATCCAGAACTCCTCAAGCATTGAGGACAATTTTTTTTTAAGGAGAGGGGCATGTTAGGTCCCTGTACTACCAGTGTAACCCCTTATTGTTATTAGTGCAACCCCCTTATTGTATTATTGTGCC
>Ga0115851_101139_pt1 | contig 13607 bp, 15 predicted proteins | sample InSIn2gowninarea_FD_83865 | JGI IMG/M metagenome (GOLD analysis project Ga0115851, IMG submission 83865)
TTGGTTATTAGACTACAAGGCTCTCGGTATGAGGAATTGGGATGTTGGCTAGTAGAGCGTCCTTGCCGGCGCCAGAAGGCCAAGAGAGGCTCGAGAATGGCGTGTTGAGATTTGTGGCATGGAATAAAACACATGAATTCGGTGTAGAATCAACCACCTATAGTGCTTCAGAACGACTTCCAAGAACCGGAAATGAATTGTGATGTTCTCGCCATTAAAATTTTGATGTGACGAGTTTAATCATCTGGATTTGTATGGACGAACATTGCGCGAGGAGACATCATGCCGGTACAGTAGCAGCGTCTTTAATTTGGCCCAATGAGCATGACGTTAGCCTTGTGAATTGAACTCGGATTCGTCTGTGTTTGCCATCAACAGGAGCGCTATGCTAGAGGCTACACCTATGACCGGATTCAGTCGAAGAGGTCACGGATGCCGCCATCGTAGCATATTTTATCGCGTCAGAGCTCTCTCATCCTTCTGATAGGGAGCAGCAAAAGAGGCCACCCCAGTGACGACGGAGGATCAGCATTCTCAATTCGTTCCAGCTTTGTGCTTGATCATGGTCCGTGTTGATGGACTTGCTACAAGAGCCAATACAACTTCTGCGTACTGCATTCCGTTCTGTGCTGGAGATGCACATTGTAGAATTTATTTGGTGCTTCGTGAGGTCGACCTTTATTCTTCTGGTTCGTTGAGGGAGCTTTGGCGGTGGGGAGCATCACAGCTAGCTCCATAGCATTTCATGCCGCTGGGTGCCAACGAACTCGTTCAATTTGCTTCTGATGCACTGTATGGGTTTCCTTCGTGAGTGGTTCGAATGCTTCGGATGGTCAGTCAGGAGGCACAATTGCCAAGCACATTGTTGCGTGCATCCAGTCCATCATTGTACAGTCGCTCCTAGGAAGCACTAATCTTAGGACGACAGACAAGAGTACACGGCCATCACGACGTGCTTAGAAGGTGTTTAATTTCATGGCTCGTTGATAGGTGGAAAAATCGTGGGTGGAAATGATCGTGCCAAGAATGATGCTAACCGTATTGGGACAGTACTCAGTAATTAGAGATGCCTTGCCTGCCTTAAGTTTTCAGCCTGTCGTCCTCATGTGCTGTCTCTGAAGAAATGCAAAGTGTCGCGGTCAAGTTGTGTAACAGAAATTGGTGGAAAGAATGAACGAGTATTCGTGCTGATTCATGTATGGAAGAAGCCAAAATTGATGTGAAATTGGTGCACTACCTGGACATCTGATATGCGTTTTGTCATGTAGAAATTCTCCGTGTCGCTTCATAACGGCAACTCTGCCTCACCCATATATCGCATGCCAAGCCTAGCCGCGCCTTGTGTTCTACTGTAGATCTGGAAAGTTCGGTGACGTGGTGACTGTATCGGAGCATCGAGTCAATGCTTCGTTCAATGCTTGTCTTCATCCGAATTGTCCGACCGAGGGTGCCAAAGCTCGAAATGGTTGGCCGCGAGTCACCGTTCACTGTAGGGTGTATTCGTGGCCGTACGACGCCTTCGCCGTGAGAGTAGTCCGTCAGCCATCACCCTCATCCTTCACGTCCCCGTTCACATCACCGTTCACACTCGGCGCTGCACTAGGCTCCGCACTCGCCTCATCCGGCTCGGCTCCATCGAAGCCCTTCTTTAGTCTCTCCTCTTCCCTCAGCATCTGCAACCTTTCAGTTTCTTTACGCATCCTCTCTATGTTCCATCTTTCGTCCTCCGCGTCTTCATCATCATCACTTTCCTCATCATCCGATTCACGCTTCCAGTTTCCGCTTTCGAACAATGCACGACCTGTAGCTTCCTTGGCTTTACGTGCTTCTTCTTCGGCAGCCTTCTTGTTAAGTCGCTCGTTTTTCCATTTTGCAAACGATTCGGGTGTAACGGGTGTAAGTGTACCGGTCAATTTGTGTCGTTCAGATTCTAGGAAGTCTTCCAATGTGAGTGTTGCCATTGGTGACTTGTCCATTAGCGCTTTCTCGGCAGCACGTTGTTCCTTAGTCTTGAGCACAAATCTATGAAGCTGTCAGTAAAACCGTGAGTTCGAAACGTTTCAGAAAGACATACCCTGGTGGTAACGAATGTCTATACATGCACTTATCACCTCCGTTCGGACACGTCCAGAACCAGCCGTATTTGCCATCTTCGACAGCCGATATGAAGTATTTGCAGACCTTGTCGGTAGTGGTCTTTGGATTGCCATGTCTACTGAGCACCACTTTTCGAAGTTTCTCCTCATCCCAATCATCCATATTATCCTCCTCTGTTCCTTCTTCAATGCGGTACGTTTTATTTTAAATGCGTCCCTAGACCGCACAACTGGCCGGACCACTGGGGTTTGAGCCCGCATTGGTGGTGTTACCCTTATCGCAGTGTCCATTCTTAAAAAACTGGCAGAGCACAGTTTTCGGATCAACACCAAAGGGAATCTTCTGCGTTTGAACGGGTTTAAAGAGTTCTGCGGCCTCAGCCTTTGCAGCTTCAGATGCTTCTTTCTCCTTCCTCTTCTGTTCTTTTTCCGCTTCTTTTCGTTTCTCATCAAGAGACTTATTGGATTTGGCTTGTGCTTCCAATTGTTTAATCTGTCTCTGTGCGCTACCACCCTTCTTGTTTTTCATGCCAAACGTCTTGTCATCCACCGTCGCCTTCTTCTTCGGCGGCCCGTTGTCCTTGGCTTTGGGAGGCATGTTGGGCGAGACCTGACCGAAGTTTGTTCAAAGCGGGTATAGGATCAGTGTACGCTTGAGAAAGCCCGTTGTCTCGCCACAGTACCCCCGGTGCGGTGGATTGTAGACGATTATCAGAACTTGATCTGTATTAACCCAATTCTGTGAGGAGGTGTAGGAATGCGGCGAAGTATGAGTCGACAGTCAAAAACAATATGATAGGTTAGTAGTGGAACGGTGTTTAGTGGTGGGCCGTCCGTGTTTGCCTGAGGCTGAAAAGTGTGGAGGAATGTCCAACGTCATTCAATGTCCGAGTCAAGCGCATATAGAGTAGAACAAAGCTCGCCCTGCTCGCGTGGGCTTTCATGATCTGGTCTCACGTGCTGCTTTATCGACTATATCATTATCGACCGGGTGTGTGTTCAATTAAAATATATCGACGTTGTATACTAAGCTTCTGAATGATATCACAAAGACTGCTGGACAGCTACAATGACATTATAATACAACCACGAAACTACCTACATCTCACGTTTGCAGTCAAACACAGTTCTGGCAAGCTTCGCCCTAGAAGTCAAAACTCTCATAAGCTTTCAAGATGAATTCCTACGGCGGTCAGGGCGACGGAAATCGCGCATCGAATTTCCCAGCTTCAATGGGACCCGGAGCGCAGCCTCTGCAACCTGGTGAAGGACCAGGCGGTCTACTTCAAGAGATCTCGGAGATCCGGTCGCAATATAATATACACGTTGAACAAGAAGCAGTGAACCTCGACTACAATCTGAATGGTCAGCATAGAAGTTATCGTATACCATTCGACCGCATGCCTGTTTCTGGCATGACGAGAGGACTTTGTTGGGGAGGCCCCAACACTGCAAAGGTTTCCGGAATATTGCTGATTGACATGGTAAGAGCATGCGAGAACATTACTGGCCGACAGATCAGACAGGAGGAAGCCGAAGGCATAGCGTTTTATACCTCTCGGAAGATGATGACAATGTATGTTGGACAAGTCGCGGCCTTTGGGACTGGCTACTTCCATGCTTGGAGGGGGAGGGCAGACATGAAATTTCCCTTCATCAAACCGAAGCCTATCGAAAAATATGATGTTTTCCCTCTCCAGAACCTAGCCTTGCTAAAAGGCAATAATGCTCGCTACATGTGGCATATTACAAGAGGCAACGTTTATGTTGGTATGTGGCTGTTCTTGTTGAACCCACTGTTCCGGAGCGTAGCAGATACTCGGATGACTGTCGGCCTCTACCGAGATCCACGAACACACGATTTAACCGAGTCTGTTAAGGGACGGATCGATCGCCTAAGGTCAAATCGAGCAAGTGAGGCTGCAGGTGGACTCAAGAACAAAGGACAACCGCAACCACAGCAGCAAACTCAAGCGCAAGATGATAATTCGCCACAAGCATTTTATGACAACCAATCATACGGTGGTCAGAATAATTACGCGGGTGACTCTACCTTCACAAATGGAGCCACCGATACTGGATTGTTGAGTGACGCAAACATGCAACAGCGCCAGGTACAGCAGACGTCTCCGAATTCTTGGAGTAATGCACAATCCAGAATGTCCAGGTCAACTCCAGCTCAATCCCAACCAGAGCAGTCACAACGTTCTGACTTTTTTGTCGATGATGCGTCTCCCACCGCCGGTAACGACCCTGACATGGCCACTCCGCAATCATACGAAAGACGGACATCTGGAAGTGCCTGGGACCGGCTCCGTGGAGGTCCAACACAACAGACCTCGTCGCAACCTTCAAACCGTTCGTTCGGCAGATCCAACACGGATCAGAGCTCAACCTATGATAACAAAGGCGACAGCTTCTCCTTTTCAAAAGACGACGCAGATCGTCAGCTTGCGAAGGAGCAGGCTCAAAGAGATTTCGATGCCATGCTAGATCGGGAACGGCAGGAAGCTGGTAGTAATGATTATGCACGGGGCATGCGAGCCACTGAAGCTGGGCAAGAAGCTACAAATAAGATGGAAAGTGCTTGGCCACGTAGAAGATAGCAGAAAAGCTAAATACGAGTCCATCTAGTGCGAACTTTTGGAATATTGATACAAGCATATTACTACATACAGACTGTATAGAATTATGTCATGTGCTTCTTCAGGCTTCGCACAGTATTCGTGTGCCATTTCACAATAATGCTTCTAACGTTCTTTTCCATGATTACGATATACGTAGACCTTACCGCAACACTTCAACTCTAGCCTAAAGACACCCGTTACAACTCTCTTCGAATGCCCGGTATCCAATCGGGGGATGTGAAAATAAATGCAGCACGTAAATCACTAACGTCAGGTAGCAAGAAGAAAAAAGGAGAACAAGAAGAGCATAAACACGTGACACATCCCTGCATCCGCCCAAGAGCACACCCATACCAACACCACCAATGCGGGCTCAAACCCCAGTGGTCCGGCCAGTTGTGCGGTCTAGGGACGCATTTAAAATAAAACGTACCGCATTGAAGAAGGAACAGAGGAGGAAAAACGGTTCAAACCACCACAGAAAATACCCGGGATTAGGTCGGCGAAAGCGCCGATGAATAAAAAAGACATGTTATAAAGATCTTAAGAATCTAGTTCCGTATATACGTTACATTGACAACACCGCAACCGCCTTCCATCAAAAACGTACATACAAACAGTTACTCCCTCAATCATGGTCAACCTCAAAGAAAACAAAGCCTACAAAATCGTCGAAGCTGCACACGCAGGAGGTTACGCCGTCCCGGCAATATGCTGCTACAACATCGAAGGCATCCTAGCCAGCGTCCGTGCTGCCGAAGCCAAAAAATCGCCAGTCATCGTACAACTATTCCCCTGGGCCGTTGAGTACGCAGGCGGAATCCTCGTGCACGCTGCTGCAGAAGCCGTAGCTAACGCCAGTGTGCCAGCGGCTGTACATATGGACCATGCGCAGACGCCGGAGATGGTGAGACGGGCGGCGGATTTGAAAGGGTTTGATGGGATTATGATTGACATGAGCCATTATGAGCGGGAGGAGAATTTAAGACTGACGAAGGAGTTGGTGGGGTATTGTACGGAGAGGGGGATTGTTACGGAGGCGGAGCCGGGGAGGATATTGGGAGGGGAGGATGGGGTGGGTGATATCAGTGAGATGCAGGGGATATTGACGACGCCGGAGCAGGCGGAGGAGTTTGTGGCGACGGGGATTCAGTGGCTTGCTCCTGCTTTTGGGAATGTGCATGGGAAATATGGGCCTCAGGGACCACAGTTGGAATATGAGCGGTTGGAGGGGCTTGTGAAGGCTGTCGGGGATCGGGTCAGGTTTGTACTGCATGGGGCTGGGGCGGAGTGGTTTGATGAGAAGCGCTTTCAGGATTGTGTGAGGTATGGGATGGTTAAGGCTAATATTAACGATATTGTTAATGATCCGTATTTGGAGATACAGGCTAAAAAGGCGAAGAATACACCTTTGACGAAGTTGTTGGAGGAGGTAACGGAGGCTATGCAGAAGAAGGTTGAGCTATGTATGGATTGGTTGGGCTCGACGGGGAAAGCTTGATTTGATATCTTCTAATGAATGGAATTGCATTTCAAGGCACTCTTCTCACGCATGTAGTATTGAGGTGGAGAATTCAAGATGGCATAATACTTGCCCATTTACCGGTAGGTCAACACTAAAGTCATTTACACAAGATTGTTATTACAATGATCGCAAAGACGTACAGTTTACAAATACCATGGCTATGTTTCCCACAGGCTCAACTACAGTAAGGACCCTCAAAGCACGAGGAGCCTGCTTCGCAATATCCAACCCAACGAGTTACTGCCTGTCCTGAATGCCGAGCCGCGCTAGTCAGACAAGGCGAGACAAGTATATGCGCCCTAGTCCTACGTACTCACCAAACTTGTGTTGTCCTACTGGATCGAATTCGCGCACATCCTGACATTTACATTTACATTTCATCTCGTCAAAATCCATTAAGGTTAAGCTATGGAAGCATACAGTAAGTCGATGTTACTTTTGCCTTGTACGGGGAAAGTTTCGTGGGAAGCGTGGAGTTTGACGAAGCAAAGCAATGGCGGACAGTGCTGCTAACAATAGATGACTAAATTTATCCTACGAATCTCGAATTGCTTGGATCGATTACATACAGTACAGTACCACCTCTCTAATACATAAAGTTTCTACCATCTCGTTTTCAACAGCTCTTCCCACAGCCAACCTACAAAAAACATCAACAAGTCTCTTCTCAAAAAAGGACCTAAACTACAGCCAAAATGCCAAAAACACACTTCCTCACCCTCCTCACCTTTCTAGCAATAACAACAACAACAACAATCTTCGCCGCCCCAGCACCAGCACCGCTCCAAACCCGCGACCTCAGCACCGGCGCAATAGACGAATCACCCCTAGACAAGGACGACGGCTTCTGCATATCCTATCTCTACTACGGTGAAAACACAAAGAAGGCCGGCGGCGAATCATGCTGGTCAGCCGCCATGTCCTGCTATCGTCTGCCTATCGACAGCGTCGCTTATTTCATCGTCGGGAGCGCCGACTACAAATGGGACTCGCGAGGGAGTGAGTATATTATCAAGACGTTTAGGGATCCTCTGGTGACGTGGACTACCTGGGATATGAGGGATAGTAATACGTGGTTTTGTAAGGATGGGTTGGGGAGTTATGGGACCTTGGGGATTTCTCAGATGTTTGAGTGAGGCTGTGGACGTAGATTACGATATTGGTCTACTGGTAGGCAATTTCTAATGGTGAAGGTGTCAGTACTGTACGTAGTAGTTAATGACACACTCACTACATGCGTGTGTATGTACTAAATATGCAACGACGCAAGTTACACGATACTACATTTATAGCCAACGGCCCTGTTCATAGGAAGCACTTTTCAAAAAAAAAAAAAATCATTACTAACATATGTTCCACTTCAAGCGGCTTCAACATACATCATGTTACAGTAACAATTCATAGCGCTTCGAAACAACCTCGACATCACTGCATTTGAAGTACTTCTCACGTACTGGTCGTGAGCTGTTTGTTAGACTATAAGCTATTTACTATAGCGGCTGCAACGTCCGATCATGTTACAAGCTTAGGCTTTGATCCACATATGCTTTGACGGAGTACCCACTAACAATAGATGACTATGGTATTTATCCTTAGGTGCCGTACGCATTTCGAGTTTCTCGAATCGATTGGTGTGTGCACTTGACTTGTAAATTCTCAGCTCGAACAACACAAATTGAAGACCTTGCGTGAATTTAGTTCTCTATATACATTAATTGCGATTGGGCATAGTACTACTATCTGATTGTGGTTGGCAGAATCGACATTCTATGAGTGGGCAAAACTGTAATGTGAATTGAGGCAGAAGGTGGACATGAGACTTACTGCACGACCTGTCTCAGCTTGTCAATTCATGTCCAACACAGCATGGTGCAAACCGTATGTTAAGTTGAAATTAGCTCGATCAAGTCCCAGAGCTTGTGCGGTGAAAGAATGCTTAGGCTTTATCTTGCTCAAGTAAGGAATCGCATCTTGCTTGAGTATGTTACCCGGGATGTTTGTATTATGACGAAGGAGAAAAGGATGCAAGATTGTTGAACGTAGAGAAGTCTCACATGAGTAAAGGGATCATCTAGTCCTCCAATACTCATGCTTCCGGCTGTCTCAATCTAGAATAGCATGGACTATCGTCAGATGTCAACTGTAAAGCTATAGGTAAGCGTGCCTTGATTGATTGAGATATCATGGAAGGTGTAGAATCAAAAGAGTATAGCTTTTGCTGATGTATTCATTTTCTTTGTCGATCGAGGAAGAAGCGCTCATTTGGGCAAGAAGACTGTTTCACATCTCACCATTCGCTTGCTTACAGGAATGTGGCACATAGATTGCTTGAAGGCCATTTCCAAGAGAGGACGGAGCTCTCTCAAACCTTGTGATCTGGGAAGGTAAGGTCCTTTGCCTTAAGGTGCTCGCTCGCGAGGCATGAGCTTATCGAATGGGTAGTTCTGTCGTGGCCGGATCGTCTGACGAGCATTTACTTAGATTCGTCAATTTCCTCGATTTTGGCCTTACCTTTAGCCCCGGACTTGTCATCTTCTGGCTCAGCCAAATCAGGCATCTCCTCGTCGTCCTCGTCATCGTCTCCATCTTCACCCTCCATACCACCGAGACCTTCCATGCCGGGCATATCACCACCAGCGCCACCGCCGAGTTTAGAGAAGTCGATACCGCCGAAGCCACCGTCCTCACCCATGCCACCACCAAACTGGTTCATGTAGTCATCTTCTGGCGCCTCGTTCTGCTCGTCTTCGTCAACCCACTAGTCTTGTGTTAGTATCTTTATCCACTTAGCATGATGAAAACCCACCTTATCGAAGTCTGTTCGCAAGAAATGTGCCTTCTTAGAATCCTTCAACAGACGTGGCCAGTATTCTTCCTTCAGATCCTTCTTTCTCAATACCATTTGAATGTTGGCAGCAGTATGATGTGTCTTCGAGCTCGAAGGGTCAATCTCCTCATAGAACTCCAGCTCGACATGGTAGGTAGTCTTCTTAGAGTCTGAAGTGCCGGTAAAGGTGAGTTTGGTTGGAGTAAGGTCGAGCTTAAGAGACTTTGCAGATACATCGGGGACACCTATTGTCAGGTAGACATAATTCTTCTCAGCATCTGAAGAAGAAGAACGCTGTGCCCATAGTACTGTAATCAAGTCAGTCACCACTTCTACAAGGCTGTTGTTACAACTGGCCCACCTTCGGGAGTCTGCTGTGTTGTGCTAGACATGGCTAAGAAATGAGCCGGTTAGTCGAGATGAGGTACGTGAGAATATTGTAGTAGACAAGCGCGATCTTCTAAACTTTTTACTCGAAGTGAGGATCGAAGGTAAGGGAAATGTAAGTTGTGCGATTATTGCAAGTTTGCGGTTTGTTTGAGTAGGTAGGTATAGTACTAGACAAGGCTACACCAGCTGCATGACCGAAGTTCAACGAATGGCATAGAAAAATGATTGTGCTCCTGCGCCCAAAGCTGCACAGTGCGGATTCGAACTCCCCGCTACCCCACCGTCCACCAATTAAATGAAATAGATCTGCGACGCCTATTCAACCCTAACCACCGGCATCTGAAGGCGCAACAAGCATCTCTTTAAGCCCTCGTGCCTGTCGTACGCAGGCGACGGATCTCATACATTTTATCACATCCTCTCTCACCGGGCGCATTTACGACGACTCCTACTGTCTTTTGTAGCGACAACACCTGCCATGCAAGGCATACCTTGACCTACAACCTTTGCAACATCCGACATCACATGTGACGTAGTCTTGCTCAGCGCGAGGTTCGAGCATTATGCAGACGTTCAAAGCAGTCTTTTTCAAACCTGACCCTGCCGAGCAGAAGCGAAAATGTGACCAGCTAATCCGCAAAAATGTGCGCATGCTGGATCGCGACATTCAGAGCATGAAAGTGTCTGAGAACAAAGCTAGACAATCGATCCTGCAAGCCTCGAAACGCGCCGAAAGGAAGCCTGCTGAGGCCAAACAGGCTAGACAGGAGGCTAGGCTTATGGCTAAAGAGTTGGTACACATCCGGAAGCAAGCTGGTAGGCTACACACCAGTAAAGCCCAGTTAGAAAGTGTACAAATGCAAGTCAACGAGGCTTTCTCCATACGGAAGATAGAAGGAAGTCTAAAAGTTAGCACAGGCATCATGAAAGATGTCAATACTTTGATCAAGCTGCCAGAACTGTCGGGCACCATGCAAGAACTAAGTCAAGAGCTGATGAAGGCAGGCGTTATAGATGAGATGGTTGGGGACATGCTGCCTGATGATGGGTTACTGGACGAGGAGGAAGAGGCTGAAGCTGAAGTTGATGCGGTGCTCGGTGAAGTGCTAAAGGGCAAACTTGGAGCCATCGACCAGCAGATGCCTACACTGCCGGCAGAGGAGGAGACTATAGAAGAGGAGGAGACGAATCTGGAACAGATGCGAGGCCGGCTGGAAGCGTTGAAGAGCTAGAGTTACTCTACGGGTGCAAACGGTCAAGACTGTTTCATCGCCTTCTTTTGGCTCTTCAACATGGAAACGGGCTGAATTCATCCATTGACAAACAGGTCATGTAATGGAGCAGGTCGATTATGTTCGGCGTTTGGTGCAAGGCTTGGAACAATATTTTAGCAGAAATGCGTAGAGCACGATACGAGCGTTTGATCGCTCATGGTGGTTTCAAAACTAAGAGAAACGTGAAATGTGGTGCCCCTTAAACACGTCACTGCAAGTCGCGACAAGACCACGTGACCTTGCTCCCTTTTGTTGTGGCTGCACCTTGCCCATCTGCCTGCACTTCCACCACTTCCTCTTGCCTTTTCTCATTGTATCCCTCAACCACTTTATCAACGTCGCGTCAGACACTTTCAACTATTCTATTTAATTCTCATCCATCCAAGCGGCAACTTCATACAAGATATCTCGGCATATTCGATCTGCGACTGAACTTACCTGTACTCTACTTCTATCGTCTCTGCAACCCGTTTTCGCGACGCGCGCACTTTCTTTCTCGCAGAGCACCAAGTTATCCAATCAACCAACAAAAGACCTACGCGCAGCATGTCTTCACGACTTGACCAACCTCTTGATTCTATCATCGATAGTCAGAAGAAACAACACAAGCGCAACAACCCTCGTCGCAAGCAGAGAGTCGCTCCTGTTGGCGGCGTCAAGAAGACTGTTCGACCCGCTAAGCCTGCAGTCAAGCCTACCACTGGTCCTGCTTCCAGAGCGCCCAAGAACAGCAAGATCATCATCAGTGGAATGCCCATCGATGTAAGAGAAGCACAGATCAAGGTATGTTGACGATACGATGCGAAACTATTGTCGAGTCGCAATCACATTTTTCGTTTCACACACACACCACAAAGCCATTCAAGCCGGACGAGAGGTACACAATCTGTACAAATCGGTGCACCGAGGCGAGCCAGTTGGGTTTTCGGTGGACCAAGTCCTAGTTCTGATAGGCATGGCAAGCTCGAGACATTCTTTCCACGAATTTGCAAGCTACTCCAATGGCCAGCAACCAGCAGTTCGTGAATGTGGTAGACCTCTGTCAAGTGCTCGCACTTCTCACCTACGGTCTTATCTGCACACTGCACAGCTCTACCAACTGTAATGGTGTCTCAGCATGCAACTTCATGTTTCGGTCGAGTAGCAAGCGGATCTCTCCAACGGATACGACAGAGACGGGCCTGCTAGTGTTTTTACCCTCATTTGTGCCGAGATGCCGCGTGGCTTAGGTTATTTGGTTCTGGTAGAGATACGGGACTCGAGAGCGTTTTCTGGACTTTCATGCCACCTTCGATTCGCGTTAATTATCCTTCTTCTCTCGATCTCTGTCATACTGATTATCGCCCTCAAAATAGGAATACTTTGGCAAGTCCGTGGGACCTATCAAGAAGGTCTCTCTATCATACAACTCGCACGGCGAAAGCAAAGGTATCGCAGAGCTTATCTTCGTTAAGCCAGAGTCTGCTGCAAAGGCTGCGAAGGAACAAAACGGTCTCAAAATCGATGGACGACCAATGAAGGCAAGCGATGTCGAAAAGCGAGAAATCGACCTGTTCTAATGTGTATTAGATTGAGGTGGTTGTCGACGCACAGCATGTTCCGGAACCAGCACAAGCGAAGAGCTTGGCTGAGCGTGTCGCGTACGACCACCCGAAGTCAAGGAGGTCAGGTCCACTGACAAAGACTAGTGCCAACCCCAAAGCACAACCGAAGTCTGCAACCGCCACCAAAGCTGTCTCGAAAGATAAGAACAAGCCAGGCAAAGGCAAACAGGACAAGAAACCTCGAACCGCTCGACCAAAGCGAAAGACTGCCGAGGAACTTGACGCTGAGATGACCGACTACTGGGGCGGCAACAATCCTTCAGCTACCGGACCCACCGAAGTCGCTGCTGCAAACGGTACCGCGCCGGCCGCTGCTGATGCTATGGAGGAAATTTCTGTGGGTGATGACCTCAAAATGGTATTGTAACTTCGACTAACGCTTTGATCAGTAAATCACGCTTTCATTTCACGAGGCTAATTACTGGACACGGACTTTCATCATGTTATCTGCGAATGTATCAACAGGATTCACCACGACAAGTCGCCTGCAAACTGGAACACCCTAGTGGTGCTTGGGAACGGAGAAATTTGGATCTAAGACACGTCAAAAAACGACACCTTAATATACGCTCAGCTTGCAATGGTCAACAAACGTGTTTCACCACACGCCCGCCGGCGAGCCAAGTGACGAGCGGGAGCAAGTCGAAGCTACGAGCTTGTCATGTAGCATTGAGATTAATGCCAAATTGAGTGAAACAGGTTTTGTCGTTCAGGATGCCACGATCTTCCTCTGGCTCGATGTTATTGCTTGTATGCAATGTTCCTTTACAAACAGTTATCCATCCTCCTGGTCAGCATTGGGACGAAAAATACGAGGCACAGCGGCTATAAGGCCGGCGAACTCAATCTCGGGAGAACACGAAGCATTCTATAGTCGATGGGCTCAATGTGACCGTCTCGAGGTCTGTTCAGGCTGCCAGTGCGACTTAAGGCACCCACACATTTCTGCTTCTGCCATGAAGTCTATGTGGGTTCCAGCGGTCTATGCTGGCCGAACGGAATAACGGAAGAACATCCGTTGTTTCCGAGTCCAGTCTATTGATGGCAACGGATACCCCCCGCTTTGTTGCCATGTCATGCCTGAGCGCTCGTTTCGTCAATGCTGATCAGGAGGAATTTGGACTATTGCTTGCTGTCTTCTTTCATGCGTAATCTGACGACCACGACCACGACCACGACCACGACCACGACCACGACCACGACCACGACCACGACCACGACCACGACCACGACCACGACCACGACCACAACCACCACCACGACC
>Ga0115851_101140_pt1 | contig 13605 bp, 5 predicted proteins | sample InSIn2gowninarea_FD_83865 | JGI IMG/M metagenome (GOLD analysis project Ga0115851, IMG submission 83865)
ATGAATTTTTATCATATTCTTAGAGACATTACCACACAGAGAATTCATGCACTGGAAACTTATGGATACATTGTCAATATATTGTCTATAAACTTAAGATAATTTGTGATCCCATTTTTAGTATCATGAATTAAATATTCCCATCCATTCTCTACTTTATTTTGTATAAACATGAGAAGGAGACATGAAATCTTAACTTACTAGTGATGTGACTTCTAAATAGTCCACAACATCATAAGATGATCCATAGAAACATCACTAAAATTCAACCCATATTAAATAGTTATCAATTGAATAATTCATTATATAGCTTAATATACATTATTTTCTAAATAAACCATGGTTGATAATATTTTTGTTAACAATAACAAAAAATCTTATATAATAGAATATGTTTGTGTGTTTTTTCGTTAGCAAAAACAAAGTTGATCATATTTGTATTCGATTTGATGAAAATACATATGGTTAATATTTGTAGCATTTAAAAGGAACTGAGGTTATTATATTCTCGTTACAAATTTCTATCTCAATATGTAAAATTCGAGAAAAAAATTAGGAATCCCATAACCCTTTATAAAATTGATTGTAAACATCTAGTATTTTAAATATTTATAATTAAATTATACCATGATATCATTTTAATTACTTCTAATAAGGAAATGATGTACTCTATCATCACCAAATTAGAGTACTCTTGCAAAGGTCTATCTACATATGATATTCTATTCACTCAAGATTGATTATTGCAAAAAATATTTGGAGTTCTACTCTTCACCTAGCCATAGACCTTATTGCTCCAGATATTTCTTAAACAGGTCACGCATGAGCCATCAATCCATTAATATGTTGTCTCTTCTTAGCCTTGTCCTCAATTACACAAGCAAAAGTGATGCCATCTTCTCCTTCTTCTCCCTCCTTATATAGAATGCATCGATGGTAAGGAACCGAACCCCTATGGTCCACCTATCATTATATAATTATTTCTTTGTCTTAACATTTTGCATCCACATAAACCTACATTATACATTATTCTTCCTTTGTCTTCAATTTTGTAATAATCAATATAATAATTAATTACTAAAATTTATATTTGTTACAGATTTCAAATTTATGAATAGAATGTCAATAAAATGTATCATGTAGATATTGAACATTGCATGTCTTAAACCAATATAGAATTTGCATATCTTTAAAAATTGTACCACTAAAAGCTGCACCAATGCTTGTTTTTCACATACCCAACAAGATTTTAGAAGGAGACCAAAATGCGAGATGAACACCACTAGCGTAGAACTTTAATTTGGAAATCCAAAAAACCCAACTTTCCCATTCAATAAGAAAACGATAGATAGGAAATGTAGGTGAAAATGTTGAAAATCATAACCACTTGGTTCTTTTTGATATATAACTTTTCTTGATGAATGAAAATAGTGTATTCCTTTGTAGAAAACTTTGAGCTCTAAAATGTTCCATGATAATTGTATATTCTTGGGGCTTGGTTTTCAAGGTAGAGTCCAACATTCACTCTAAACTAACTATGATCGTGAATAACCACTTGGTGAATTCTAGTAGTCAACCAGTAAACCAACCACACTAGAATTTGAAACCGAATAGGTTAAAATGAAAACTATGTATGCTAACAAAGGATTCAATAGGAAGTTGGATTTTCTTACTCTTTCCTACTAGGGAGATATTTCCATGAAAGGAAATCATAACACAAGCAACAATACAACAAAGTATGAGTGATCTGAATGATGATGTTACCAAACACGTAAGTGAAGGACTGAGAAATTTATGGTGGTCATGGGAATGATAGATCTCGAAGACAACATGATGATGTTGTTGGAGAGGGACATATCATTGTGGAGGGATGAATTTAGTTTCTAAAAGGGTCTCAACTCAATCTACCTAGTTGGATGAGTTATTTATATCAGATATAGTGAGATTGGTTAAAGTCAACTTGTCAGGTTCATGAGGGTAAGAGAGGGAGGTGAAATTGGGATGGGAAGCTTAACATTCCTCCACAAGGAAAATATATGCTTTCATGTAAGGGTAAATTGAATGCTAGGGGGGTAATTTGATGCAAAGCAAGGGTGAATTATGCCTCCCTAAATGCACATCATGAGACTGTGTTTAAGATTCGCCATTCTAAAGCTGCGAGAAGACTAGAGTGTAATCACAAGAGAAAAGCTAAACATATTGTGGATTGAGAAGAGGGCCAAGAAGGCCCTTTCTGGTTATTCCTCTTTTATATTGGAGACACAAGATTTAAGAGTGTTTATAAGACACCAGTAAATATGAGAAGGATTGTCAAACATACACTGGTAGGGGTGTTGTTGGACTATCACAATGGAAAAAATGATTTAATTGATAAAATGAATGCCTGCTTCCAAAGAAAATTTCAATGTTGAGGAGAAACTTGGGAGGGGTAGTTGATGGTTCCCTAGGCTAGGTCAAGTGCTTGTGATGGATTAAAGATCAACTTCTACTGCAAAGTCTCACCAGGAATATGATTATGCAGTAAATGCACATGAAAAATTGGAAGTCAAAGTCTAGGAATCATTACAAATAAGCGGTTCAAACAATCACCACTAAGTTTTCAATGTGATCTAAAATTTAACTTGCTCAAAATTGAATGAAGTTGGAACCACTTTGAAACAACCTGAAACAATTAATGTTAATATTAAAATTTTAAGTATAATTTGACATTATCCTTATCTTCACTTTTTAAAAAGGAAAGATAAAGAGAATGCCAACTTTTACTTTAACTTTAAAAATTAAATATTACCATTAATTACAAGGGTTAGGTTTTGTAGGGCCCTAGGGTTAAGATATTTTTTTTCCTTTTAAGTACTTTTTATTAAAAATTTAATATTTGGTGGTCATTAGCTATGTTGCACTACACTCTTCAGAATTGGTCATTTTAGTAGAGAACTAGTCACTTTGGTGTTTTAAGATTAGTTCAATACAAGACCAACCTTAGCTAATCTAAACCATCAAACTAGACTAGTACAACTCTAAAACCATTGGCACCAACCAATTCCACTACTACTAGGCTAGTTCGAATAAGATTGTGCCCTTCTCATCTTCCTCTCAAGTTGTTTTGTTGGATCCTTTCAGGAATGGTGATTTGCAAAGTGCCATAAACTGTCGAACTGTTGTGAGAACCTACGGTCATAAGTATTTAAGCCTTGATAAATGTAAATTTTCAAGGAACTAGTAAAAACATCCCAAAACATATTTACGGAGGACATGCATGCAAGAAACTATTACAACCCCCCAAGATACTTAGTGAGGATGTGGATGACCAAAAAGCATCAGAAAGAATTATCCACCCTCAAAAACACTGTCCAAAACATTGAAGTTTGGTGCAAAACAAGTTGTTGGTAGGATATTAATGCTACCAACAATCATTCCCTCTCCAATTTCAAGAAAGTTCCTACTGAAGTTACCTTCTCCACTATGGTTATAGTAAGTTCTTGAAACTGTGTGAGCTACAAGAAATTAAAACTTCCTTGGAATCTCCACCAATCTTAGGGAACTTGACATCTCTACATGGCCAAACTATTTTGGGCTGATTGATCAGTTAAGTAGATGATCACTGAGTTTCACTGAAGTCCCACTTCTTAATGACCTTCCACTAGTTCCTCCAAAGTTAGAACTAGTTTAATTGACAACAACCTAAGATAATTGACCTTTATTGCTACAAATTAGCAATCGCACATGCAGAACTGAACTCTAGCTCCTCCAACTCAAATTTACTAAGTAAACTAGGCGACACAAGCCATGTCACACAAGTTAACATCATCCACGTTGTCTATTGATGTGGAAATTAAATTTTTTCAATTTAATCAAGGAAAAATCAAATTGAGAATTTCTTGCTACATTTTTCAACACATGGTTCACTAGAATGTATATAAAGAATAGGTGTTCATCTCTTTCTATTAGAAACACAACTCCCTATGAAATGTGGTATGACCACATTCCTTTGGTGAGGCATCTCAGAGTTTTTGGTTCCTCCTCTTATGCCTTCATTCCTAAGGAACAGATAAAAAAAAATAGTGTAAGGAGTCACAAATGTATCTTCTTTGGGTACTCGTACCTCCAAATCATACCATCTCTATGATGAAGTGAATAAGAATTTTATAATATCTAGATATGTTATCTTTCTTTTGTCTTCCAAGATTGAAAATGTTGTTGAGTGGTAGCTTAATTGTTTGCATAGATTCGAACATGCAAAGTATTTTCTAGAGTTTGATAATGAGATTCCACATCTCCTTCTCTTAGCTCTATACTTTCTATTAAGAGCCTTGAAGAAATCAAGTTGAAGGAAATTCCTTCCAATGCTTTGTCAGGAAAGAACTAAGAGACTATTCACAACAGGTAGCCAAATATGAGAAGTAGTGATGGTACATGCAATATACAAAGCAAGGATTAATGAAAAGGAGTGTACTGACTATATACATATCATCAAACATCTTTCATCTCACTTAGGATGCCTTGCATCATGCCTGGTTAGTCATAATATCATGTTGGTAACAACCTCCGTAGCTTAAAGAAACAAGTGGTAATACTCTTCATCTTCTAAGCTATGTAATAAACAAGTGAAAGGGAGCAAGACATGTAGAGGAAACACGTGGAATGGATTTCAGTTCTTGCAACCATGCATGTCATTAAAGACAGAATGATACGACAATGATATGCAAACTTCTAAGCTACAGTAAGAGGTGTATTTCAAAGTATGTGCTTTGTCTTCCATACCTAACCTCCAAAGAGTTATACGTCAAATGGAGTCTTCATGCAGTCCCGATATTCTACCATACTATGGGTTCCTTGGTCTGCACATTTTTCTCCTCAGCTCCTTGAGAGTCATCTATCATGTCATCTTTCATCGTGGCCCCTTAGAGACATAATTGTGCAGTTTCATCGGCCACTGACTATTACGGGATGAGGTCTTGGGAGGACACATTTACACATTTTTAGGGTATAAGGAACTGTTATGGGATGAGGGCTTGGGAGGATGCGTCTACAAAATTTCAAGATGCAATGTAGACTGGGTAGTCAAGGGACAAAACTGCACAGTTTCTCGAGATAATGGGTTTCGGCTGTAAGGACATTGGAGGAAACCAGTGTGCATTTTTAAACGCTAAGGGAGGTTAGTATTTCTGTGCATTGCATATTTCCAATAGGAAAGGGAAAATATTGAGGGTTACATATGTGAAGTGCGGAGTTCAAGAAAGTTTAATGAGGATAGGTTGCTAAGGATACTTCATAATTTGGCTAAGTGTGGGATTAATGGAACTAATGTGTACAGTGATAAAACTTTACTATGATCACACACTTGGAAACTTAGCAATATAACATAGACCATCTAGAACATATAACACATACTTCACTTAATGCAAAAACCTTTGTAGCAGCTTATGTAAGTGCAGCTCCGATGATAGACTTTGGGAGGATAAAGGTGACAATTGTGTAAGACTGTGAAACATGTCTATGTGGTGAGGACATAAAAATTTCCCCTTGAAGCAAAACAAACCTCCCTTTGCATGACAAGCGATAACCCTGATGCCCAAAGATGACACATTCTATGTAAAGATAAAAGCATGAACAACTCTTGAGATTGAAAAGGGGAGCTTGAGATCATCAACTTACTAATAAGTGACTAAGGAATGATCGATCACAATATCCATAATAGGCTCCAAAATTTAAGTGAATGCCAAAATTTTGTAGGTTGTTACAGTCGCTACAACAGAACTTTCACCTTCTTGATAGTTCTTTTTCAATCAGTGTCTTGAATTCTATGAACATGGAGAATGTCTCATTTTTCTTCCACGTGAAGAAGATCCAACACTTCCGTGAGAAGTCATCAATAAAAATGACAAAATATTTTTGTCTCACAGTGTAGGTTGTCGAGAAAGGTCCATAAACATCATAGTGGATCCTTTCTGGGACTTCATGTGCTTTGTTGTGTTGATCATTTAATGTGGATTTTAGGTACTTCCACAACACACATCCTTGGCATACATCCTACAGCTTAAGTGCTCCTTTAGGGAGGCTAGTGGTTATTTGTCTTATAATATTCCAGGTATCATGATGCAAATGACCAAGTATTTTATGCCAAGGTTCATCAACATCATGACCTGCACGTTCTCCAACTTAGCACTTAATGTAGCACAATCTTCCACATATAGCTTGTACAGGTTCTGTACATGAACCTCGATCTACTTCACCTGTCCTGTGGCTGTGTGTTTGATGAATTCTTTCCCTTTGTTGAATATCATTTCACAACTACTTGGTGAATTGATGAAAAAAGATCTTGGGTATTGGCCAAAATCCCCTTTCATGTAGAAATTTCGATCTTGGACCTGTGGTTATAAGCCCACAAGCCTTATCGGAAGTGTTCTAGCCTATAAGCCTTTAAAATCATGGACTTGCATTAAAACCAAAGCTAATATAACTATCGGCCTTTAGCTAGCATTGGAAGCCACCACACATCTTCTTCATTAATTAGTTGAGCTTTAAAGCTCCGTGGCCACACATATACAAATACACGGGAAACACCATAAAACCCCTTCCGAGCCCTTGGTCAGAACTCAAAATTAATACATCCACCTCTATAAATATTGGAGGGTCCGCCTATTCGGCCATCGCAACAATCCCTTGACTCCCCTTGTTTTTCTCCAATACGATAGTCACATATCGTTATCAGCGATTCCGATCACCCTCGTGGACCCGACACTCCTTTATGTTCCTTCCTATAATGATTTCAGGTTCGGAATATTGGCAGTTTGTTATCGCGGACTCTCCGTAATGTGATGGGTTCTGCGGACCTGACGCCCCCTTCTACTCCTCTATATAATATTTTGTCTCCGGAATGTCGTAGCTTGCACTTTGGCAGTTCCAAAGGCTCCCACTACTTCGATGCGATATTGAGTCAGACCTGATATCGCATGAACCAATCTAATAAATTTCAAATCCGGAACAGTGTTCCGCTTAAGGGATTATTGGGCATTCTCTGTGTAAAGAGAGTTACTTTGTTCTGCCTATTTGGAATAAAAGATTTTGGTCTTCTATTCTTTCGCCGCGTGCTCTTCCTTGTGGGCTTGAAGTCCTTGCTCTCCTTTAATCTCTGTCCTTCTCGCAGAGTTTTAATGGGTTCAATGCTCCACTTTGATTCTTCTAAATCACTACAACTCCTCCTCCAAGATTATTCTGCCTTTCACTTGGGTTCAAAAGTCCACTATAATTCCTCTTAATCACTTCATTCCTCTGTGTCCTGCACAATTCTATCTGCAACCTGTAGACCCTACGAATTCATAATAATTCATACATCCATGAAATATTCTCCAACATAATTGACACAGACAAGAATTAACTCAAATGTATATTAATGTAAAAGCAGGGTTACATCTGAGACTCCTTAGCCTCACCCACACACATGCACAAACACTCAGGCCTAATATTCGATTATGCAGGCTTCTCTCTCTCACAGGCCTGATTATCAACACTAGTGGCCTCCTTTTTTCTGCCCGTAGGCTTACATATGGTTATATAGAACTGGAATTGGATTACTAATTCCATCCTTTCCCTAAATCACTCAAATAAAAGCTCTAAAGCTCTACATGCAATGCATACATATGACAAAAAGCCTCTTGAGGCTTTATTCCATCTTTTCCTTGTTTTAAAATAGAAAAGTCTCCTTATCACTTAATGGTCCACATCCATTCCTTTTATGCCTAAAAGCTCTTCCTAGTTCCTATGTTCTCATTTATTTATTTTGAGAACATCTAATTAAATCACACTTAAAAGCCTAAATATTAAACTTGACTTGGAACTTAGGAAACTATTTCCAAAAATGCATGACCCCCTATGTCTACTATTTACAATGATTTCCCTTGGGCTGAATACACCTGCATCATGAATGCTAGGAGATGAACCCCTAATCCTTTACCTTTACCTTTTTCTCTACCACCTCGTATTGAAAATTTAAAGATAAGATATTTCCTCTCTTAAACAATTGTCTTAAAATCCCCCTCTGTGAAGTAGTGCCGAATTTAATGATAGATAGGTTGTCTCTAATCATATCTACATATATGAAAGGGATAGAAGAGGAACTAATGTCCGAAAAATCTTGTTAGTAATAGTTGTCACATTCTTCTTAGTCAACTATCCCCACAAAACAAAAAGGCCACCAAATCATTGTCTTTATATAAGACAATGTGAAAGGAAAGTAAAATAACAACATTGGTATAGGTGCAAGATAGTGGTTTCCTGCAAGTTGGCGGACTTAGGGTGCACTGTGAGAGTCAATTTTGTAGTTGTTAGATAATATTGTCTTAAATTGATATGTTTGTGTCTTAATCATTAATTGTATTAAATAAGTTTCATCCAAAGTGGCAATTGTCTTAAATATAAAGTTTTGTCTGAAAATATTTTCGCCTTAAATTATTTTTAGCTTAAATATAAAGTTTTGTCTTAAAATATTTTTGTCTCAAACTGTTTTTGTCTTAAAATTTATACTTAAGACAATTCAATTGATTTTAAATTTTAATGTAAAATAACTAAAATAAAAAGTGATTTTTTAAGACAAAAGATTTATTTTTCCTTATAAAAATGTTTAAAAGTGCACTTAGTGTAGTAATGTCTCACCCACCACTAACAACAACAGATATGGCATATATTTGTCAAACATGATGCTAGGTTAGATCTTAAAGTAAGGTGTTTTCAAAGCATGTTGAATTTCAAATTTTGTTACGAAGAGTGTAATTGGTTTGGCCCAGGAGTTCATATTTGTTCCAACTTGAACATTGGAAAATATGATGAATTTCTACATTAGCAAACTTGGATTTTAGTGAGTAAGATCTCTTACAGGTTAATGAGTATGATGTGTTGTAGAAATGTTTTGTACATTTAGGATGGAATGACCATTTTTTCATTACTAACTAATTATAGGTCCTGGTGTGCATTTATTTGAGGCACAAAATCCCTAACTTTTACTCTATAAAATCAATATAATTTGGAGTATTCATGCACATCAACAAATGAATGAGGAGGAGTTGTTGTCCACCCAACTTTAATGAGGATTTACTTCATGCTATTTTGGGAGGTGTGTTCCCCAGACATTTCAAAGGTCTCTTAGATCAGGTATAAATAGGATGATACTTCTAATTTGTAAATAATAACATATTAGTGACAAAAGCAAGGAGTTCACTATCATTTACCTTTTATTTTTTCTTGTTTGGAATTATACTATTATTGAGCAAGAGTAGAATTGTTTTGGAATTTATGCTCATGATGATGAATTTTTTTCTTTATGGGGTACTATGTGTTTTTTTGAGATTGGATTCAAGTTTTCATCTTTTAATATTTATTTAACGTTGAAATGTTATGCATTTTCTTGAGGTATTATCATGATATGTTAGCACCTGGTTGGATATTAAATGTTTAATGCTAGTAGAATGATGCTAGTTGATAATGAATCCAATAATTTTCTTCATTATCTTGAACCCTATAATTCTATTCACTATTTTCATGTCAGTTTAAAATTCAAACCCTACCCATGTCACTTGACCTAATATTAAATTTAAAACCTCTAAAAATATGTACAATATATAAAAACACTAAAATTAACCATGTAAACCCAAGGTGCTTATATCTCTTTATCTATCCCTTGCAAACATTTAAACCTAATCCTACTAAGATAAGGTCATTCAACCTTACTTATAGGGTTTTAAAAACAAACTACAAGTTTCAACTATAAAAATTCAAGTCTTATTTTTCTTAGTCCATCCACTATACCCAAGCATTCTTGGTGTGCATTTATTTGAGGCACACAAACCTTGCATTTTAACCTTTGAAATCCATGCAATTTGGAGTATTCCTAAACAACATAAATATATATGTGAAATATTAAAAATATTTAATTATATTAATTTTACCTATGAGTAAAACAATACTCTCCAAGATTGATCATTCAATTTTTCCTTGAAATGAAGGTTGGGCGTGCATTTCTATGAAGTGGGCCAAAATTCCCTTGCTTCACTAAAATGCACACCCAACCTTCATTGCTTCATTAATCTAATTTATTCAAATTTTAGATTGTTTATTTAATGATTTTACAAAATTTTAAATTGTTTTATCTTTACTTTGATATTAAACATCAGTGCTTTGGATTTCATATAACATTCTAAGTTTTTCTTTGAATCAGCTTATGTCAAAGTTGTATATAATTGGGAAACATAGTTATGTAGGATATTGTTTAGATATGATGAAAGGTTATATCCTAAGTTTAGGTATTTCCCAATTATGTCTCATTTTGAATTTGATTAGCAAGAGTGTAATTTTTTTGGCCCGAGAGTGCATATTTGTACTGACGTGAACATTGCTATATATGATGAATTGCTACATTGGTAGACTTGGATTTTAGTGAGTAAGACTCCATTTAGGACAATGCATATGATATTTTGTAGAAATTGTTTGTATATTTAGGATGGAATGATTATTGTTTCACTTTCAACTAATTATATGTCCCGATGTGCATTTATATGAGGCACAATTTCCATACCTTTTACCCTATAAAATCAATCAAATTTGGAGTATTCATGCACAATAAAAATTTAAGGAGGATGAGTTATTATGAGTTTGGAATTCTAATGCTATTGAAGAAGAGTAGAATTGTTATGGAAATGATTCCTATGATGATGAAATTTTCTATTTTATAATGTACTATGTTTCTTTTGAAGATCGGACTTAGGTTTTCATCTTTTAATATTTGTTTAACAATGAAAATATATGTATTTTATTGATGTATCATCATGGCATGTTAGCACCTAGGCGGATCTTAAATAGTGAATGCTAGTAGAAAGGCCCTAGTTGATAATGAATCCCATAATTTCCTTCATTCTCTTAAATCCTATAAATACAGCCACCATTTTCATGTGCTTTGGGAATTCATTTTCAGGACTTTTCCAATAAATGAGTGGCATTAAGATTTACTTAGGCTCAATTCCCGAACAAAAATTAAGAAATAGACATATTTGTCTCCATTATCATTTCCTATTTATCTTTAAATCCTGACTAGGTCACCTAACCTAATTTTAAACTTGAAAACCTAAAAAATATGTACAATATAGAAAAAACCTAAAATAGACCCTCCAAAACCCTATGTGTTCATATCTCTTTACATATTCTTTGGAAACATTTAAGCCTAATTAATACTAAAATAATATCATCCATCCTTGTAGGATTTTAACAAAGAAACTACAAGTTTCAACTATTAAAATTCAATTTTTATTTCTATTAGTCCATCCCCTTGTTCCCAAATATTTCTAGTGTGCATTTATTTGAGGCACACAAACCCTTTGTTTTACCCTATCAAACCAATGAAGTTTGGAGTATTCTTGAAGAACATAAATATATATGTGAATAAATAAAAATATTTAATTGTATTAATTTTACGTATGAGTTTAAAAAAATACTCTCCAAGTTGGATCATTCAATTTGTCCTTGAAATGAAGGTTGGGCGTGCATTTTAGTGAAGTAGGCAAAAATTATCTTGCTTCACTAAAATGCATGCCCAATCTTCATTTCACGGCCAATATGATTGATTTAAATTTTATGTTGTTTATATAATGGTTTTAAACACTTTTACATTGATATATCTTTACTTTGAGCTTAAATATTTATATTTCATATTTCATATAACATTTTAAGTTTTGCTTCGACTTGCCTTATGTGAAATTTCTATATAAGTGGGAAACATAGTTATGTAGGATAGTTTTTAGACATGATGTAAGGTTATATCCTATGGTTATGAATTTCCCATTCACGTCACATTCCAATTTTCATTACCAAGAGTGTGATTGGTTTAGCTTGGGAGTGCATATTTCTTCCAACTGTGATCATTGGAAGATATGATCAATTTATATTCTGGAAACACTAACTAATAAAAATCATTTCAAAAACACACTAATTAATAAAACCATTAAAAAAAAAAAACTAGGGAACTGACTCAAATCAATCAAACATGATTTCGGTTGTAATTACTTTTGTATAATAATTGAAGGACAATGACCTCCTCGAAAATCAATAATATCCATTCATGATGTTAGGTGATTGAATGAATAGGAAATATAATAATAATTTCCATTGATTATGAGAGGAATATGACCAAAAACCAACAAGAAACTTATCAAATAATTTATGCAAAGAGAATGGGTGAGTTTTCATGAGGAAAAAACCTCTTTGATATAAGGAAGGAAAATAGGGTGAAGTTCAAGGGTTGTTTTGGTGTTTATGGATGGGAGGTGAAAGGAAATAGAGTGGTAAGTAAGAGATAAAATTATGGATCAAACCTAAGGGAGAGCGAGGGACTCTAGGGTTACCCAAAAATCTAGGAAACTTGAGCAGCATTCTTGTAGTTTTTGGTACTAGGGCTAAAAGACTTGGATCTAGAAGTATTTTGGTTCTATAAGCTCAAGAGGTTAATCACAGATAACGAGGGAGGAATTCTTTGGTTTGATAACAGCAGCATAGGAATTAGATCTTCCATAAAGAAATGTCAGCTAAGGATTGAAATCAAATGGGAACACTGGGTACATACGCATATTTACATTGATATATTTTATGTAAAATTTTGTTTCTCTGATAAGAATTATATTTGTAGATCCTACACATGGTATTAGAGCTTGGATTCAAATTCTTTCATAGCTTATAGGCCCTACACCACACAATTTTTTCCTTGTAGCCATATATCACCTATGTGTCTTCCCTTTCTCTTGCAGCCATATATCACCTTTACATCTTAGCTTGACATTGAGTATAAATGTTTTGAAATGTATGAATTCTACAAGGTTTTCTTTTTCATAGAGCCAACATTTGCAACATTATCAATATCCATATATTCAACCTCTATATTTTAGAATCTCTATATGACATCCTTTCAACCATAGACATTGATTCTCCATATGGTCAGAAGCAAGTGGAATAAAATGCTACAAGGGTGTTGAAATTTTAAATGTTATGAATTCTCACTAATGGGGACTAGAATTTTGGTTTCTCTAGAACGTAAATCACCTCAACATTATGCTACCAAGAATTGTGATTCCTTATGTTTAGAGTAAGCTGGAAATAAAATTTAAAGTGTGTTTTCACATTATCTATAAAGTTCAGATAATTATTTAGTGGTGAAAATTGATTATTACATAACCTTTTGAATAAATGAGTAGCACAGTGGCCCATCAATTCTCTTATCATAATTCTTTAAACTCTTTGTGATCCTTGTAAAACTGATAGAACTACAATTTCTTTTAGTAGAACTTTTCACGTTGAAAATTCATAATTTATTTCCATTAATTCTATCATCTCCTCATTTTACTCAGGTTGGGAGAAAATTTTTTAGTATGTGTATTGTTGGGGAAATTCACTATTGAAATATCCATTTCATTTATTAGACTACACTCATTCTAATCTCTTAGCATGGATATGCAAGGTCCATAAAATTCATTGATTTCCTTCCTTATATTATAGTTAAAGTGGAAATGGTGTTTCAAATGCACATCGGGACATATAATTAGTTGAAAGTGAAACAATAATCATTCCATC
>Ga0115851_101142_pt1 | contig 13604 bp, 17 predicted proteins | sample InSIn2gowninarea_FD_83865 | JGI IMG/M metagenome (GOLD analysis project Ga0115851, IMG submission 83865)
ATGAATATCAACTCATGGAAATTTATTTGCAAGAGGGATTTATAAAAAATGGTTGTCACATAGGTGCTACAAAACCTATAAATATTAGTTTGATTAATGTTTGATATCCCAACTAGGAGTTAAAAGGGAGAAGATGTGTTCATATCTAGAAGGATCAAGAATATCCCTACTTCCAATGTGCATGAACTGAGAAGACATTCTTTGTTAAACATAACAACATTAAATTTTTGTAACATTCATCATAATATATAACATTTAATGGTTCTTTGAATCATAAATGATTATCCATACCTTTGAAAACCTGACAAATTTCTTCTTTCAATTCTCACATGATGGCTATGAGTATTAAGAAAAGAACAAGTTTTTAAAAATACACAGTGTAGAGTAAAGTTGTGCTTCCAAAATAAGGAGTATATTATTGCATGTAACTATAATTCTCCATGGAAGACTCATGTGATTAATAAATATTAAATTCATAAATAATAAGTGCAAAATAAATAAATTAACATGTATGTATTGATGATACACTATAATTTTTTACAATGTTAATCTTCTTAGAGTGTGTTAATCTAATGCTGATTAAGTATATGCTTTTCTCAACATGTAATAATGAAATATATTGCAAAATATGGTTCAAAAGTAAAAAGGTGGAGTTATTTATTTTAAACTTTGTCAAGATTTGATGAAAATAATTAAAAAAATTAAAGGCATTGGATATCCATCTTTTCATGGGCATAAAAAAAGTTCCTTGTAGAAACATATAGCTTTTTAAATCCTCTTATCCCTCCTTGTACCCCACTTGATTATTATGCTAAAATTTCCATGTACATTCTCCCAAAAAAATCAAACCATTTGTGCCCCTCTTCAGCACAAATGATAACAATCTACATTCATTGTTGATAAGGCCTTGATGCATCTTCCTCGTTCTCTAAATCCACTTAATCATCTATCTCTTGATTTATTTTTGTTTCCTTATCAACAATTTCATTGTCCTTCTCATCCCATATTTCTTCCACTTTTTATTTGGAATTGTGAAATTATCAATAGATATGATAAGTTCTTCCTTTAGGAAAGTTCTTCTTACTATTGTTTTATGGTAATTTTAGTTACACCTTTCAAAACATTAAATGATATGGTGCTTCTATTGAAGAATTTTGTTTCCAACTAATTTGATTTTGTATATCAGGCTTTCAAATATTAACATACTTAAAAATTAGTTGAATATGTTCCTTATTGTATCATGGAGTGTGTATTTATGTACTGTACAGTTTTTTAGCCACAAATTATCTTATAATTTCTTAAATTTGTATATATATATATATATATATATATATATATATATGATCTCATGAAATAAAATTTTCCCTTCAATTTGGAAATCACTAGCTTGATTTTTCAAGAATATCCCATTCTCTCAAATTCAAAAGATCTGCCACATCATTAAGTTGTTCAAGTAATAATTCCCTCTGAAATATTTATGTAGAAGTTTCCTATATAATAATTTAAACTTAATTTATATTTTTCTTTAGTTCAACAACCTTGCAAATTATTATACAAATGAGTAGATTTAAATAATTGACATTGGATTTAAATAATTGAAAATTTTGGTATATGGTATATATGAACAAAAATATAATACTTCCTTGTTACAGTAGGGATCAATTTTAGTTTGAGATTCATATAGTCTTTCGAAGAAATAAAAAATTGTTGCTAAGAATAAGTAAATTTGAGAAAGGTCTTAAAATGCTTCACTTTGTTGTAGAAATCACTTTTACTTTAGGATTTATATAATCTCTTGAAGAAACGAAATTTTTTTGCTAAGAAGAACTAATTTTGAAAAAGGTCAAATGCTTCACTTAGTAAATGGAGACAATATTCCTATGATTTGTCAAATTATTTTAAAAAAATGACAATATTGTATTTTATTAGCCATTTATAGAAATATATTTAACCACACATTATAATTATATAATACATATTTCACACATACTTTCAATTCAAACACTTTGTATGTTCACTAGATTCACCTTGCACACACCATCACTACTAACCAATTTGCTTTACTAACCATTACAAGTATAGTAATTGAGGCTTATATTTTACCTTGAAATTTACATACAAACATATGCTCACATAGTATAATTAGGAAAGAAGTAAGTGGTTCATCATCCACACATTATTTATTTTCTTACAAGGAATAAACATCACAAAAGATAATTAGGGGAATTGCATTAAAGGATCATGAACCACATATTCACATATTTGCAATTCAATAACTTTGTATGTGCACTATATTCACCTTGCACACACCATCACTACTGTTGGCTACTCGATTTGTTTATTAATTAAACAGGTGAGTACCACATTATCTGTCAACCCGGGAAAGTCTTTTTATTCCAAAGATGACCGCATACTGTATGTATTAAATTTCAAAAGCATTAAAGCTGTAGTATATGAAAAATCTACTTTACATTAACTCCTTAGTTTATGTTATGGCAGTCAAAATAGATTGCAGAAATAAACTAACAGAAATTAAATACAGATGCCAATCTGCAAATGAAAACTATGGCTGCTCTGTTAGCAGAGGATCAGGACCCTATCCTCAAAGTAAGGACATTCAGCACCTGCCTCTGTAACTACTTTGCCAATACACACCTGAAAATTCTGATCATCGGTGAAGTACTTCTCACAACATCAAGCAATAGATAAAATAGAGTATCAGCAAAAAGGAATTGCCAAAGGTGATGCTACCAAATCTAAGCACACTCACACACTAGCAGAAAGTAAATGGGTGAATCTTGTGAAGAAGGTGGGCCCTGTCCTTCTCACAAGATTCCCCCGGAATGCAGAAGCTGGATCAAAGACTCAGAATATTTCTTTATTCATCTGCCAAAAAGTATCAGTTACAATAAAAGTTCAGCTAGCTTGTTCCTCACAAAAATTCCCATATGATGATCCCCCCTTTTCCAATGTAGATATCCCCTTTATAGAGGAAACATTGATTACAATAGTACATGCAGTTTTACCCATCTGTTAAGATAAGAAATCCCTCCTTGATACAGGAGGTTGTTACAACAAGATGATAATACATTCCTTCTTTAAGTTTCTTTGCTGTTACACGTCCTGACAAAAGAACCTCAACTATTCTTTGCCGCTTCATTATAACTTTAGCAAGCTTCCGATGTTCCCAGTGTTCCGACAACTGTTGCTGTATTTTACCCTTTTTGGGACGGTTGCTGGTCATGATGTTGCAGTAAAGAGTTCTGCCAGTTTCCAGATAATCACCGTTCCCGCTTTACTATTTCTGGTATTCCAGTTGTTATGTTTGAAATAGTTGCTGCCTCTCGTGTTGCAGCAACTGTATAGTTGCTGTTTTTGGTGTTGCAGCAACTGCGTAGTTGTTGTTTCTGGTGTTGCAGCAACTATGTATTTGTTGTTTCTGGTGTTGCAGCAACTGCGTAGTTGCTGTTTTTGGTGTTGCAGCAACTGCGTAGTTGCTGTTTCTGGTGTTGCAGCAACTACAACATAACAATTTTTCAAGCTTCAGGCAGTTCAACAATTTCTTAGTGACTTAATCGACTTTTCAAAGATTAATGATAAAGATAACATGAATATGCAATGAATAATTAAATGAATAGCAATGAGGAGAGTTCGTTTATACCTTGGGATGATTAAGTCATTGTAAGGGCAAGACTTCCAACTCATAGATTGAAAACAATAATATTATGACAAAAATATATGGTCAAAAGTAGGCAATTTAGGGTACCAACATCCCCCCCAACTGAAAGGGTTGCATGTCCTCATGCAACAGCTTAATTGGAGTCTAAATCTGAAAACTGGGATGAAGAGTGTAGATTACTGATGCAATAGCTATGAAAAGTATTATCAAACTTGTTCCTGAACCCACAGACACTCTGTATTTGCCTCCAAGCTACCGCCTCTTGCTGTTTAGTTGATGCAAATTGACTCTTATACTGCTGACTAGTCAGCCATAAGAGAGGAAAGTGAAATCTATAACCAATCCAGCTTTCAGCACATAATTGCACACATCTAACATAGTAGGGCACCCTTGCAACTGCTTCTTGTACATTGAGAGGATTGTAAGGGTGATATTCTTGCCTCTCCTTAGGACAAAGTTCCCAAAAGGCTTTGTTGGCTTCAACATCAAGAGGTGCCTTTGTCTTGACATATTGTTGGCAGTCTCTTAAGACCTCTGCTTGTAATTGTTTGATATGCTTAGCCATGCCAGGGTGTTTTGCCATGCTCCTATGTTGTGCAATGAAAGTGGCTGGTTTCTGAGGTTCGACCCTAATCCAGAGGAGACAATTTTGTTCATTATACTAGGCTGAGGTGAAGGAATTCTGCCATGTAAGTTGGTTGGCCAAAAAGGCAGTAAAAGCTCTAAGTTGTATATCTCCTACAACAGGAATTATATTTGTTGTTCTATCCTCAGACATGGCCTCATTGTGGAGGTAAAGCTCACATAACAGATTCTGATCATTCTTAGGTGCCTCTGCAAATGTCTGCATAAATTGATCAGATGTGACTACCTGATGTGGTCTACCATCTCTAACTGCTTTCATCTGTAGGAACATCAATCTTTCCCTTAAAAATATTTCATAATTAAAAGAGGGTTTTCTTGTGGCTAGCATTCTCTGAACTAATTCAAACATCTGAGATAGTCTAACTTTTAGCTCCTTGATTTTCTGGTACTGAACTTTTTCTCGCTCCAGTGCTTGCCAATTTTTATAGGCATAGCTGAACTAGATCCCCTTCTACTGCTGGAATGCTTCTGCTCTTGATTGTTCATACTCCTTCCACCATGTTCCTCTCAATTCCTGAAAACTGGTGGTTTCCATGCATGCATCGCTGACAGAAGGGTCTTCGGTTTGTATGCAGGCATCAACCAGAATTTTGAGTTCTGTGCTAATTGGGGGTGATTCAGTATGTTTATCTTTCTTTCCTGCTGACCCTTGTGCACTGGTTGACTCTTCTTCCTTTTGTTCAACAAATATTTGGGTAGGTCGTGGTAATTCTTGCTCATCTTCTTGCATAACAATCAATTTTTCTTCTTCTTCCATGAATGTTTGGGCAGGCCGGGGTTATCCTTGCTCTTCTGCTGATTGTTCTTGTATAACAATCACTTCTTCTTCCTCCACAGTAACTGGAGAACCTGCTGGTTCTTGTGTTGCAGCAGGTAACTTGATTTCTTCTTTGGCAGTTTCTAAAGAATCTGCTGGTTCTTGTGTTATAGCAGATGGTCCTTTTTCTTCTTCTGTAGTTGCTGGAGATCCTGCTGGTTCTTGTGTTACAGCAGGTCTGTCTGTTTCTTCTTCCATGGATTTTGGAGAACCTGCTGGTTCTTGTGTGACAGCAGGTATGTCTGTTTTTTCTTCCAGGGCTTTTGGAGAGCCTGCCGGTTCTTGTGTGACAGCAGGTTTATCTATTTCTTCTTCCAGGGATTTTGAAGAACCTGCTGGTTCTTGTGTGACAGCAGGTTTATCTGTTTGTTCTTCCAGCACCTCTGGAGAACTTGCTGGTTCTTGTGTTACAGCAGGTTTATCTATTACAGCCTCTGGAGGACCTGCTGGTTCTTGTGTTGCAACAGGTTTGTCTGTCTCTTCTTCTCCTTTTTCCTCAATGATGGAAGATTCTGGGATGACTCCAGTCAATGGTACTTCAACTACTTTATATCCTACAGTGGTGAAAAGCTCTGCACATTCACTGCACATGAATTCACTTTTAGTTCTTTCTTCTGCAGATGCCACTTTTGCCAAAATGTGGAGGTTGTATTCACTTTGGTAAACCTCTCTGACCCTTTCTGCTTCCTCCTGATAGTCCCGAACTTGTTGTTTCAAAAATTCAATTTCTTCTTGCAAAGCAGCTATGGTAAGCTGGGACTGTGTAACTGCAGGCTCAGGGGAAGGCCACTGTTGGTCTTCATCTATTTGCTCATTTCCACCCTCAATAGGAAATTCCTGTGTTGCAATTGGCGATATAGTGGTGGTTTGTTGTGCTGTAGTCTCTTGACCAGTATTATCTTTGGTGTCGGCAGCTGGTCCTTGTGTTACAGCTGCCTGAAAGAATGATGTCACGAAATCATGCACACTTTGCATCTCAGCTCCAGATGGAGAGGGAGGGGAGTGCTCAGGGCTGGGGGGAGTGCGGATTCTCAATGTGATAGGTGGAGAAACAGGGAAAGGGTGGTCAGAGGATTTGGCTGCTACCGACGATCGAGTTCTTCTCTTAGGTAGAAAGGCAGAAAACTGTGGTACTTTCCTTTTTCGGCTAGGTTTTTCTGAAATAGGTGCAGGGACAGAGGTAGCAGCTGCCTTCCCTGCACTCCTAGTTCTTTTTCTTTTTGGTGGGTCCTTATTCTGCTACTGCTTCCGTTTAAGCCGATTAATAGGTATATTATCTTCATATTCGTCAGTAGAGATGCTAAGTATGGGGGTGGATGGGATGCTTTTAGCAGGGGGTGAGGCTGTTTGCATGGGTATTTCGAGTGCTACTTGTATCTCCTCAACAACTGGTGGAGGAGTTTGTTCAATTTGCTCTGAATTCCCTTGAGGTATTTGCTCTTAAATCTCTTGTATTTGGTAGGGAATTCCTTCATCCTGCTGAGGTATATCCTCAGCTTGATGAGGAATTTCCTCTTATTGATGGGGAATTTCTTGATCGGTTTGGGCAATTTCCTGCTATTGATAAGAATTTTCATCCTCTTGATGAGGAATTGGGATTTGTTGCTCAGGCTGGGTAATTGCTTCTTCTTGCTGGGGGCTTTTAGGGGGAGGAATTTGTTGTTCAGACTGAGGCATTTGTTCCTCTTGCTGGGGCATTTGTTCCTCTTGTTGTGGACTCGCATGGGGAGGAATTTGTTGTTCAGGCTGAGGATTTATAAAAGGAGGAGGGTTATTTTCAGCAAGGCCCCTGTTTATCAACAATTGGGCTAGGCGATGATGTTTTAGAGATTGGAGCGGATGCTTAGCATTAACAGTATATCGTGACATATTTTTAAGACAACCCAAAAGATAATATGGCATATTAATCAATTGACCATGCCTCAGATGATTCAATAAAACAAAGTCGTGCTGATATATTACCTGGTATCGACCTTCACACGTCAGGTACTGTTTTACGAACTCTGCGACTTTAGGCCATGGTTGAGGCAGCGACTGAAGTGCTACACCCCTGCCCTTGGGTTCCACATTCTCTCCTGGCTGAAGGAAATTCTGTTGTGCATTAAGAATCAGGTGCTTTCTGCTGAACCATCGTGTGCCCTTAGTTGGTAGCCCAGTCACTTGAGCTATGATCTCTTCTGTAACTGGAATTTTCACTCCCTGAAATACCGAAAATCCCTCTGTTAAATTACATGCAAACTCAAGGACCTGCTGGGGATCGAAGTCTGGCAGCCTCCTAAAGTAATCTAACCATCCTGCGTGCAAGAAAATCTGATAAGCCTCAGGATAGAGCTCTAGGAGTGTTGTGGTGGCAGGTTCGTGGGTAATAAGATTTCCTCCCATAGCTACTGTTCTCAGTGAAAGTTCACAATCCAGAGCCAAGTTTACGAGATCAGTCCGAAATAACTGCTGCAAATGGTAACATGGCATTCGGGGGTTGTTTTTACATAATACCGGGAGAGTTAAGGCCGACGGCAATTGGCGTGGTGTGCAATTATCACATGACATTGGTAATCCCCCCCCCACAGGCTACGGTTAAGCAGTATGATTGGAGGTACACTTATTGGACAGTCATATCACATCTCCCCATTAACTACATTTAATATTCATACATATCATGCGTACCTTTTCATTTTACCTTTTTAATTGCCATGTCGAAAAAGCCTTGTCTTGTCGTTTGCTGGGTCAATAGTAATTAAAGATAGTGTGAAAGTATTAAAATACCGGCGATCTTTGTTACTGCCGGGAAGTAGTGGAGAATCATAATCATCATAGTGCATAGCTGATTGCTTTGACGAGGATTGGTTCATTTCATGTAAATAAGCCATTTCGTGGGCACTGCAGTCGAGAAAGATTGGCATAAAGTGCTAGCAAAGATATTATATTATTAGGAAATAATGTTGCAACGAAGGGAATGGTGTTGCGGCAATGGGAATGGTGTTGCGGCAACGGGAATGGTGTTGCAGCAATGGAAATGGTGTTGCAGCAACGGAAATGATGTTGCAGCAACAAGGACTAGAGTTGCAGCATAGAAAATAATGTTACAGGAACAAGAAAATGGTGTTGCAGCAATGGGAACTGGTGTTGCAGCAACGGAAAATGGTATTGCAGCAACGGGAAATGGTGTTGCAGCAACGGGAAATGGTGTTGTAGCAACAGGAAATAGTGTTGCAGCAACAGGAAATGGTGTTGCAGCAACGGGAAATGATGTTGCAGCAACAGGAAATGTTCTGAATTCTGCAGAATGATGATTCTTGTTTCCAGCTGTTTTCCAAAGCTAAGGCCTGCAAAATGACAAATTGCAACATGGAAACCCTTTGGCAGGGATTATTAGCTAAAACGAAAATCTATTCTAAAAAGAACAAATAAAATTAAGTGCTTTGAGGGGCAACAAGTTCCCCCAAGAAATCATAATGTACATCTGTCATGCAAGTGGCTTTAAAATCTTCTTTAGAAAGAGGCCTCTGATACAAACGGAGTCGATATCCATTCACCAAAAGTGGTGCTCTGCTATCATCAATTGTTATCAATCTGACTGTCCCCTTTGGAAAAACAACATCTACTTCATAAGGCCCTAACCAACTTGTTCTTAGCTTACCTTGAAAATTCTCAAAACGGGAATCATAGAGTAGAGCCCAGTCACCTTTCTGAAACTGCTTTTCCTTGATGGTTCTGTCATGCCACCTGGTTCTCTGTTGTTGTACCAATGTTGTTTGATGGATGGCATCTAGTCTCTTTTCATCCAACTCTTGAAGCTGCTGCAACCTGGCTGTCTGTGCATCATTCAAATCCAGATTAACAGCTAAAGCAATTCTCAAAGTTTTAATTTCAAACTCTATAGGAAAAACAACATTTCTTCCAAAAACTAATTCATAAGGTGAAAAGCCCGTGGTATTTCTCCAGGTAGTCCTATATGCCCATAGTGCTTCTGGAAACCTCTGAAACCAGTCCCTCCTATTCTCCTTTATTTTTTTTGTCAAGATGGCTTCTATGACTTTATTAGTGCTTTCTACCTGCCCATTTGCCTGGGGGTGATATGGTGTAGTCATTTTGTGTTTAATATGATATTTTTGCAGTGTATCCTTGAAGCCATGAGAATTAAAAGGAGGTCCTCCATCTGTGACTAGTTCTCTAGGCAACCCGAATCTAATAAAGATCTCTTCAAATAAGAATGTTAGTACTGATTCTTCATTAGCTTTAATGAGTGCCTTAGCTTCTACCCACTTAGTCATATAGTATGTGCATACCAGTATGTAGACTCTTTGATTGGATGGGGGATTAATGGGACCTATAAAATCTAATGCCCATCTTTCAAATGGTTCAAGAACTACCTGGGGATTGAGTGGCATTTCGTCCCTGTGATTTGGCTGGCCCATTCTTTGACAGCTATCACAGGCCTTCACATATTTTTTTGCATCTTTAAAAATTGAAGGCCAATAATAACCCATTCCAAGTACCTTGTGTGCTGTTCTTTTATCTGCAAAATGCCCCCCACAAGGGCCATCGTGGCAAGCTTTTAACACATCATAAATCTCATCTTCACCAATGCATATTCGGACCTCCTGATCGAGTCCTGTATGGAAAAGACACCCGCTTATCCAGCTGTACCTAGCACTTTGCTGAATGATTTTCCTCTTTCTCTATGTGATAGGTGTGACAGTACTTTTCCTGCAACTAAATAGTCAGCAATATCTGCATACCAAGGTGAGTGAGATGATACTGCAAATAAATATTCATCAGGGAAAGAATCATCTACTGGAACATTTTCATCAGTTTTTAATTGAGAAAGAAAATCAGCAACTATATTTTCTTTTGCTGGCCTATCCACAATTGTGATGTCAAATTCTTGTAACAGTAATAACCATCTAGTGACTCGAGCATTTGTAACTGACTTATTCATTAAATATTTAATGGCCGAGTGATCTGTATGCACAAAAGTAGTATAGCCAGTGATATAATGCTGAAATTTGTTAATGGCATAAATGACTGCTAGGAATTCTTTCTCAGTGACTGTATAATTGAGTTCAGCTGGTGTCATATTTTTGCTGATAAAATAAATAGCATATGGAAGATTGTTTTCTTCTTGGCCCAAGACAGCTCCAATTGTAGTGTCTGAAGCGTCGGAGGATATGTGAAAGGGTAATGCCCAATCAGGTCCTCTCAATATGGGAGCTATAGACAACTGATACTTAAGTTCATTAAATGCTTTTTCACACTCATCAGTCCACTTAAATTCAACATTCTTTGTTAACATCACAAACAGAGGGGAGGCTATTTTGGAAAAATGCTTGATAAATCTTCTATAATAACCAGCATGTCCTAAAAATCTTCTCACATCAGTTTGTGTTTTGGGGATAGGGAGGTTCTAGATTATCTGAATTTTAGCAGGGTCAACCTGAATTCCTAGGAATGAAATGAAATGACCCAATACAATACCTTGGTTCATCATCATATGGCATTTTTCCGTGCTCAAGGCAAGGTGTGCTTCTATGCATCGCTTAAGTACTTTTTCCAGATTGCACAATGCATCCTCAAATGCTACTCCGTAAGGAGTAAAGTCAGCCATAAATATTTCCAAGAAATCGTTTAACATATCAGAAAAAATCCCTATTACTGGCCTTTGAAATGTTGCTGGGGCATTACATAGCCCAAATGGAAGTGCCCTATAAGCAAAGGTTCCCCATGGGCTAGTAAAGGTGGTTTTGTCCTGGTCTTGGGGTGCAATCTTAATCTGATTATAACCGCTGAATCCATCCAAAAATGAAAAGAATTTCTTGCCCGCTAAATTATCTAACACCTGATCAATGAATGGTAAAGGAAAATGGTCTTTCTGGGTGGCTTTGTTTAAAGCTCTGTAATCCACACATATTCTCCATTTTCCATTTTTCTTGGGTACAATTACAAGTGGGGAAACCCACTCACTATCAGATATAGGATATATAAATCCTGCTTTTAACAGTTTCTGAAGTTCCTCGACAATCTCCCTTAAATTTGGATTCATCCTTCGCTGGGGTTGACAGACGGGGCGGGATCCTTCCTTAATATAAATGCAGTGAGTGCATAGTTCAGGAGAGATCCCCTTCATGTCTGTATAATCCCATGCGAATGCTTCTTTGTTGTCTTGGAGTAATTTTATTAGCTGTTGTTTTTCATTTTCAGTTAAATTGGGATTTATGTTTAATGTTTTGCCAGGATCAATTTCTATTGCTGTACTTTTGGAGGGGCTGCCTACTACTGTCTGAGGTAAATTTTCAGTTTCCAGGTTGTGCTGAGATTCAGATTCTAAGATTGCAGTGAAGTGATTATGCATTTCAGGGCTGACCGAAGAAGGTTCAGAAATAAAACTGCTGATTAGCTCATCTTCAGTAGAGTCTTTAAAGGTTAAAGCTTGTCCGATGGTTAGAATAGGTTGGGTTTCTTCATCCTCATAATCCACCCACACAGAATTGTCATTATTAATCATGGGCGTAGCATGAGGATAAAGGGTGAGCTATTTAGTTTCCTGCCCATTAGAAATGGTCATTGATCCCGATCTATAGCTGATAAAGGCATTTGCTGTAGCTAGCCAAGGTCTTCCTAGAATCAATGGATGACCCCCCAACTTTGTTTTAGTTTGTAACACCACAAAATCAGCTTGGTAATTCCAGGATTCTACAGAAATTATGAGGTCCTCAATGACTCCTTCAGGCTTGATTGTAGAGCGATCAGCCAGCTCTAGGATGGTTGGAGTTTCCCTAATAAAGTTTTTTAATTGCAGCAATTGTGCTGTTTCTAATGTCATAATGTTTATTGCAGCACCCAAGTCAACTAAAACTTTAGAGACAAAAGTTTTTCCGACCTAAACTGTTACTGTAGGGTGACCGGGGTCACCATATTTCACAGGAGGGTCTTTTTCTGTCATCAAAGCAGTCAGCTCCCCCATCACATGTACTGTGAGGGGGTCCTTAGCTTTTCTTCCAGGTTTCTTTATACAAACATCTCTAACAGTTCTAGCATAAATAGGGACATCTCTTAGTGCTTGCAATAATGGAATTTTGACATATAAATTCTGCAATTCTCCTAAAATGTTAAAGGCAGGTGGCTCAAGAGTTTTGGTAAGGGCCAAATGTTCAGGGAATGGTGGGTCTACTGTTTGAGTAGTATTGTTAGGTGCCAATTCAGCTGTTTCAACATTGTTGTTAGCTGATTTTTCTTTTGCAGCTTCCTCTTTATCCGCATCAGTAATGTCATCTATGATGGGTTCTACAATTCTTCCAGAACGGAGATGAATATCATTACATTGCATAGGGGAGACAGGCCGGTTTTATACATCGATTACTTGCAGAGCTTTATTGTTATTGGGGTTGGGGTTAGGTTGCACAGGTAGCTGCAGTCTCATTGCTTGACTATTCGGAGGAGTATTAGAAGGTAAGGAAAGGGATTGCTGATGTTGAGGAAATGGCATCTGCTGGGCTGCCCAGTTTGGGTTCCATTGATTGGAATATGGCTGCTGGGGGCCCCAAGGATTCCACATGGTAGGATCAGCAAAAGGAGGGCTTGGTGGCTGCATAGATGGAAAGTGCATTGGATTAAAGGGTGGGAACTGCATTTGGTTCATGGGAGGGTAATTTGTTTGAAAAGGAGATTGATTATTCCACCTACTAAATGCTGTGTTAGAACCCATACCTTGTCTTTATGGCCATTGCCTTCTCTTTGTCATCAGGTACACTTCTTCAGCCTCCTGTTTGGTTGACTGCAGTGCCGCTTTTATTCCAGGCAGAGAAGGACATTGCTTGGTTTCATGGTTCTATTCACAGATTGTACAGACAGGTACCTTGTCCAGTGGGCATTCTCTGAGTGGATGCTTTTCCCTGCACTTAGAACAGAAAATAGACAGAGCCGCTTCTGCTTCTACCTGTTTCTTTTTTACCTGCAAAGCATCAATTTGTGAAGCAAATGAGCTTAACATTTCAGTTTTAAATTCTTCCAATAAATTACCTATTTCAGCCCGAGTTGCTCCTCCACTTGCTGACTTCTGGACTCTTGAATATACACTGTCTCTGCCTTTCGATCTGCTTGCTACTCCTCTTGAACACCTCATACAGAGGTTGATGATTTCATCAAATGACTCCTTAGAGATGTCCCCTTTTCCAAGCATATTCAGCATGTCCAAGTAGTCATCTCGTACCCCTTTTAACAATATTGTCTTTAGAATGTCTTTGTTCATACTGGGGTGATCAGATCGTTGCAGATTATACTGCAACCGTTCTACAAAGTCCTCCAAACTTTCATTGAAGAAGAAGAAAAATTGATTGTTATGCAAGAAGATGAGCAAGACTTCCAACTCATAGATTGAAAACAATAATATTATGACAAAAATATATGGTCAAAAGTAGGCAATTTAGGGTACCAACATCCCCCCCAACTGAAAGGGTTGCATGTCCT
>Ga0115851_101145_pt1 | contig 13594 bp, 8 predicted proteins | sample InSIn2gowninarea_FD_83865 | JGI IMG/M metagenome (GOLD analysis project Ga0115851, IMG submission 83865)
GTTCCAACTAATCTACTCTACAATGTTAATGAAGGAATGTGTATTCCTCTGTGTGTTGCAATGAGACGTGTTACATGATTTTACTCAAGAATGAGGGACTTATAGATCCCCATAATTGTAAATATGCTTTTGGTTGTTTGCATGATTTCTGATAACTAATTGAATGTTTAGTTGATATGCTATGGTGTGTGTGAAATTCTATGGTTTAATTGCTACATCTATTTGCAAGCTCCGTGTTTAAGAACTTAAGAGTTTTTCTATTAAATGTGTTGTATGTGGCCTGTTACGAATTCATAAGGAATTATAATGTGCTAAACTGAATTTTCCTCTCTTCACTTGTATGGTGACAAAAGAAGCGAAGTGTTATATATGTGTGTGTGTTTGAGGAATTATAGTATGGTTGCGACTAAGGGCACAGAGGATTACAACCATGGATTGGTTGGGTATAAGGTATGTTTATAGTTTAAATTTCACCTAGGTGAGTGTGTTCCATAAATAGTTGGAACTCAAGCTATTGTGCTCAAATTATATATATATATATATATATATATATATATTCCTACGATTGGGTGTGGTTCAACCAAACCAAGCTGTTAAGGGAAGCTTGGTTGAATCCCTGAAGTAGTCAAAGAAAATCGTAGAAGCTCGTTATGGGCTTTAAGGTGGAAAATGCCTTTGGAGTTTAGACTCAAGCTGGTTCAGACAAGTCTAGGAGTCTGGGAATTTGGGCAAGAGGACAAACGTCATGTTGCTGTGGCATCAGATCCTGCATGGGCTAAACATATTTAATACAAAGTTAAATGCTAAACATATTAAATAAACCATGTTTTGCATGGGGCCCTTCGAGGTTAGTTCATTGTCATGTTCAGGGCCAAACACAATAGAAAGGAAGCGAAGGTTGATGGTGGGGCCAAGCCAGATTGGAGTTACAAGTGCCTAAGACCTTTATAATTGAGCGCACTAAGGAAGGTTGGATGAGAAATAGTTAGGACAAGTCCAAGAGTCCGAGACATCCAGAGTGAGCACAAGGGAGTAGATTTAGAGGGCCTAGATGTGGGTCAGGCTCGAATGTGCATGTGATTAGGAGTTTAGCCTAAAGGTATGGGGGTTTGGAGCTTTGGTTAAGTGAAATTGCCAAGAAGAGATGGATATAATGTGAAGGTTGCATATTTCACATTGTGGGCCCAAGGGGTTTAGTGACATGGTAGTTGTTATGTGGATGTAGCTATGGATCTATTGGTGCCTCGAGACAACGTGGAACCACCTGGGTGAGGTGGAGTTGCCAGGTGGGTGTGACATGGAGGCCATGTGGAAGCCACATGGAATTTCCTTACCTATGTAGTAGGGTTTAAGTGATGAAAATTCAAATTGACGTATATTTTGATTCATGTATCGATCGGCGATAAAATTTATATTGCCGGAAGGCTCTCAATAAGTTAATTGTGATGGTATTACCCAAAGTTAATTTCATTGACTTTGGGAGTGGATAAATTTTGTAACCCCATTTCCATAATTACATCATGGGAATTGGTTTAGAGAAAATAACACCTCCCATTTGGCCTAGAAGGAGTTAGGGGTTGGGAGGGATCATTATAGAATGATATCAGAGTAGAAGGTTCAATACTGTACCTCTAGAGACAAGGTTGGGACTCTGATGCAATATGATAATGTGTTATAGTTATGTTATAGGGTAATATTAGAGCATGGTTCAAAATTTGACCTAAATGGGCTCATAAATAATTGGAAGTTCTGTTAGAGTGTGGCAATAGAACAACCAAGTTCAACACTTGGGCTGGATGGGTCTAAAAGTATTTTTCGTGAAGTCTATTACAGAGTGTAGTAATTAATAATGATTGTTTGTTGTGTGATATTTGTAGCATTTTGGTTATGAACTGCATGCAAATAATTAAAATTCACTTTGATGAGTAACTTTTCATTCTTCTTATATTCTCTGTTATAAACGCCAACATATTATTTTAAAATTACAAAGATCATGGGTGCTAATTTTTGTAAAATATTGATTTTAAATCTGTTGACTGGTGTGGGTATAAACATGTTGATATTCTCTTTTAAATTTCATGGAATGTGTAATGACTATAGAATTTGACTAGTAACTATGAGTTGATGGAGAATTGTGAACTAATAGAATCGAAAATTTTGGTATGTTAGTTCTTTTCTAAATAACTTTTAAAGCTTGTAGTTGTTTGGCTACTAGCCTTGGAAAAAGGTTAAGTTCAAACATATTGATGATATGAATATAGACATACTACTATGCAATTTTGACTCTTAGAATATTTGGCTAACATGAGTCCTAAGATGTGAACAACAATAGGTCAACATGGTTAAGATCAGTATGTATGGTGTTAACATGGCAAGGTAACAAGCCAATTTGTTTATGTCAATATAAATAACAACTATGTGTGTGTCACAATACATAAGAAGATCCATTTGAAACAAGAAGTAAAAACATGGAAAACAATATGGTACAACATAGAATAGACAAAGCTTATCAAAAGAAAGAAACTTAAAGTTCCCTTGATAGAGCATAAACCTTTAGGAGATTGAAATTTGAGCTGAAGAGTTGTAGGGCAGAAAATAAAAGGCTCATTAGAAAACAAAAGAAGCAAGAAAAGTTGAATACAATGTTGCTAAAAGACCTTTCATGCATACAAGGGTTGTTGTGACATGCATCAACCTTTTGAGATATAGATGAACGTAATGCTGACAAAACTAGAAAGAGACCTTGTAAGATTGAAGAGGAAAGAAACCTAATTTCATGTTTGTACTATGGAGAGGAACACCTGAAAAGATTCATAGTCTTGACAGACAATGAAGTAAGAGGAAGGGTGACTCATGTGAATTCGAGGCACATTAGCCAACAATATGTAATACAAGGGGAGATGAGTGGGTGTTCCTTCAATCTATCTAAAATACTAAAAATTCCTTGAACTAATTAGAGGGATGTTGAAATTTTGAGGTTGCTATAAGCCTTGGAGAGGACTCTATGTAGCATGTTGTACATATATTGGTGGTGGACACAATGAATACCATAACTCAATGGAATGAGTTTGTTAGGAACTAATGAATAAGATGGGAATGCTTTACATGTTTGATTATTATTGTTGGCTTCATATTTTCTTTTTTGTTTTGACTATTGACTTTGAGCATGGCCATGCTTCCATGCGTTGTTATCTTGTGTTGATATTATGATATTTTTATTATTATTCGTTTCTTCTTGCTTTTTTCATTTTGTAGTTTGGTATTTGTTAGTCTATAGGGTGTGAAAAGGGAAGAAAATGATCTCTAGAGAAGAGATAAAGTAAAACCCAACTAGAAGTGCAAGACCTTGGTTAAACCCTATGCATAAGATAGATGAAATTGAGATGATAGAGGAAGATGAAAGAATAACTAGGTGAATTTGGTTGAATCCACTTGAACAAATAGATAATGATTCAACAATCATGAAAATGGCATGAAAAGGAAGTTCTCCTAAAATTTAATAATCATGAGAAAGTAAGATAAAGGCATAATGATGTTGTCTGATTTGACGGGTCATTAGCTGAAAATATCCATAGTAGCAAGATAAGTAATTAAGCTTTAAATAATATTATGACTGTGTAAATGGTATGAAAGTGGAATTCGTATTTACCATGTTTTGAGTAACAAAGTGAGGTTACTTAATGGATTCCATGTTGTATGAGACACAATTGGGAAGGTGGGTAGGAATTACCCATTCCTGATAATTATCATTATTAATACGTTATGATTATGATCATGATATTTATTGTGAGCATACATGAATCTGATAGAGGATAAAAATTGACAACATATGCTTAACATGGATGAGGAAATAATAGAAATAAATGACCTATTAAGTATTACAATAACAATATTGTAATAAGCCAGCTGGACACATAAGAAAGATTTAGCTAAAAGCGTTGGTAATGATAGCCAAGGTAAAAGGGTAAAGTAAATGAATCGGGTGAGAATTCCTTTAACTGAATTTGAAAATTGTTGTCTCAAATTGATGCATTCTCTACATGGATCCAAGAATTTTCTTAACTTTAATACAGTTCGGCATATGTATGCACTATGTTTCATGAGTTTTTTAATGATGAAATGAATGTATATGATGTTATTTCATTTGACAAGTCATTGTTGAAAATCATCCTAGTGGAAGTATGATTGGTTAATTCTATTAAAAATCTGATGATTATATGAATGACATGTTTGAGATAACATGATGAGGTTATCCAATGAGATCCACTGTCATGTAAGGGATCCATCGAGTAAGTGTGAACATTTGTTGTTAACTGTTACTATGCTCATGTGCTTATGATATTTATGTGCGATATTTATATTATATTTATGACAAGGAAATGTTGAATGTTGTATAAAAAAGTGTACTAAAAACTAAACATATTCCTTAGTAAAACCATGAGGCACATATGCTATTGAGTGCTAGCTTTGGTTGAGAAACCACTCAATGCATATAATTAGGCTATTACCATCATCAAAGTGATAGCTAGCCACTTATATATTTTTTTGAAAAATAACACTTCCTTTGTTGGAGGTGTGATGACATGGGAGTTATGATGGTATGGGAGTTGTGGTGGTAAATGATATTCCTATTGATAGAATACTACCTAGATGGTAGTGCCCACACTAACTGGGAAGTGAGTGAGAGGGAAAGAGGGATGCTAATTGGACTTGTACGAAAAAACTGCATGGAGCAATCTATCTTCCACTCTGTACTTCCCTTGGTGGTGAAATTACTCAGTGAGTTGGACTTTTATGAAAGGACTGTGTGGAGTGGTATATCCACCACTTAGTTCTTCCCTTGGTGGTGAAACTACTCATTGAGTTGGAATTAAAGACGAAGTTGGCTAAAGAGTGCATGGAGCTATGGAACATATATGCCATTTAGTGCTTTCTTCAGCTGAAAAAACACCTAGTGAAGTTAGATGAAGACTACATAGAGAAAAGTATCAATTATCAGTTTAAAGATTTCTTTTTAAGATCATGATTTAATTTGTCTTAAACTTATGATTGGTATGACGTGAGTTAAGTTTAATATGATAAGTTGTGATCTAAGTTTATTTGAAATTTCATGGTCAACCTCATAAATAAATTTGCTGATGAAAGTATGTTTTAAATTGAGGAATCTTATATGACTCATGTGCCTATGATGTAGGGTGAACTATGCACTGTTTAGCTTAAATATATGAGGTTGAATATCGACAACATCAACATGATAATATGAGAGAGTACAACAACGACATAATGGAGATGAATGCCTCAAGAAGAAATTCATTGCAACAATGTTGGAAACTATGATATGTATTGATCACCATGAGAGATGACATGACTTAAATGTTGTGTTAGTAAAGCAAGGATGATGCTTTGGCTGTGAAGAATTTTCCTATGTGAGGAAGCCTTTCCAAGGGATGGATCACCCGAGGGATTGAGGAGGCAGGGAAGGGGATTCTTGAACTTGAAAGGTGACTAACTGCATGGAATGGTGAAACAGATTGCCCAAGGTACCGAGGAAGCAGAGATGGGGATACTGAAACTTGGAGAGTAAATTGGTTTTAAAAGGGTGATGTGCATACTTAGTGGGATCAAATATACATTGGGGAATAAATGAGACAAGTATGTTCTTGAGAAAATATTGAGGATAGTGGACGGCATGGCTAGACATGGGAGGAAGATTGTGCTCCAGAATCAAGTGACTGAGCATGACAAGGTGCAATGGAATCACTATGGACCAGATGAGGCAAATTGTAAATCGTTGATCAGATGGGGTATCTTAACCATTTTTGTTGTTGTGTAAGAAAACATGAATGTAAATGTAAATGTAATAACCCTTTTTCTACTCACTTGTAAATGTCCTTATGAATTGTAATTCAAGAAATAATGTGGAAAATGTAAGATATGGCCAAGCTGGAGGAGTGGACATGGATTCAAATAATGAGGAGGAGTCGCTTGTGCAGAGTCTAAACCCAAAACCAAACCAACTCATTTAATTACCAACCCATCTCCATGGAAAATTAAATGGTCTGTTGGTGCAAGCATCGAAGTGTGTATGGGCAACTTGCAACAAAGGAAATGCCTATATTATTCTTAATCTCATGGGACATGCTGAGGAAGTCAACATGTAAGGGAGGGAAATGAAGAAGGGATGAGGCAAAAGGAAATAAGGGAGAGAAAATAATTTTACACACCATGACAACATGAGAGAGATAGCGAAGCCATCATATGAAAAGAGGAGTGGAGCTTATGTGTTGGAGCGAGAGCATTCATGAGTGAATTGTAGAAAACCCTTGCGGTGAGAGTGGAACATAGACTCTCTATTTGAGTGATATTTTGTTTTCCTATTGTTGCTAATTTGATCAAGAGAGAACATGGAAAGTTTGAATCACTCGGTGCTTTCATTGGGGTTGAGAAGACACCATTTTAGGTGAGATCAGGTTCCTACACTAAGAGAACCATCCTTGAATTCTCGGTTGAGTTCCTATGATTTGTTTTCTGAGAGATAGAGTGGGCCATTGTAGTGCTTATTGCTTGGGAACAGTTGAAAAAATCATTGAAAAGTGGACCCCTCTTGGCTACCTGTTTGATTGAAATAATGTGTGAATACCATTAAGTACTTAACTCCTAAGACTCTAAATCCGGCTTGGAGGTGGCTACCAACAAAAAATATTTCAGTGTAACTGCTCTATGATTGGGTGGAGAATGGAAGTCCCTCCTCTAGTTTCCAACCATTTAAATTTATCATATTTGAGTTAATATTGTATATATTTGTATCGTGGATGACTAAAGAGTATTTTTGTGATATTCAATTAAGAATTTCTGATTTATCATATAGCCATGGTTGACTATCGGGTGTATTTATGTTGATGTTGTCGCTATGAAAAACAACCTCCAAAATTTGGTGTACACTTGAATTTTGGAGCCTACTATGGATCTTGCGATTGTTCATTCCATAATCACTTTACGGTTGATCGGTGTTTTGTCAAGTATTCTAGTCTTCTTCTCAATTTGTAAGTGTCAAATTCACTTGCTCACACATGCTCAATCCGAAACAAGGCATGGGCACACCCTTTTATGCAAGCCTGAACATTCATAAAAAAGTCCATCAAGACAGTGCTTGTGCAATGTTCAAACTATGTCGATAGTCAGTGTACACTTTCATTGACAATCTCTCACTTTTGGTTGCGATTGTTCTTCTATTTTCAGTGAGTTTTTCCAAATTGTCGCTTTTGCGTACCTTCACTTTTGCAAGTGTCTCTTTTGCTTGTTTTCACTTTAAAAGTGTCATTTTCATGTTATCTTCATTTTGGCATGTGTTGATTTCAATTTCGTTCATATTTTGCAAGTGTCATTTACACTTTCCTCTTGTTGTCAAAAGTGTCATATTTTGGGCATGGAAAGTGTTGCGCATCACATAAGTAGAGTTATGGTTTGTTGCAAAGTTTAAATTTGATGTTAATGAGTCATGATTATCATATACTCATGTATTATACTCATTCACAAAGTTTCAATCACTGTCACACAAGTGTCATCAATGTCGTCGCAAAGTGTACCTTTAGTGTCGCTCTTGGGGAAAACTGTCACATTGTCGTTGCATTCGGGGAATTATGTTGTTCATATGTTCTAAGTGATCAATGTTGTGTCTTCAATTTTTCTATGTTTGTGATCATACTCAAGTTTTTTCATTTTTCACTTTGGCCTTACTGATACCACACTTAGCCAAATCTTAAAAAGTGCCTTCCCAAGCAACATGATCTCACTGAACCTTCTTGAACTGTGCAATGTGCAGTCTCAACCCTCAAGCTTAGACCTTTCCTCTTGGAATTGCGCAATGTACATATCTTGCCTTCCAAAACTGCGCACTGCGCAATCTCAATACTCAGCCCTGACCCTTGAGCTCTAGAACTACGTAGCCCTGCTTCCAATCACCTTATTCTGTGCACTACACAGTATCAAGCATCAAGCCTCCAACCTGGCTCCTTGAAATTCACAACTACGCAAGCCTTCAACCTATATCCCTCCAAAATTTCACAATGGGAAACCTCAAGCCTCAAGCCTCAAGTCTGCCTCCTTCAACCCCTCAACTATCCAATTTCCTTGCCATGACCAACCTCAATAGTGCACTACACAGTCTCAAGGATCAGTCTTGTCCCTTGTCCTCCTGAGCTATGTAACCGTGTAATTCTTGAGCCAGTCTCTCACCCCAACACCTGGTTCCAGCTTAGTCAGTGGTTTTCATGAAGCATGATTAAATTAGGGGTTTATTGGACTCATGTCGTCTTGTCATGAGTGGATATCAGTGTAGGTATTATATCATGCTATGATATGATGATGATGAGGGGTATGAAGGATAATGATGAGGGATAATAATGAAGAAAAGACAAAGGGACACCAGATTGTGACAACAACTGGAGATCAAGATCATATTGGAGACTCCCTATCTTCAAGCCTCATGGAGGAGGAACATGAAAATCATATACCATATTTCAAGAAGACACAAAGATAGAAACAGCTAGAACGATTTGACATTGCCATATCATCACACAATCCATGTCATCAATGTCATGTCATGTCTTTCCAAGGTGTCATGTCATCATTTTCCACATCATTTGTGGATTATGTAATTTCAATGCATGAGAAATGTAATGTAAAGTGGAAGTCCAAGAGTCATCCATAGAATGTGAAAAGCCATGAAGGAGTCAAAAGGTCATAAAGAAGTCAAATAGTCATGAGGGTAGTACAAGAGTCATAAGGGAGGTGAGTGGTCACCCCATTTGTTATATATACACCTTCATAGCTCACACAAAGGACTTTTCACCTTGGCTCATCCTACCAGGAATTAGAGAGGAAGATAACTCTTTTGGAGGAGCAAGTGGTTTCTCTAATGCTCCACTATTGGAGTTATTGGTGTTCATTGTACTGATGTATCTTGGAACTTTTGCTTAATTTTGAAGCTCATTGAGCCAACACACTTTCATGCGTATGTCGTAAATATTGTAAGACTATTCTTTGAATTTTTGCAATGTAGGTTGTTTTAATATGTACTAAGGAAATTTAACTATTTCGGTAGCTTTGGTACTTATCTTGTTGAAGGTGTGTTGTTTGTGTTTTAACAATCGTTGCTTCTATGTGAAATACTTCGCTAGTTAATTAATGATTTATTCATATGTATATACTCATGTGTCTTTTCTATATTAGTACTATTACTCTTCTTCTAAAGGCTCACTCTTGTTTCCCCTTCGATAGAAGAACCTTGATACAAAATCAAATGACAATTCCACAAGGCATACTCACTTGTTCATCCAAAAGTACATGTACATTACTCTCTTGTGCTGACCATTGTAACCAAGGAAAATCTCTAAGAACATATGGAAACCGACCCTTATTTCCAGAAGGGCTCCCACACCAAATGGTGAGAAGTATTATTAGGATTTTTCATCGGGGAGACCCCATTGGTTGAAACAAATGGCACTATAATGAGAGATAGATGACAAGTTATTCCTATTGATTCTGTCTTGAATCTCTTATCTCAAATGTCTCATCCCCAAATCATACCCTCGGGTAATTTTCCAACAAATGGTAAACTTTTATCCTCGATGAACTTATTGATGACTTGTCTCAATTCAAGTTTGATGGTGAGGGGGATACATCCATAGCCGAGCATACATCTCTCTTTCTTAAGTTTTGTGAATATTTTAGATCGAGTGTGAAGATGTAGCTTGTGTGCTTTTCTTCCTCACACTTGAAGGTCGAGTTAACCAATGGTGTAACACCCTACCGCTTTCTTCCATTCATTATTTTGAACACCTCATCAAGGAGCTTCATTTAGAATTTGATAGTTATGATTACCAAGATGTCCTTAAAATAATTAATGAACTAAGAATGAAATATAATGAATCAATTGAGGTTTTTTTTAATCAATTCCTTCACTTTTGTTATGAATTTCCTAAAGAAGACATTGATTGGGATTTCTTTAAACAAAAGTTTGAGCATTTGGTTCATATCTCTTTTCATGGTGAATCTAAACCCCCTAATGTTTCTTCTTCCCCAACTCTTGTAAATCGTGAGACACCTCTAATTTCAGAGGAGGGACCTAATATTTATTTTGTTCCTTGTCCTCCTCTTTTTCAAGTACCGATTGGGGTTCTTCTATTCATTAATGTTGAAGTTGGGAAATCTATAAATCAGATTGTTGATTCATCTCTTCAACCTTCACTGACCTCTCATTATTCAGATCTAGTGGAGGAAAACTTGGAAATTTTCATGGAGCCTAGGGTGAAGACTAATCCTTCCATTCCTCAAGATGATACTAGCATTCTTAACCTCAATCTTGAATATGGTTCCACTGAAAGTATTACTTCTTCAAGGGAAATTTTTCACTCTCTATCATCTACATGCCATGACTCTTTATACCATGATCCGCTTGATCATTCTGCTCCTCAAACTAGTTCTTCATACTCTTGATTTTCAATTTGCTGGTTCAAATTGTGGTCAAGTACAAGATGGTCATATTACATAGGTAGAGGAGAATAAAAGTGAGGATTATTTCGATATTTCTTCTCTTTTTCAAAGTCCCCCATGCCAAGATGATGCTCTTACATTATTGGCTGATTTTGAATCTACTAATATCAGTAGCGAATAAAATGAAACCTGTTTGATTAATCAATACGAAGTCTTGAGAAACCGCCATTCTGATGATGATGACTCCATTGATGTATGTGATGATGGACTCCAAAGTGCACCAACTGATCTTTTAGTGTCTCATCCAGAATTCAATTCGGTCTAAGAATATGTTCTTATGGAAACTTCCTCTTCATCTCACTATCCCTTATGCGCTACTGTTTGTAATGCATCAAACTGTGATGAAGATACTCCTTTCTCTTTAAGTTCTTCATATGATGAGTTAAATTCTCAATTGACACAAGGTAGTGAGGTTATACATGATGAAAAAAGAAACAATCAAATCATTGAACATCCATTCTACCCCTCGTCATTTCTAGTTTTGCATGAGGATAATTATTTTGTCTAGATGTGCATTTAAGAGAATCTTTAGACTTGAGTAATCTGGTTTTTGAATCCAGTCAAATTAGTGATAGAGATGGCTGCAATCTGGTTAGTAGTCACCTTGTTGAAATTACTAGTAGTAGCTATCCACACCATGCATTATTTGATTCAATATTCAAAATGTGATTTTACAATCCTTGAAAGTTCCGAGACTTGTATGGAAGTTGAGGCACTTCAACTTCTGTTGATGGTTATGTTAGGATCTCATGAATCTAGTAAGATCCCCGAACTAAGTTAGATTTTTTTTTTTATCACAAAATTATTTTCTATGCATGGTTTCAATGGTTGTGAATTCCTGATTGAAATAAGTTTGGTATTTCAGAATTAGTCTTTCTAACTTTCGAGATTCGGTTTTTGATCAGATTCAAGATCCTATTTCAGTTGATTCATCTCCATGCAAGGCTCTTGTACTTAACTCGAGTTTGGAGTGTGTATCTCTCATAGAAGCATGAAACTATGAAGTTGAACTTTTCAAAGATTATATTTGGTTGGAGGAATCATGTCTATTAGATAATTTCCATAATAGTCAACTCCTAGTTTTGCTTGTGAATGTTGTACTGCCAATCATTTTCACACCAGAAACTCTGGAGTGTTACTGAATGCTTGAGTTATTTGGTGAATCAAGTTCCTCTTTTTCATCCACTATATACTAACTGGTTCCATGTATTTTCTGTACTGACATTCCATTTCAATTCTTTTGATGATTATGATGTTAGTAAAATTTATCACCAGCTATGAGGAAATTGTGTGTTACATTGATCACGAGGAAGATGATTCTATTATTCAAAGCATTTGCAAAACTGTTCAAATTGAACTATCCTTATTTTCTTATAATCGAGAATATTATCATTTAATTAGTCCATCCGATCATAATTTTGGTCTTGATGACTGTCATTCGCCTATCATTTTCTCACCAACATATCTGATGATAGTTTTTCTACATCCTTTGACCTTTACGATTCATCATCTCCCTATTCAGATGCTTGCCAAGCAGTTGAGGCACTTCAACCCTCACTGATGGTTATGTCAGGTCCTCACTATCTTGGCAAGCCATTTGAACATGATCAAATTTACTTACCCTCACAAGATTCTCATCTTGATCCCATACCTTTAATTAAAAATTCATCTTTTCAAGGGTCTTAGGGTTCTCAAGAGGATTGTTTCTAATTTCATGATCCAATCGCTGAATGGTTGGAGAAATATTACCTGGCAAGCTTCGTCGCAAATAAAAAGCTTCAACCTTTTCTCATGCTTGCTAAGGAGGGAAGTAGAGGTGAAGATGCATTCACAAGAAGCTTCTGAGGTTTGTTTCATTATGGTTTTCTTTGAAAAGGTAAGATTGAAATTTGGTTAGAATTAGTGGCTATGACACATCTTTATGCCGACAGGAAAGACCTTCAATTTGTTGTGCAAGTTATTCAAGCTCTTATCTTTTCTATTGCACATTGTTTTATATATGTTTTAATTGCTCGTATCTTTGTGTACGTAGGTCAGGAGCAGTTACAATGGCTACATTGAAAATTTCATTATACTTGACCCTGACCTTCTAGCTGGTTAGGTTAGGAGTAGGTCTAGCTGCATATTAGTCTCCCCTTACACACTCACCCTACACACTCTCTCTCTCTAGTTTTCTTGTCTTTTCTTAATTTTGTCTTACATCTTGTTTTTGGTTTAGTCTCCATTTTTTTCTCCTTTTGATCTTGTTTTCTTCTTGTGCCTTTTCTCTTCTTTTGTATTTTGTTTAATAAGACTTTGCATGAAGGATGTCCCCTTCGGATTTAAAGGCAATGTGGCAAAATAGAAAATGGCCTTGTGACAACGAACAATGCTTGGCTAATTTGTTATCCTCTTCTCTATCTTGGGTTTATATCTTTTGGTCAATGATGTTTTAATGGAAAATATGATCCTAACGTCAAGAGAGTTTGGTGTGAAACCATGACACCCATATCTATTCTAGGAACCTCGTTTCTATGGCTGATTATTTATGTTTCAGAGTTTTTCATTCTAATCCAATCAAGTAGAAAAGGAAACAGGGAAAATTTTAACAAGTAAACTCATATTAGAGGTTTTATATATGATTCTCCAAAGGAAAAACTTCTTCTTCTCTCAATAAGTCAGGATCCCTCTTCTACCCCAGGAAATAACTAAGTGTTGAAGCACAGTCCTATAAAATAAAATAAATAAAGGATGAAAGAAGAGAAAGGCTTCCTGCATAGGGAGGTGAATCAAGTAACTTCACCGGGGTATTGTCCAAGCTCACTGGCAGTGAAGCAATGCTTGTGTTCCTGTAATGACTTCGCTGAGGTACTGTCCATGCCTGCTAGCAATGGAGCAACAACAAAGATGAAAACTCATACTATGAATATCTTAAGCTTGTGAATTACATTACCCTTCTCCTAAATTAAAACGTTGCTATATGGATGGTCTTGTGATGTATTCAACTAAGAAGGAGATCAAGGGGACTATGTCTATAATTGGGTTAAGTAGGGAATCTAGA
>Ga0115851_101146_pt1 | contig 13588 bp, 8 predicted proteins | sample InSIn2gowninarea_FD_83865 | JGI IMG/M metagenome (GOLD analysis project Ga0115851, IMG submission 83865)
GCACGATAAGGGTCTAGCTTTGCTAGTGCTTAGCTAAGATCCTTGCTTTCCTAGCGTCAAGCAAGCCCCTCCCGGTCCTTGCACTAGGAAGCGCAAGCCCCTCCGGGTTAGGGTTTACTTATTGGGTACCCCTCTCAAATAAGTAACCAAAGAGCAACTAAAGTTTCAATTTACTTATTGGGTAGGGGGGCGGTGGTCGAGTCCCCTGCCGGGTTAGGGTTTACTTATTGGGTACCCCTCTCAAATAAGTAACCAAAGAGCAACTAAAGTTCCTTGCTTTCCTAGCGTCAAGCAAGCCCCTCCCGGTCCTTGCTTGTGCTCACCCTGCTCGTGCTAACCTTGCTAACCTTGCCTTGCTTAGCGAAGATCCTAGACTTGCTTGTTCTTGCTTAGCTAAGATGTTCACCTTGCACTAGGAAGCGCAAGCCCCTCCGGGACCTTGCTTTCCTAACGTCAAGCAAGCACTACGTTCCTTGCTCGTTCTTTCAGTCTAGAGGGACGCCCTTAGCAGATGAGCGCTTTGCCCTTAGCAGATGCTCTCAGTCTAGAGGATCGAGCGCTTACCAAGAAGCTGGGCGCTTACCGAAAAAATGAATACCTTTATACCTAGGTCCATATACTAGTTCCCTGGGCCAATGGACCAACTGCGTACACCAGTCCCATCACTATCTCCAATAAAAGCGCTAACAGGCTTATTCACGCGGTCACCCTCTTGTAGACTAATAACTGCGACCAATACAAACCAGGAGAAAACGATTCTAATTACTACTTGCCAATTCACTAACCTAGAACCGTATACTTCTTTCTTGGTCCAGGGACCCATCCCAATAACCGAGACACTCAACCATAGGCTTATTACTGCGATTACTAAAGGACTATGCGATTAGTCCATAAACTGAGGCGGGTGGTTCAACTGAAGAAACTGCTGCTTCAACTGTCAATGCTCCCGGAACAGCTATCTATGTACCAAAAGTAGGAACAGGAAGTAATGCTAGGAAAGAAGCTGCTGCTCTAGCTGCCTCTGACTCTATTACTACAGTATCTGGCACTCGATCTGGTTAGGATGCTTACTCTGCTGCTATGGCCTATGTCTCCGTATCCTTTGCTTCTACTGATACTGATGGGTGGGAGGATTAGAATACATAGACTAGTCTTCCGGATAGAAACTTGTCTAGGATGGGATGGTCGTCGGAACTGTCTTTCTCGGATGGGTAATGGTAGCCCCTGCCCTACTATCTATTCCCCTCCGGATTTAGCCTTCCTATCCGGATTTAGCCCTCCTAATAGAACTGGATGGAAGGGAGTTATCCTCAACTCGTTAATGAAGGTGCGAAGCCGCTTGTCCCTCCGGGGGGCAAGGTGTTCACTTCTCTCCGGGCACCTGATTCTAGTTGTATGGATGGGCCGTGTGAACTGAACCGTTGGGAGGCAGGGGCACAGTAGAACAAAAGGATGGGACGGGAGGAGGGAGTATAAAACAAAGGATGGGACGGATACAATCCTTCTGGCCGGGATAAAGAACAGTTAGTCCTTAGGCTGGATTGAAGGGATAGTGGCTAAACACCTGATAGGTTCCTATCCTCACCCCCGGGTTCTATTTCTCGATCTCAATCTCCTGATGGGTGAAAGGAGATGGGTGATTTGTTCTAGTTGTAGTTTTGATCCTCCCTCCGGTTAGCAGAGAGAAAGCTCCGATCAGCCCTCACCCACGGTTCAACTTGCAGAGAGAAAGCCTTATTCTCCTTGCCTGGATGGATAAGGAGAGCTAGCAGATCTTATCACTGTTACCGTGTTTCGATTTCCCCGGACCGTAGGTGGGAGGCAAGAAGAGGAGAGCGAACTAGATATGGGGAAGTGATAACCTTCCGGAGGAGGAACTATCGTTTCCATCCCGGGGGTGTGGGCTGGAGAATACTACTCGGAAAGGAGAGAAGGAGAATAGATCTAGCTATCGGTAGCTTTCAACTCCACGAGGACAAGAAAGGCTTTCAACATGCCAACCTCTATCTACGTATATTTCGTTTGCCGCTATCCCTCGGTCCAGCTTGCCTTCCTTTCTTGAACTCTCGTTGACCGGCCAATCAATTTGTTAACTTACATCCAGGAGCCCCGGTGGGAGGATAGCCTAACGTTGATGGGTGGTTGGATCGACCGGTTGCCCTCCGTCATTATAGTGACTAGTTGCCGGTTGCCGGAGAAAGGTAGTTGTTGAATTCCACAGGAAGGGAGTGAACTGAAAGAGTGAGAACTCCAGGCTAGCCTACACCCCCGGTTCAGGATGGAGAGCTAGATTACCCAACCCCATCTGAGTTCAGAAGGAAGAATGTTAGCAGGCCCTTTACCAATCCAACTTCAGATTTCAGAGCTTAGTCCATCGATATCATCAATGTTTAGGAGTTGGAACAGGAGCTGGAGGAAGAGTCTTACCCATACCAGAGACAATCGATCGATGAGGAAGGAGTAGGAGAATGAGTCCCCATAACAGAGCCACGAACACTCCACCAGAAGCTCAACAAACTATTCAACATAAGCTTAGGACCTAAAAACACGAGCCCACCAAGAGCCCCCCCATCGTGAATCAGTGCCACACCGAAAGCCCGCTGTTACCATCACCAACAATGCCAGCACACGCTTAACACGCGACGCTTAGCTTATTTCATGTTTTTATGCCCCCGATTCGGGGGGAGCAAGTGCGGGACTGAAAGATGACGAACCAAAGAACTTATCGAGCTATCTCTTTATGCTTGCTGGCTAGATGTGTCTGTTTGCGTGGGGGCAGAGGCGGGCGTTGTACACCGGACGAAGGAAGATTCTTTAGTGTTTCGGGGTTTGAAAAGGAGAGAGAACCGAATGCTAGACAGAAGGAGCGGACAGGGGGTAGCGAGCGCCCAGCGCGTGAGGTGATCCTTAGCACACCCATTCCCCAAACTACAACACCCCGGCTTGCTGGTCGGCCGCCGGCTTATATCCCAAACTACACATACCCAGTTTCCTCATCACGCGATACCCGAGAGAAGTTCAAGTTCCCACCATAAGAGAGAGATTGAGCCAAGTTGCCAACAGATGAGGAGAGGGAGGGTGTTCAAGTTGTTACCTTACGAGCATATCGATTGAGTTCAGATGATGTAGACCCCAGCGTTAGGTGGTGACACCCATTCCCCAAAAGAAACCAGCCAAATCTACCGAGTTCACCAACACCTTCGACACTAGAACATACCTCAGGGAAGAGGGGCTAGGTAGTGCCATTCAGGGAGGTCAGGTAGGGCCATTCATGCAGGTTATGTAGTGCCCAGCGTTAGGTGGTAGCACCCATTCCCCACATTAAGCCACCCATTACAAGTTGCCACCGGACCAGAGTGAAGTCCGCCAGACAAGAGAGAAGGACCCGTTCAATCCATACCCAAACTTACCGCTTATGGAGGAAGATACAGAAAGAGATAGGATCACCCGCTAAGCCAAGAGTACTTGCTTTAACTATACCCCAGCCAGCAACAGTTTAGGCGGCCTCCAGCCTGCTGGTTCCAGACTGCCTATACCCAGACATAAATCACTTGCCCAAGTGCTCAACACCCCACCTGAGGCCACAACACTCGTATAGGTAAGTACAGTCTGGCCCTTTGACAAAGAAAGTATGGTGCTTCAAGGACAGTGAAGATCACAAAACTTGTAAAGAAAGACAGTCTTGTGCTTCAAAGAAATGTTTCATCATCAAAGACATCATTCGATGTGCCTCAAAAAGACACGAATCGACAAGATGACTCTTACAATCCAACATCCAGTAGAACGAGAGTAGAGCTGTTGCCGAACCCTGCCCAACACTACTTTTCAATTTTAGATACACACTAGCCCCCAAGAGCAGCTTCTTAGATACAATGAATTAGTAAGTAGCCAATCAGAGTAGTGCCATAAAGCCAGGGAGGGCGGGCCGGAGAGAGGCGGATAGTGGCAGATAGATTAGTGGTCAAATCAAGAATGAAATACCAGTCATAAGGTAAGCCCACCTTTCATTACTGGATTTACCACCCCCAATAGCCGGGGTTCCTAGATCAATTTCACACCCCATACGCCAGGTTTTTAGAGCGAATTGACCCACATATGCCCTAGCCTCCTCCAACCGTTACTTAGGTTCATGCGGGGGAAAATTTGATTTCTATTAAGGCCATGTTCATCCATGGAATTGACCAACATTTCAATAAAGCTTCTTTCTCTTTGAAAGGGCAGACCAGACCCCATAAATAGATCTTTTCCCTTTTTTTGAACTTGAAGGCGCCGGTAGTTTATGAATTGGTGGCCTATGGTAGGTTCCAGGGCAACAACATTGACTTCTCACTTCCGCCCTATCACTTACGCAGTACTTATTTGTTGCGTGGGTCATTGCGGGACAGGTTATTCGGCTATCTTTTTCATCTTAATAATGGGCGGGGTCACCGGGGAATCATTGACAATAGTCAGAATTGAAATGGCGGAAGGAGGAATGGGATGTCATTACGCTTTGATTTCTTTTGGGGGGTTGATATATTGCTCAAGGCTGCCTCTAGTTACCGAAATCAATCTCATTATATAGGATTACTTTGAGTTAGTAATAGTCCCTCCGCCTTGCCTTCATCCATCGCTTTGAAAGCACCATCCTTTCTGTAGCGTCGTATACGCCTACGCTGAGCTAACTGAATAGCGGTCCTTAGGAAGCAGTGTGTGTCTAGCCCGCCGCGTCATATGGACATCCGTCCATTGGCCACCAAATAGTCGTGGGCCCTCCGATCACATCCGACCTGCTTCTTTCCGTTTTATAAGTGACGTGCATAGCCTCAGTGACCTAGATTTTGCAGAAGTAACATGACCAGGTGAAGCCCAGGCTGTAAGTAAAAAAATGGCATAAAACAATATTGAAGAATATTACGTATATATAGTCTAAATAAGCTAATGTGTGGATGAAAGCTTGGGTACCGGTGTTTTTGTTGGTAAGTTATGCTGGGTAGTAGAGAAGGGAAGGGTAAGGTAGATCCGGTGCTTATAAGAGAAGTTCTAAGGCTCCTAAGCTCTTAATTCCTTCTATTGAACGCAGGTGCTGTATCTATCCAAACGCCTGTGCACCTATGTTCTGATCTTTTTGACGTGAACACCTGGCTGTATTGAACGCTCGTACAAGAAGCTCTATGTGAAGCCTGTACAAAGGTTGGAATGGTTGGGTAAGTGACTAAAAGATTGTTAAGGTGAGAAGGTGAGGTAAAAGTAAAGAAGTTCGGTAGGGTAAAGGGTAAGCCGGTGAAGCTGTTTTTTTTTTTTTAGGGTGAAGGTGGTTGAAGCAGTTGGTAAAGTCGTGTGGACTGAAGGTAAAGAAAGGGAAGGGTTGTTTCATGCCATCCCGGGTCTATAGTTTACCTCCTAAGCGCTTCATTCATTCAGTGGTCTAAGGCGGCTAAAAGGTCTAAGTCTATGGGTAGGTAGTTTGTAAACACACTTAAGCAGTATGTTTCATGTAATGCCATCCCGCTCGTAGAATATAAAGGAGTTCCTAGCGATACCTCCCGCTTCATGAAGTTCGTGGTATAGGGAAACCAGGCAGGTATAGTGAAGTGATTCAGGTGGGTAACTTGTTTGGAAAGCAAGGGGCGGGGGGTTCTTCATAGTGGCCTCCCTCAAAGGGTCTTCCTGACTGAATGGGTTCTAAGTAAGGTTGGGTAAGTTCTATCTCTAGTTGAGTAAGGTGGGAGGAACGACCAAAGAATAGATAAGCCAGAGATTCAAACTTTGAAATTGACCAGAGGCACGGAGTGCTTTTGAACCAACCTTATTCTCCTGACTAGACCGCGCCTTCTGAAACCGGAATCATTTTATGGAGTCGCTTTTCACTACGTACCTCACCTTTTGATGGGACTATAATTGAGAAGGGTGCCCTTCTCAAATGGGAGTTCGAGAACCCAGATGAATCAGATGCCTACGAACCTGAACACTAACGTGCCTTTGTCCAAAGCGTGTTTGGATACGTTTTTAGGATCCCCACCCAACCTGGATGCCTGAATACGGAGCCCAGAATCAGAAAGAATTGAACAGGCTGATCGGATCGGGCGGGCCTTTCTTTATAGACGTTATTGATTTATACCAATCAATGGATTAAGGCACCCAGGACAAAGGTGCTGGGAATTCGAAATGAATCAAGTGACAATGTGAGTTATCAACCCCAATGGATGAATATGACTCTGAACCCTTCTTAAGCCTATTAAGTAAGCTCCCTGCCGCCGAAATATCTCTACGCTCTCTGTACTGCCTAAGCCTCTTATGGGCCACCCGCCTGATTGGAAGGAATCACCTTACATGTAATAATTCCTTTCCCTTACGGTCAAGCGGCCTTACGGCACCTTGATTTGGCTTAATACAAATTGTTCAAGTTTGATACCCCGGTGGAGGATTCTGCTTCAGAACCCAGAGAAACTAGGTGCGGAGCGAGGAGCGGAGCAGCATCTGATAAGCTTTTAAGGAAGCCTCCCTTGACTTTCCGATTCTGGCGCCCAGGCCCAAGGAATTATGAAAGTAAGCGAGCTTCATGAGATAGAAAAGGCTTATGCACCAACATCCAACGGACCTTACGACGAATTCGAGTATCAAAAGGTTGAAATGCATCACAACTGAGGAGGAACCTAAACCTCAAGGTTTTTAGTATTGACCGGAGAACAAACAGCATCTGTGATCAGGTTTTTGATATCAACCGGAACCACTTCACTTCTTGGGCAACTCACCTAATCTTCAGTTGAATATGCCAGAGGAACCTTCTCTTCTTCAACTTATCATGTGCCTACTTTAGCTATGTCAGTTAGACAGGTTGGACCAACTGGTGTGGGATCTTCAGAACCGCGCCTTCTTGAATTGAATCCGGCCAGGAGTAAGACGATATCAGCTAAAAGTAAACTGTCCTATGCTATGGGCTACTCAAAAATCCATCCCAACAATCCCCTCCTTCCACCCATCCATTCAACCTATCCATCCGTCCATCCAGCCATGCCATCCATGTTCTAATCAGTTCAGGATGTGTCTAATCAATCCAGCAGTTCTTCCACTCTATATGCTAAAGTCAACCCTATGTTATTGGCTACTATCCTATCCTGCAGGAGCATGGTGAGCTACGAAAGTTCTCCCTCTTGGCTAATGGCCCATGCATCCCATCTATCCAGTCCATCCGTTCAATCCGTGTTTCGTTCTGGCTGTAATCAATCAAGAAATCTATCCATAAATCAATCAATTTTTAGTGATCGCAGTCAATGTAAGAGCTTGGTTTTATTAGATCATTTTATGATGTTATTTACGTACTGTCATATCCTATAGCACTAATTGCTTAAGTGACTTGCCTCGTTATTGTTTCAATAGAAACCTTACCTATAAGATAGGGACCCATAAGATAAGCTGGACCGTAAGGCAGGCTCAGGTAAGTAAGGACCTTTAAAGAAAGACTCCGGTGAAAAAGCTGGGGGCTGTAAAGCAGGACTCCTAAGGCAGACTTGGGTTACAAAGCCGAAAGCCGTAAGGCAGGAGGACCCTAAAGCAGGCAGGGCCTTCAGGTAGGCTCAGTTGAGGCATATTCGGGTAAGGCAGGATCCTAAGCGGATTCTGGTAAGGAAGGAATCGTTTTTCGACAGCCAAGCGCCGAAGGTCCGCGTAGGTATTTCGACAGCCAAGGAAGGAATCTATCAGTCGACAGAAGGTCCCGGAGGGGCTTGCGCTTCCTAGTGCAAGGAATCTACCAGTCGACAGCCAAGGAAGGAATATTCTTTCGACAGCCAAGACAGCCGCCCTCCGATCTAAGCTGAAGTGCTTGACAATCTCCGCAGCTGAAGTGCTTGGCTGTTGAGAGAGAAGGCAGGCATAACTTCCTCTCCTAGGATGAAGGCATAAGGAAGGGTACGGGAAAAGGCCCAAGCATCGAAGGCATATGGCAGATGAAATAAGTGCTGGGTCTAGGCATAAGGTAAGGGATAAACTCATTGCATCCGTTGCTTCTAAGGTAAGGGATCATCATAACATTCCCGACTCACTACGTGCATTCCTCCTGGTCTAGGGCTACAGATCTAGTTCTTGCAGGTAGGTGGGTAGGAAACAAGGTAAGGTATATAGATGGCGTCCCCTACTGATATTCCTTACTGGCTTCAGAAGAGGTTGGGCATGACTCCCTCCATGCTCCTAGGATGAAGGTATTATAAAGAGGTAAGAGTAAGAAGGTTGGTTTCATGCCACCATCCATACTGTACTACTTCTCTTCCTGGTGGACTGAATGGGTTGTACATCCCTCCATGCATGCCCTATTTACCCTTTACCCACCCCTTACTGAAGTGTATACCACCTCTACTAGACCTTTCACTTGCTTCTGCCTTCATCCTAGGACGATGGAAGAGTCCTTTACAAACCACCCATTTATTAAGCTTTCACAAGGAAAGGGGGAATATCACTCAGTAGGGTACGGCATCTATGAACCACCCTTTACCTTACCCCTTACATGTATACCACCTGCTCTATCAGACCTTTCACCTGCACTCCCTTCACCCTAGTCGACGGAGAGAGTCATGCCCAACCTATTCCCTTCACCCCCTACCCTTATGTTTCTATTCACCTTCAGACCTAGGATATGATGCCCAGACAGCTCAGTTGTTTTTGTGTGGGATCCTCAGAACTGCCCCTTATTCTCTCTCTACAGCCAGCACTTCAGCAGAAATCGTTGAACTGCCCTATGGATGAATTACTTACTCCCAGAACCTTTAGCGGAGATCCTTGGAACTTCAGCTTATATCGTTGAACTGCCTTCTTTCATTTAGGAACTACTGCCCCAGACCCCTGATCTTGGATGGAAGGAAGGGCTTGCTTGGCTTGCTTGGGCACTTTCCACTTTACTATTTACCTGTCGTCTACTTGAAGGACTTTATGCTGGATGGATGTTATCACCTGAAATGCCTTAACTTATCAATTTGGCTAAATAAAACCCCGAGTTCGATACCCCCCCGGTGGATCAAATATGCCTACGAACCCCTCAACACGAGGGACGGAGTCACTCACTATTCCGATGGTGAGGGTTTGCTTTATAAAAACACGCATATGATAAGGGTTTTTTCATTTACACGAACCAACCCGACCTGGGTGTAAACCCCCCATCTTTCTCTTTACCAACCAGACTTCCTATCCCGACTTACTGATGCCCACACCGTGCCTTGCTTCATTAATCTTTAGTTACTAGGCTAGGCACTTAGTAGACCCTTGACTATTGACTTTATGAAGAGCCTACCTTGCTTGCTTTTACCTATTCTACCAACCCCCCACCCTTGCTCTTTTACAACCTCTAGAGACGACTTATTTACTCACTTAGACTTACAGCATTGGATCGGATGGAAGGGCTAGGCTTCACATAGAGGAGCTTTTGGACGAGCTTCCAGACAGCCAGCATTCACAGGAATCACACTTACTTAAATAGGCTGGTACATTACCTATTCCGGCCGAGCCTTGCCCAGGATACACTTTCTAAATTCGGGATACCACTATTACCTTCTGGGTACGGCCGAGCCTTGCCAATATACAATTAAGTAATTTGAACCAACAACATTGCTAGGATATGCTTACCCTTCATGTTAGTATCTGTTACCACTAAACATTCTATTTACCCACTATACTGGCCTCCCTCACTTAGACTACTTAGTAATACCCCAACAGCGTTGTACGGGCTTCAAATAGAGCTGTTTGACCAGCTTCGACAGAGAGAGCATTGCACAGGCGAGGCGTTCAATAACACTTCCTGAATGAATCTTACTTTGGTACCTCTCCCATTGGAAGGGGGGGAGGGCCAGATACTAGACTAGTGAGTGATGAATTCTTACAGCATTGCTAGAACCTTTAGATAGATCCTTACTGCATGAATGTTAGTGCCCCAACCACCTGTGTACGATTTACCTTGCATAGACCAGTTTGATTGAGATATTCACGTACGGGCTTCCCAACTCACCACTTGCTTATTATGGAATCCTTTGTTGCTAGGGTGAGCCTGCCGAACTCTCGACTATAAGGAGAGGCACTTATAACCTTCTTTTCACTATTAACCTTGACTCTGCCTACTTGCTTTACTTATGCGTTACCTACTCTATCAACCCACCTTTCAACCTCTATCATCCCTCACCCACACTTTTTGTTATGCCCTAACCACTTGCCTTCAGCCAGTAAGGAACGCTCAGTAGGCTGGGCACTAGGATATTATTGACCCTTTCACCTACCCTTACCTTATGAATTCGGGTACCACATAGAACCTTCTGGGTACCTATTCTTCTGGCCGAGCCTTGCTGATACGATTCCATCCATTATAACTGCTGCATTCTAAGAATTCACCTACCTCCCTTTCAGTTAATGTCCGCCAACTTACCTACCTGAAGACCTAGACACCTGTTATCCCTACTATACACCACCATGAATTGCTTAGTCGGTACTGCTTGCTATAGACTTATATTGTAGGGACGGGTGTTCAACAGAGCATGGGCGTTCAACTACACACTTGCTTACAGAATCATCGTACTTGGATACCATGGTACCTGCTATTTAGTTAGAGCCTACTCGCATTTCTTTTCATGCCACCTAACAACAGTACTTCTTGGCATAGTAAAAAGGCTCACTTACCTGAACTTAGAAATAGATCTTACTAGCTGGGCTTGGGCACTTACAGCATTGGTATCGACTTTATAAAGAAGCCTACTGGATATTAATGTTAGTGCCATGCTACCAACCTGTACTGTTAACTACCCTTTCACCGGCTCACTTATCCTGAACTTAGAAATTGGAAGGGCTTAGGCGTTTAGACCATTATTGCTATGAACTTTATATTCCTACTTTAGTCTTCCTGGCTTCTTCATCAATGGGTTGGGCATCACTCCATGCCATGCTTCCAGGGTGAAGGCGATAGTAAGAGTAGTAAGAGAAGGGTAAGGTTTATCCATCATTCCATCCATGCATCCATCTGGTGCTGCTTCTAAGATAAAGTCATGGGTGTTGGGCATCCGCATCCATCACTCTATCTCCTAGGTTGAAGGTGTAAAGGTAAGAGTAAGGTAGTGAAATACCATCCCATGCCGGGTCTATAGTGGTACCTCCTAAGCCCCTCATTCATCCAAGTATAGGGTACTAGGCCTTGGGCAGGTATTTAGAAAATCAAAAGTAAGGAGCGAAGATACTTGTCCGCTGAGGGTAAGGAATTTATTGCTTGCTTGACGTTAGGAAAGCAAGGAGCGTTTAGCTCTTGTCCGCTGAGGGTAAGGAATTTATTGCTTGCTTGACGTTAGGAAAGCAAGGAGTGTAGAAGTTGAAGTGAGTTTCATGCCATGCCATTCCACCGGGGTCTATAGCTGTACCTCCTCAGATTCATTGGTATAGGTATAAGCAGGTCTAGGTCTTCCTTCAAGTGGGTAAATAGTTTGTGTGTAACCAAGGGAAGGTAGGGGATTCTCATAGTGCCGTACTCTACTGATTTGATTTATATTCAGAAGAGGTTGGGCAGCACTCCATCCCATCTACTAGGATGAAGGCAGTGAAATCAAGTTAAGGGTAATCATAGCGTGGCAACTGCCCTGTTGCTATTTAGACTCTGCTACTTGCCTTCAATGTTACCACTAACCCCCCACCTTACCAATATATATTGACTCACTTACCCAACTTACTTATGCTGTCCCAACCTATTGCTTCAGGTCAGGCAGGAAGGAATCCAGTACCAGTACTCTTTTTATATTGTAGGGACGGGCTGAAACCCCAGCTTTTATGAATGAAAACTCCATAGGAGCTTTAGATGCCTACTCTATGATTTTAGTACCACTTACCACCTTTACTATTTGCCTTTACTTGCCTACCTTCCCTTTACCTGTACGATGGATGACCTACTAACTACCCACTTCCATCACACTTGCTTGAGGATTCTTAGCAGTAACAGTAGCAGTAGCAACACTAGTACTCTCTTACTCTGCCTACCTTTACTTACGTGCATCTAACCTAGCGTTGTCTTTACTTGATAGACTGGCTCAATTACCTGCTTAACTTAGACCAGTCATTGCACGGACGGGCCTTTCACTTGCTCGAGGAATCTTAATAGAGAAGCATCCTATGTGAATCTTCTTTATATTGACCTTTACTGCGCTGTTTCTTATAACCTATTGCTGAAGCCAGGAATCGGGCGGGGATACAGCACTACGATATTGATTATTTGACCTACTACCTTATGATTTTTGGTACCACGTATTAGATTCTGGTTTGGCCGAGCCTATACTCTGAATCCATTAGAACCTACTCCAAGGAATAGACCTACCTTCCTTTAATGCCTACACCTTCTAGTTACCTACCATACGACCTAGACCTGCTTCTCCCTATTCCTTAATAAATCGCTTAGCTTAGGAAGTACTGCTATTTCATCTTCTCAGGACCGGATCAATCAACATCCTTACTTTACTTTCTTCACTTTATTACTGCTTTCACCCTAGTCAACAGAGGCCCAGTTAGTGATTCAGCCAGCCAGCTTACAGACAGTATCACATACAGCGAGTGCACCATCACTACAATGTATGTATTGGAAGACCTAGACCTTCTAGCCCTATACCACTGAATGAATGCACCCAGGGAAATACAACTACAGACTCGGCATGGCATAGCATACATGATACAACGACTTCTTACCCTTTCCCCCCCTTACTTATGGATGTTTTTCCTAACTCTACTACTTGCCCTATATCACCTGCTTAATGAATAGCTTAGGATGTATCGCTATTCACCTGAGCAGAGGAAATGGATGGCATTGCTGGCATGAAACCCTTTCCCCCTCCACCTTCATGAAGCGCTTAAGAGGTAGCGCTATCAACCCGAGCAGAATAGCATGCCCCTGCCTACTTGAGTCTTCCTGGCTTCTAGGGTTGTTACTCCATTTCCTAGGATGAAGAGATCAAGGTAAGGGACGGAGTCACTCACTATTCCGATGGTGAGGACCGGCAGGGTGCGTAAGCACGCTCGACTAATAAGGACCCTTTAGGGGGCTCGACTGATAAGGATGCGCAAGCAGGCTCGACTGATAAGGCCGCCATCACCTTTAGGTGCTCGACCATAAGGACCTTTAGGTGCTCGACTGATAAGGACCTTTAGGTGCTCGACCATAAGCCCCCCACCAAATAAGTAAATTGAAGAGGATGCGTTAGCATGCTCGACTGTTAAGGCCGCCATCACCTTTAGGTGCTCGACCATAAGGGCCGCCATCGAGAGGGCCGCCATCGAGAGGAGCTAAAAGTTCAAAAAGCTCCGCCAAGTAAGATCCTATGGTCTGGAGCGGAAGAGAGACACCGCTTCCATCTGGTTAGGTGGGTTAGGTGTGTAGGTAAGATAGGTATGTAAGAAAGGTAGGCTAGGCAGGTAGGTAATATAGGTTAGATAGGTAGCAGGTGTATAGGTTAGGGAGTCACTCACTATTCCGATGGTGAGGGGCTCGACTGTCAAGGACCCTTTAGGGGGCTCGACTGATAAGGATGCGTAAGCAGGCTCGACTGATAAGGACCTTTAGGTGCTCGACCAAAAGGGAGAGGCCGCCATCACCCTTTAGGGGGCT
>Ga0115851_100526_pt2 | contig 13586 bp, 10 predicted proteins | sample InSIn2gowninarea_FD_83865 | JGI IMG/M metagenome (GOLD analysis project Ga0115851, IMG submission 83865)
AGAGGGAGAGGAGAGGAGAGGAAGATGCTACTATAGATATGGCGAAGCTTCCAATGAATGAGGTGCTACTCACTTTGGTTGAAGAGCGGCGGCTTCGAAACCCTAAAAGGTGGGGCAAACACCAAATAAGTAGTATGCATATGGATGGTGAAACGGAGTGCCTAAGGGAAAGCTGGTGAATCGGTGATCGTATATAGAAGTGCATCACCTATCAGAGGATTACCCATTGGGATCCGCTTAACCTGGAAAAGATGCTTCTGATAAAGTAAACCAAACGGGTGAATACCCAACGCTTTCACCAGATCAAACGATCGTACAGAGATGGAAGTATAAGCCAACTTACCTTTGGTTGGTGAATCCGGAATTTGCTCGAAGAGGCCGCCTGGATGGAACAAAATGGGTATGGGATTTCTCCCCCTCCAGGGAGGCTTGCGATACTTGGAAGTCGGTCTGAACCGATGACGCGATAAAGTCAAAGATGAGTTGTACCAAGAGAAATAGGGAATTTTGTGGCGAGCGATGGAAGCAACCTTCGTTCTTGTCTTAGGATAACTTGTTTTTGGATACTAAGTTAGAATTGGTGTTAGCGGGGGTGAAGCCAGCAGCAGAAGTGGGAGAAAGAATTGACATGCCTTTCTAGCTAGCCCAATCAAATTTTGACTTTTTTCGGTCTGACCAAGAGAAGCAAAAGATAGAAACTCACTAGAAGCGAACAGTATGGAAATCGAATCAGGGGTGAAGAGGCTTTCAAGTTCATTTATCCCAGTGCATGTGAAGAGCATGCTCGGGCCAGTGAGGTAGCCCCGTCTGAACCGAAGAGCTAGCGAGCGGTCTTATGATAGATCCCCACGGACTCATAAGCGGAACTAAAAATGAAGATCTGGGTTGTTCATCAGTACGTCTTGCAATCTCCGAACTCGATAGCGTTCTATTGATAGCGACGAAATGAGCCAAGTGAAAAACACTTGGTAATATAGAGAATGGTAATATAGATCTTAATATCTAGGGCTTACCCTAGCTGCTAACTCTACTCTCGGAGTCGAGGGGGTCATAGCAGAACGAGGGCACGTATAGGACCCAGGGTTACCATTTGGATCTGCTGAGGCCGAGGAGGTCAGGGTAGTTGTTCAAACACTGGATGCTTTATATAGATAGAAGATCGATGGAGCTACTCTGGAGCCAACCGAAGTAAGTGCTAGTGAGGGGGTAACACGATCTCACTTGCATGATCATGGATGTTTCGAAGGAACCAAATCCGATTGAATGAACGTTCATTACTGGTCTTTTCTTAGAAGTTTATGGATGGAATGGATCGAGACATTAGTCGGAATGATTCAATTAGATTCACTTCATTGATGTATTAGTGAAAGGATTTTTTGTTGGAGTAAGCTTAGATTGATGCTTCCAGGACCACTAGTTTCACCTTGGCTACTACCTGTTGAACTTCCTTCACAGCATAGATACATACATACATATGGGTTTGCCCTATTCGTTCTACTCACCATAAGGAGGAGCCCCCACTCAACATCCAAGGGGAAGGCCTAAGGGGCGATCATAAGAAGCGGTACCACCATTAGGGTAGGGCCCAACTGAAGGGTCTAATCTGTACTGCTACCTTCGATTTGGGGGGGATGCTACCACCATAGAGATAGGGAATCGGTAGACTACCAGTAGCACTTCAATGAAAGCATAGCGCGCAGGAGTCGAACAGCCTAGATAGAAGGTCTAAGAGGCGGGGTGCAACGCGAACGAGTTTGATTTGCCTGAGTCAAATAGGTAGGGGTTCGGAAGAAACTCAATCAATCCACTGATGAACGATCGAATTAATCGAATGAGGAACGATCGTGTATATAATGAGATTTACGCCACGTTCCAACGAAGTCGTCAAATTTCCCATTATGGGAAGACTAAATCTAACCAGATCCCAATAAAGAAACTGGGAAATGGAGGAATTGACTGGTACCCACCTCACTCGTGTTTATGGGAAACATTCTCAGTCGAATGATGCCAACTTGAACATTGGATCGGAATGGAACTACCTACTATTTTCATAAACTCACATTATGACTAGCGGATTCTTACCTCTCCCGATCTTTCAGAGGAGCCAAAGGTAGAGCACACTAGGAGCAATGCTTCAACTGATCGAAATGGTTATGAGCCCTCACATAAACTCCCTACACATGGACAATGTCAAGGGGATGTGGGTGGATAGTTTTATATAGATATGGAGGAGGCCGAAGGTGAGGACACTCATGGGAACATTTCAAGTAGTCCTCCTCCATCATCATCACCCTTAGAAAACCTCTCACTCATGGCATAGATTGAGCATCTTGCACAGGATCCCATACATTGCCAAGTGATGTTCCAAATCTACTAAGAGCACACATACATGGTCTTTATCCTTTTGGAGGCCACTCAAGAATTAGTTCTTTGGCTCCACTAGTTGGAACGACTACAAGCAGAGGCTGAGGCCCAACCATTAGATCGATCCAACTGATCCATCACTAGTGGTTGGCCACTTAATTGGATGTGGGCCATCGGTCATACCACCTAGCCTGTGGAACTTCAGTAGTGGTCCACCTCGTAGTTGGTTCACATGATGCAGATCACTGGGGTGAAGTTTAGAAGTGGATATCTCATGTGGAGCAGGACTAGGAAGCATTGAAGGTTTTCAATCAATAGTTATAAGCTCAACTCATTGAGGTTGTTGCAAAAAGTGATCATTAATAACACACCCGCTAGCAGTCCAAATAGGAAGTGGAACATGTCTAGGTATGGTTGGAGGGAATGTGGCTAGAGTTGCAAAAGAAAATCCCTTGCTGCCAGTGACTGTTTACACCTCCCATCTCGAGGAAAGCATGGAGCTACTATGGTCATCATGGAGGAAACTCTGTCTAAACTATGAACTTATAGGTTCAGCTAGAAGATGCATAGTTGTAGGGAAGTCAGTATCAATGGGAGCTCATGGACCACTTTCCACATCTGGTTGTAGAATGAAATGAAACTAGTGAACACATACACACTGGTACTATGAAAAGTAGAAGCATTTTGACCACTATGCAGGATTGGATGGGGTTTTGATAAAAGAGGTATAAGTCGGTAGAGGAGTTGTAAGAGAGGATAAAGTAGATGCATGCAGATGCCCAATACCTTACAAATCCCCTCAAGAAACAAGCCAAGTACATTGGCATCTAGGCTACGGATGATCATTTAGATGCCTTGCATGAAGCTGCAGTCACAGATAATAAATCCCTATGTGAGTTCCATCCTATGGCCCAATCCACTTATTCGGCACTCTAGTAGTTGGACTCCATTGTATATGTAGAGTGGGTGGCCTTGGAGAAGACACAACCATCTAAGCTAGATAGTGAGAAGGCATAGACATTCATTACAGGTGCCTCTATCTTGTTGGGTGATTTGAAATCATGAGTGGAGGAATTTCAATCATTCCATGACAAGGTTGTAGAGGTCATCCCCAAGTGGGCCTCTTCATTTGAAGGATCTACACAACAAGAGGGTTTACTTGAGAGTGATTCAACGACTGTCGTTGGGGCAACTACCTATTCGGAACTTATATACTTATTCCTCACGGGGCCTTACGGGGGGCCACTTCATTTTTGAATAAAGGAAGTGGAAGATGGATGGTTAGGAAGAAGCACGAGGATCTACACAGGAGATGCAGAGAAGGTGTGGAAAGGATGTGGTGCAAGTTGACTGACATGGTTATAAAACATCACTAATGCACCGGCATGGATAATGGATCAGCCTAGTTATCCTTATCACCTTTTGTAATTTTCTTGATATGATCAATGTGACCAAATCATTTTGTATCAAATCCCATGAAGTGTAAGGGAAAGGGGTTGCTAACGGATGTTCGTTGTTGGATGTGGGCGGTCAATATTGTGAATGTTTCTAGTATTGTTATGTCGTAACTAGGACTTCAATTTTTGGTTCCTGTTGATGTAAGGAAATGTATGATGGTGTGGATTCAAAGTTATGAAGAAAATGAGTTTTGGAGTCCCCCTTTCAATTTCTATGTCATGTCTAAATGCTAAATCTGATTTCTTATTTCTTCTTAAGCGGACGCAATGTTCCGAGTGTGACGGCTGGCACCATCCGCATAAGCGATGAATACAGGTGCTTCTGACGACATCTGCCAAATCGAGCACAAAGCACGATGAGCGGCGGCGAAAAGAGAAAACGAATAGTACAGGAAAAAGAATCTAACTACTTATAATACAAAAAGTACAAGGCATTTCCCAGGCGTTGCCGCCTAGGCGTAATACCTCTTCAAGTAGAGCCCATTTCTAGGCCCACTGAGCACATTTCCCTCGAAGTCTTCCAACTCATAGGCTCCTTTATTCAGAACTCGTCTCACGATGTAAGGACCGAGCCACATTGAGTTTCATTTACCTGACCCTAACTCGTCGTTATCCTGGTCGTAAACAAGAACCATGTCTCCTTCAGAGAAGGCACGGGGACGGACAGATTTATCATACTTAGCTTTGACATGCTTTTTATGTGTGTCGTTTGTAGTCGCGTCCCTTCTATGCTCATCTAATTGTTCCAGGTAGACTAAGCGTTCTTCTAACTGGCTAGTGCTGGGAAAGAGCTCTATGGCTAGTTTGAACGAGGATGCGCTTTAAGGTGAGACCAAAGCCCCCCCCACCCAATAAGTCAAATGAAGGACCGGAGGGTCTTGCGCTTCCGAGTGCAAGGACCCGACAGGGGGCTCGACTGATAAGGACCCTTTAGGGGGCTCGACCATAAGGACCTTTAGGTGCTCGACTGTTAAGGACCTTTAGGTGCTCGACCAAAAGGGCCGCCATCAGAGGATGCGCAAGCAGGCTCGACTGTTTTGGTTACTTATTTGAGAGGGGCAATAAGTAAACCCTAACCTTTAGGTGCTCGACTGTTAAGGCCGCCATCGAGAGGAGAGGAGAGGGACGGAGTCACTCACTCATTCCGATGGGTGAGGGTGCGTTAGTACACTCGACTGCTAAGGCCGCCATCGATTTCTCGCTCGACCATAAGGGCGATGGCGGCCCTCTTCGCGTTCCTCTCCTTATCAGTCGAGCCCCCTAAAGGGTCCTCTCTTTTGGGGCAGGGGGTGCTTATTTGGTGAGGGGCCCCAAAAGAGAGTTGTTCGTCTCCTCACACGTTACCTCACCCTATATTCTTTAGGGGCGGAGCCACTCACTATTCCGATGGTGAGGGGTCACTCACTATTCATATGGTGAGGGTGCGTTAGCACACTCGACTGCCTTTAGTTACTTATTTGAGAGGGGGGCCGCCATCGATTTCTCGCTCGACCATAAGGGACGGAGTCACTCACTCATTTCGATGGGTGAGGGTGCGTTAGCACACTCGACTGTCCAGGATGCGCAAGCAGGCTCGACTGTTAAGGATGCGTAAGCAGGCTCGACTGTTAAGGATGCGTAAGCAGGCTCGACTGATAAGGGAGAGGATGCGCAAGCAGGCTCGACTGTTAAGGATGCGCAAGCAGGCTCGACCATAAGCCCCCCCACCCAATAAGTAAATTGAACCTTTAGGTGCTCGACCAAAAGGGAGAGGCCGCCATCACCCTTTAGGGGGCTCGACCCACCATCCCTAAAGGAGAGATTGAAAGGCCTTATGCCATGTAGCGTAAAGAATATCTCTTTTCTGAAACCACTACGTATTGGTTTCAGGGGGCAAACGTATTGGTGTATCAGCCCTTTCAATCTATCCAGGTGGGTCGAGATTTCAAGGCCTGATACCCCTATTTCAGGCCTAATAAATGACATATATAATGTATGCTCTTCGAGCCAGAGAATGGATACGGCTCTATGGATCCTTTGCTCTTCGAGCCAGAGAAGGAGCAAGAATGGATCCTTGACTATCAATCTCTACCGGCATGGCTCTACCGGCTTGATGGGCCCCGAACCTTTCATTCCTAATCTCCTCATGCCCTAGTATGGGGATGCCTTTGCTTCCTTCCCTCCCGGGCCCTTTTCCCACTAATGGAAATGGCCTCCCTGAGCCCAGCGGAACCAGCTCTTGGACTGATCTAACCAACTTATTCCCAAAGGGAGGTCTCTCTAACTGGGCCGCCATACCCCGAACCTGATCCCCGCCCTCCCTATCTATATTCCACGGGGCTCTCGATTCATGCATCTGGAAAACTACCGCAACATAGAGAATATATGTCAGGAATGAAATCGCTCTTTTTAGTTACTTATTTGCCCCTCAAATAAGTCAAAAAAAAAGAAGTAAATTGAAATGAAATTTGCTCGACTGATAAGGACCCTTTAGGGGGCTCGACTGATAAGGAGAGGAGAGATTGGTTCATTCTTTATATATGTCATTATGCAATCGAGATCTCGAACTAAATGACATATATAATGATATTGATTTCTTTGGGGGGGTTTATATATTGCTCAAGGCTGCCTAGTTACCGAAAGAAAAGATAGAAAGATTTCTTTGGGGGGTTTATATATTGCTCAAGGCTGCTCTCTTCAAATAAGAAATCTCTCTATCTTTTCCTACCTACAGATATGAGTGATAAACTGTGTCAAAGGCCATTTTCATGCGCTGTATTTCCACTTTCACCCTTTTCAAGTACCGTCGGGCGTACTGATTCCTCGTGACAGACTTCGTTTAGTGATACATCAATGACTAGTCCTCGACCTAGTGACTGTACCGTAATGAAGTCGCCTATACCGTAATGAACTCGACCTTTGGATAGTGGCATTCCTCGGACAGTCCGTGGGCAGTCTAAAATATTAGGCAACTCTATCCATGCTCCATAAGGAAAGGCCCGGAGGGGATCTCATGGAATGCTGGTGACCTTCCTAACAACAGCTTGAAACGGGAATTTCTATTCAATAGTGGCAAGAGATTTGTTCTTTATAAATACTAGGCCTCCGCCCACCCCCATGGGATAACCTAATGAAATGATGCGGGGGCAATGGATGACTAGCTCTTTCCTCACTAATGAATGTGGTGAGCTTTTCCAACAGAATGCTACCTATTCAATGCTTTCCCCAAGAACTAAGATGGGAACGAGGTTTCAACTGTATAAAACCACAGTGATTGACCGGGACTTTCCGTTCGATATCCTTCCGTAAGCCACTCCTTATTTCTCACAGTGATTTTGTCGATCAAAGAAATCGAAAATCTATCAATTCATTTCTGTACACAACCTTCTTTTTCATGGAGATAAATCGTAATGCTTATATTGGATATTTTATATGCCCAATCAATTCAGTGTGATGCGATGCCATTCTTTTTGTGGATATGTATTACTGGGCCTATGGCCCACTGCTATTGCGCCTATGACCTATGGCCTGTATGTATTACTGCGCCTACTGCGCCTATGGCCCACTGCTATTAGGCCTGTATGTATGACCTTGGCCTGTATGTATTACATGGCCTACTGCTATTAAGCGAAAAGTGTCACGGAAGCGATCGAGATGGCCTTTCTATGCGCCCCCAAACTGGAATTTCTCTTGCAGAGAATGAAAATCTGGCGAAATTTATTACATGGCTTACTGCTATTACATGTAGTATGTATTTGTATGTGTATTTGCGGTTCGAACCTATCAGAGTAACCCCTTCCAGAATATGACCATCTATCTAAGGATAAGATATAAGGCCTTTCCTCCGTGGGGCAGGCCGAACCTCTCAGAGCAGGTCGCCTCTGCCTAAAGGTGAGATTCATCGGTAACTCATACAGTGATAGGCGGATGCCAGCAATGAACACAAGTGACTGGGTCAATTGAAAAGTTATGCCCAATCCTTTCCCATATACTAGACTAACCACTTCCTTACTTCCCCACTGAGCATCAAAGCGTAATTACATATATAACCGGATGACCAGCAGCACGATCCCCAGGGACGTCCTAAGAGGGTGAACGCAGTGTCTTGGTTAGCGAAAGCACCGCCCCACGGAGGAAAGGCCTTCATCAATCAAATTTCCCCCCCATACCTCCCTTAAACCTATAAGACCCTCCAATTCTTTCTAGACTTGACCAATGTAGAGACAAAACGTTAATAGAGGAACAATGGTCTCATCACATGCCTTGCAAAGGATACACCAACCTTTGCCTCTTTTTTTTCATATCCCAGGCAGGTAAGAGCCCTTTTTTAAGAGCCAACCACATAAGAATATGAGCTTTTCAAGGGCATTGTCACTTCTATAGACTCTTCCACCACCATACCGATTCCCCCACCCCTTCAAACGTGTATGATAGGAAAGTTGAAACGTCACACTTGCATATTTTGCATCCCAGGAGCATGCTCCCTACCATCAGTAGTGTGACCCTATATAACATTGTATATCCCACTTCAACATGACGTGAAGATTATGTGCGTCACCCTGACACCAAGTGATCATTGGTTCCCACCACCCTGAACTCTTCATCTCGACCTCGCTTCTTCACCAACTCAATATCTAACCTTCACTTTCATGTAATCTTTAGTCCTTTATCCCTGTGTTGCTGGTCAACCTGTTCATGGCTATGCATCTTAGACTTATGCTGGAACTGGCTATGAATACCTTCCTGTCTAGTCTTTGCTATTGGTATTGCCGGATTCCACTTCATCATCTGACATCCCTGCTTCACATTTTTACATACGTGGGTCCCTACCTGCCCATTTGAACATACGTGGGTTCCCCCAAATACATCTATTTCTCTTGCTAATTACTACAGTGTACCCTAATAGATCATGTTGGCCCCTAAGCCTTTGTCGAGATGTGTACCCTTCACGTAAAAGCTTGCAACACCGGGTATTGACCTCTTCGTTTTGCTTGCCCCTTACTCGGGTTTTGCCGTATACACCTACTATTTCTCTTGTTACTTATACCTTAAATACCAGGGACAAAGATTGAGGTTGACTACACATCTTTTTCACCATACCAGTCACCCTGTGGAACGTACTATCCATCATGCACCAGGTCAGACCATTACTACCATGCTTATGGACCAAGGCATAGATCCCACCACCCGAACTACAGGAATTCGTTATGCTTTGACACTACAGGAATTCCTCTCCTTAACAGTCGAGTGTGCTTACGCACCCTTATGTTCGCCATCATATTCACCTTTCACTACTTCGACATTACGCTTCGTTCGTATCCAACCAAGCCAACCACCACCTCGCATGTGAGTGACCCCAGCCTCATCATTTATTCCTTATCGATCAACCACTCATTAGCAGTGTTCAGAAACCGGCTACAAGCACATCTTTCACCTATACAAAACGCAAGGTCCCGGAGGGGCTTGCGCTTCCTAGTGCAAGGAAATACAAATCATGGCTTGAGATACCTAAACCACACAAACCAGCCTTGAGAGCTTAGCCAGGATAGCCATGACACCAGGAGCAAACAGCCTCTTCTTACATATACCATATTCTCCATAAGTATATCATAAACCACTACCCTTTGTACTTAGCTTTACCACTACCACCCCTTGTACCTAGCTTTGAAAGGAGCAGACACTTACCCACACTTTTACACCATCATTTGGACAGCACTTCAACCCTTTGTACTCGACTTTAACTACTTACCAGCATTCTCAATTCACTACCCAGCCATTCTCCATTAGATACACAGCAGGAACCAACACATCACATATACTACACAGTCAAATAACCAATCAGAACATCACGTACATAACAGCATAAAATCTAAACCACAGGAACTCACTCAATTAGATACCTTCAACACAGCAGGACTTTCTAATACTTATACTCACTCATATCTTGTACAGCTAGATACTACAAGTGGGATACTACTAGCTTACTCCTTATCTCCAGGATAGAATGCTTACTATACTCTGACTCCTCATACCCAATAGTAGGACGTGGCATCTCCATCTCCATCTGGTCATGCTATTCCTTCAAAAACACATAGGCATAGGAACCTCGATCACCCTTGTTGGAGTGGTGCTGCTTCCCATCTTATACTAGACTTATACTTTTCTTATATAGATTACTTATGGTATCAATATCAAGTAAGCATCTTATACTCCATTATTCTCCCTTTCATACTCTAGGCATTCTATGAGACTCTCAACAAAATATTCTACTTCCTTGCCCTCAGAAGCGCAAGCCCTCCGGACCTTCATTTGGGTTGCTTATTTGGTGAGGGGCTGGTCGAGCGTTCAAACGATGGCGGCCTTAGCAGTCGAGCCGATGGCGGCCTTGACAGTCGAGTGTGCTTACGCACCCTGCCGGTTCAATTTACTTATTGGGTGGGGGGGCATCGGAATGAGTGAGTGACCCCTCACCATATGAATAGTGAGTGACCCCTAAATAATATAGGGCCCTATGAAGAAGTAAGGGCGATGGCGGCCTTGACAGTCGAGCGTGCTTTCCTCTCCTCTCCTTATCAGTCGAGCCCCCTAAAGGGTCCTTATCAGTCGAGTCACTAACGTACCTTGATGCTTATTGGGTGGGGGGCGGTGGTCGAGCAAGAAATGACTCTCCCGTTGGTCGAGCGATGGCGGCCTTATTAGTCGAGCGTTCGTTACCTCACCCTGCCTTCCTTGATGCTTATTGGGTGCCCCCTCTCAAATAAGTAACTAAAAAAGCGTGCTCCGCATCCTGGGGATTGGGGTGGGTGGGTAAATAGTGCTTTTGGTCGAGCACCTAAAGGTCCTCTCCTCTTCAATTTACTTATTGGGTGGGGGGGCTTATGGTCGAGCCCCCTAAAGGGTGATGGCGGCCTCTCCCTTTTGGTCGAGCACCTAAAGGTCCTTAACAGTCGAGCCTGCTTGCGCATCCTTATCAGTCGAGCCCCCTAAAGGGTCCTTATCAGTCGAGCCTGCTTACGCATCCTTATCAGTCGAGCCTTAAAGCGCATCGTATGGGGATGGGAAATTCAGTAAGAAAAGGTGGCATTGACCTAATAGGAATGGTTGGATGGGCAACGCCAGGTTTCTAAGGGGAATTTCCCATATATAAGGGCTGCGTCACAACGCACAGGAAATGAATTGATATACGCAACTACTATATAAAAAGGCTGGAACCGGGTCAACCTTATCTCGAGCTGCCCAACTTAGCAATATAGAAAATTGAATAGTTAGATAGTTAGAAGGCGGAACAAGCTTAGCAATATAGAATCAATGGTTTATCATCGTAAAAACTGGCTAGGCTAACGTTGGTATAAGTTGTTCATATTAGTAAGCTGTTTGTGATATCGGGGTAAAGCTTCATAATCTTCCTCTCCTCTTCAATTTACTTATTGGGTGGGGGGGCTTATGGTCGAGCCCCCTAAAGGGTCCTTATCAGTCGAGCCCCCTAAAGGGTGATGGCGGCCTTAACAGTCGAGCCTGCTTGCGCATCCTTATCAGTCGAGCCCCCTGTCGGGTCCTTGCACTAGGAAGCGCAAGCCCCTCCGGGACCTTCCCTTCCTCCTTTCATTTTTCATTGGGGGGGAATAAATACAAGGCTTCAAAAGGGACCAACCCTTCTTCGAGCTCTAGTTCTTAGCTCTGCTCAGGCAGGTAAGGTCCTGACTGAACGATTTGACCAGGCTAAAAAAGTACTTGATAAGACCTTTAAGACTCCTTATCCATATAGGTTCGAATGAAAGAACCAGAAAAGTCCAAAGAGAATAAAGACCTCGAGTGCTGCCATTACCGCTTGGACCTTCCTAACCCTTCTTAGGTCGGTCTCGTCACGACTTCGTCCCTTGCCCTTTTTGAATTAGCAAGACCGGCCATCCACCCCAGCCATCCCATCCAGACGATCCTAGCCATACCATCCAGCCCAGCTAGCCATATCAGCGAGCAAGACCAGTCATCTCATTCATCCCCTCCAGCCATTCATCCTTCGAAGACCCTTTGAAAATACCCTTTGAATGCGGGTTATCCCTACCCTCAGACCCATCCAGCTCACCCACCCAAGCCAGCTGATCCAGCGATTCATCCCACTCATCCTTCCCCCAATCCCTCACTCAATTTCGAAGAAGTTTCGGAGATCGGAAGCAAGCCACGAGGGAGTAAGTCTGCCTAACCTTCAATCTAAAGTTCGTAAGCTCCCTCCGTTTGTATCCCGGAACATCAAAAGTTCAGAGTTGACCCAAAGGTTCTAATAAGTCGGGTCAGGCCGGTATCTCTCCATAAGGAAGGTCTCGTCCCGGTCTATCTCTAGTGCCAGGGTAAGGAGTGGGTATCAATCACCTCCATTCTGTCACTATTGATCTACGTTGCCGTAATTCCGGCACCTACCTACCTCAACCCCATCGAAGGGTTCATACGATGGATAGATCAATCGGTTGCCTACACAAATTCTGGCCCCGCATCACCCAGCAGCGCAAGTGTGTCCTGCTGACGCCTCGAATCAAGCTTTTGTTGCGACATGCTATGTTTTCTCCCCCATTGCTACAAGCTATTGTCAGTGGCAGTCTCTATGGGCTAGTATAGAAAGGCTTAAGGCAAGTGGACCTTATGGCTTTCACTCTTACCTTTGGGCATGGACTAAGACTACCGGAAGTCCATAGGGGGCCTTTCCATAGGCTAAGTTATATTCATGATGTTCTAATCTATATATAGAATATAGAGGATACTTCCGAGTCCTTTGATGCTGCTAGCCTATCGGAGAGGCCAGAGAGAGGGAACAGAGTAGTCCCCAGTGTGAGGTTGTAGGTAGCACTCATCATCATTCCCCTAACTCCTTATTCACACCCATTCAAAGTTTATGAGATAAGTCCCCCCCTTTCAAGCCAACATACCAAAAAGATAGGTTAGTTCAATTCACCAAGGCACCCACATCATATAGACCAGACCTCAGGGAGAAGGGACTAGACCTATTCAGGGAGGGAAGGGGGTTGTTGGTTGTTTGTTGTTGAGCCAAGTTCCCACCAGCATAAGTCCATACCGTAGGCAAGAGGACATGGGGCAGATACTAGGGACTGAAGCTAGAGTATTCTACCCTTACCCTTCACTCTGACTATGGCGTAGCATACGTATTAACTCACTTTTTGAGAATGAATGGTTCACCTTTCAGCATTGCACAGGCATTCAACTATACTTGCTCGAGGAATCATCCTGGGAAGGGGGGGCACGATCATGAACCTTATGCCTACGTCTTTACTTCATTGTTACCTACTGCTGTTACCAACCTTTCTCTTTTTACCAACCTTTCACTACCTTTCTCTACTACTTACGTGATTAGACATTGGGTACGCACTTAGTTAGATCAATTGTATTGACTTTATTAGCCTATTTGGTATTCATGTTGGACAGCTACGTTGGATTGTTGGAACTGCCCCTCTTTATGAACTACTGCCGTGCTTCAGGATGCTTAAGCAGGCTCGACTGATAAGGCCGCCATCACCGGCAGGGGCTCGACTGATAAGGCCGCCATCACCGGCAGGGGCTCGACTGATAAGGACCCTTTAGGGGGCTCGACTGATAAGGATGCGCAAGCAGGCTCGACTGTTTTGGTTACTTATTTGAGAGGGGCAATAAGTAAACCCTAACCTTTAGGTGCTCGACCATAAGCCCCCCCACCCAATAAGTAAATTGAATGCGCAAGCAGGCTCGACTGTTAAGGCCGCCATCACCCTTTAGGGGGCTCGACCATAAGCCCCCCCACCC
>Ga0115851_101147_pt1 | contig 13585 bp, 14 predicted proteins | sample InSIn2gowninarea_FD_83865 | JGI IMG/M metagenome (GOLD analysis project Ga0115851, IMG submission 83865)
TTTTGTGGAGCAAGGTCAAAGTGGTGGTCAACATATCATGGAGGAAAGTACCTGTGCCAAGTCAAGACCAAATCAACCATCAAATCATGTTCTCTTCTCCAATTTCAAAAGGTAAACTTGAGTTAAAACTAGTATTAAACATTTTAATTTGTTAAAAATTCTAGAAATTTTGATGAAACATTATTGTAAACATGTTCCAATTTATCTCCCATTATGTTTTATCATACCCTTTAAAAACCAATCCCACAAGCTATGATTGATTCTTTATCAACAAAATCCTACCACTCATGCTAGAATTTCATTGTTTTCCATGGTCATAATGATATTCTTCTATGCTTTTACCACTCTCTTGTTTAAACTTTCTCTTCTTGTTAATCAATGCTTTTCTTAATGGTCCATCAACACCATGTTCTCGAGAAATAGAAAAAATTGACTTCATCATACATGTTTGTGCACATGATCAAAAGGTACATGGAGAACTTAAATTATGTGTCATATTGTTCATCTTCAATTTTTTAATGGAAACCAAGAAATGAGGAGTACAAAGCCACAAGAAGAAGAAGTTTTCAACAGGGCTTTGTTCAGACACTTTTGAAATCACTTGGAAGCATATTTTAGGCTTTGATAAGTTGTATAACCCTCATTAGCAACTCTTATTTTGTGTTATGTGTAACTCACCTTGTCAAATCTTCACATTGGGAATTCTTCTTCATTCATTAGTTTGTGAGTCTTGAAGAAACTATTTGATAAGATTGTTGAAATAAGATTGATTGCTATGCATGGATGATAAGAAGACAATCATTATGGGCTGCAATCTATGATCATTTCCATCCATATTAATGGGATGAATTTCACAAGAATGGAAAGCACATTCTATGGATATAGTAAGAGTGATGATGTGTTCTTCACAATATGGAATTCTACCAAGGATTGAACAAATTGTGCATAATTAAATAGTGACAAGAACCTCATAAACAATTTCAAAGTTATTGAAAGAGATGTATTTAAAATAAAATTAAAACATGAATTTGCAAAGGCTTTGACAACAATGAAAAAGTACTTGGATTTGCTACTTTGTGGGCACCTTTTCCCTTCACACAAGTTGTATATGATATTGTGAAAGGGGCTAAAAAGTAATGAAAGAATGTTTGTTTTATTATAGAAGAACAAATGAACATGCATCACTTCTACCTTTATAGCATCCATAAAAAACCTAGTATGTGAAGACTTCAAGTTGTTTGACTTTCAAAGGAGGATGGGTAACTCTTATTTCTTACTCTAATGACACAACAAGAAAGTGTAGAAATAGAGAGTCATGCAACAAGATTAGTAATCTTGAGAGACAAAGAGAGAAAAGAGCATCTTATTGAGATAGAGGGTCAGTCTTGCTCTCTTAGAGATTTGGTCAAGGATTTAGCTAAAATGATAGAATAAGGGAACACAAGGAACTAGTTGTATTATGAAGCTTTGCAATGATTTGTTTGCATGAGGAGATGCAAAATCTCAAGTGTGGGGGAATGTTGGGCCTCCAGCTTGTCATGATTTTTTTGATGAAACCATCCATTTTCGCATCATTCCATTCACCCATTGTCATCATTTTTAATCACATTTCTTCAGAAACACACCAAATTCTCATATGCATGCTTAGATGTTTTATTACTATTATTTCCATTATTTTTAATGAATTAATAAGAATTTTGAATGGTTTTACTAATGACTGTTTAGCAAGTTCAAGTTGTTGCAATTTTGTGAAGTTTCCATAGGTATATCCATGGTTGTGGTAGTAGGAAGGAAATATGACACTTGGAATTCATTTCTAGAAGCTTCAATATGGATTTGTATTGCTCAAATTCCACCTAGCTCGCACGTGTGGACCTCTAGCATCAAAATCAAAGGAAAATCACAATAATTTTGACCGGTCAATTTCAAATATGTTTTTTGAGCAAATGAAAATAAAGTTTGGTAAATAAAAACATGGGGTTTGTTCAGCACGGGACCAATTAGGTTGTTGGCATGTAGTTTTCTGAAATTCGTTACAATTTGAGAGATTCTTGAAGTTCCTTGGAGCCTTATTTTGCAGATTACGTGGATATACGGTTTTTCAATTTTTCATTTAATGCACAGTCAAGAAAAGGCCTAAATGAACTATTCTTTAGCAAATTCGTGGCATAAATATAAGTTTGCTCAAATATGGGATGATCTATTATCCAAAAATCCATGAAATTTTATTTGATTTGATATCATGACCAAATCTAAAGCAAGAAAATTATAAGTTTGTTGATTGTCTCAAAAATTTATGAATTGTAGCCTCTTTGATGAGAGGGGGAATGATCAGAGATGTCAAGGATGATCTTAAGTTGTAATTGTTGTTGCTTATTGAAGGAGAATAACTCTATTTTTTTCATTGAATGTAATTTTTAATATGGCGTGGCTCTGAATGAAATTGGTGGTTTAAATATGTTTTGTTGATATGAGTTTTCAACACCTTTCCATCCTTAGGAGCCCCCCCTGGAGGTTTGTGAGAATAGTATAGATGTTTTCCATTTCTTTCGTATTCACATGAATGGTTTATTTTACATAAATTAATTGTTTATGCTTATGATAGATTAAAAACTCATGCTTTCCATATATTAAATGTTTATGCTTTCTTAGATTAAAATGTTCATGATTCCATAGATTAAAGATTGTAAGTTTTAGAAAAAAATCTCCATGCTTTCATAGGATAAAACATCATGTTTTCTTAGATCAATAATCATTATGTTTTTTTTTTTAGTTTAATATTAATTTCCTTTGAAAAAACGTAGTACTTTCATAGTTTATATTAAAGAATCTAATTTTCTTTTGAAGTTTCTAATTCATTTCAGTTATGCATAAATATTGAAAGCTAATATCCTAGCACATACGGTGTAGTGTACTTCACAAGATCATGTACCAGGATTGACATGTAAGTGCAAGTAATTTAATAGTCAATTAAACTACCCAACACTTGACTACATGCGTCTATGGGTATGTGTAGTTAATTGGGAATTTCTTATGCATGTTGATGGTTTCATGCGACAATATGTATAGTGGAGTAATAGTTGTAATGCATGAGGTTGTGGTTTGTGAAGTTGATATGGTCATGCATTGAGGACTGTACTCTAGCTAGAATAATGTGTATATGGTTTAGTATTCGTGTTATATGTCCATATGCAGTTGTTATGCATGTATGGTCTTGGTTATAGTTATGCATGAATAGTAGGTCTAAAATGTCTAGTGAGGTCATTGTATGCAAATTAGGTCATTAGGATGCTATTGGTTGTTATGATGCTAATGTGTTGGCTGAGATAGAGCAGGAGATGAAAATCATCATAATGAGGTTGTAGCATTGGACTTTGGGGTCAGAGTAGATCGTCATATAGGTATTGTATGTTGGGCATGCAGGTATGTATGTCAAGGATTGCTATAGGCATTAGGGTTATATACATTAGGTTTATGTACATTCCTTTGATGTTATGGTTACATTCGTGATAGATGTTAGACGATTAGTGTAGTTATATGCACGTGTTATATAGTCATGAATGATAGTAACATGTGACTATATGCATTGCTTTTGTTGTTTATGTTAGATAACTTGATGATTATGATATATATTGTTGATGAGTACGTTAAAGGATAGTTAGCTTGATGAATAGGTTTTATGTTGCTGATAAGCATGATATATAGCTTATTGTTGTTATACGCTATTAACTTGATGATTAGGGTTACTTAATTGAGATCCTCATGTTGTTATTTGATTTGGTCATATGCATGATGGTTATGTTCATTGCATTGAAGATATTGATGTGATATGTATTGCGTTAACCTATTTTGACCTATGGATATGGTTATGGTTATGATATTCAAGTATGAGCCGACATATTTTTGATATGGTGATGTACTAATCTAGATTGACTTTGCATATGTCTGAATGATAATTGTGTATGAGTTATGATGTAAACATGCTAGCTAGTGACTATTTTGGATATCATGATCTTATTTATGTTGGAGTTAGTATCTTTTGAATTTATATCATGTTAGCTAGATTGATTGTGCAAACAAAATAGCCTCCGCTAAGATACAGTAAGGTATGAACTTCCTTATGCCATCTACCTTGTGCTTGACTGTTTGAACACAACATCTATTTGGTGTTGAGTGTTTGGTGTCTAGTTGAATTATTTGACATGGTATGTTGCAAGTTGGTTGAAAGTTTGATGGATTGCATTATATGAGTATGTGTTCAAATGATCTTGTTTTAAGAGGATTGTACTAATACATATGTGTTAATATAGTTCATAGGTACTTGAGTGTAGTAGGTGATAGTTGTAGCATTATGTCTAATGACTATGAGTTGACTATGGATTATGACATGATTGTTAGTCTTGCTAAATGTTGATTTCGAATTGATAGATATGATTGTCTTGATATTTGGAACATGAGGTTGACATGTGTGAGAAAATACAGGAAACATGTTGGTATTAGCATGACAAGATAATATTTGACATGTTTATATAAGTAATAGTTGGGTGATGTGACATCGCATAGTGAGCATTGATTGCAGCAAGGTAAAAATGTAAAATAAAGGAATTGGGAAAGAATTTCTTTGACTATGGTTGGAAACTCTAATTCCAAACAAATGAGTGTTTTGCATACATGGATTCTTCTTAATCTTGATTTTGTTTGACATTATGTGGATACAATGCTATATTCATGAATATGTACTTGATAGGTATATTAGCTAGTTTTTAGTTACAAGTGGTTGGAGTCCCTTGAGAGATGACATGGATGTGTTCAGTCACAAGAAACGTGCTTGGCACAAAAAGTTAATATAAATGGCGTATTTTTATATTTATTTATGCACTAATATTTATGTTTTTATTGTAGTATGATGCAAGGGATTATATGGCAACAGACCACCATGAAATATTGAAGAAGGCTTCAGTTGAGATTTCCATGGGAATAATGGGGATTGAGTGATGGTGTCTGTTGATCACTTTTGGTATTTTGGTGATCTTTTGTGCTTGATTGCAATTTTGTTTGCGTCTTGTGCATGGCCATGAAACTTTGTCTGTGGTGTCATATTGTTGTTATTTTTCCATGATTTTCTTCTTGGTTGTTTTGTTGTATTGCCTTTTATGTTTTGAGTCGTGGGAATTGGTTTGGGAAAGACGAAGTTAATGGAGCTCTCGGAGAGTTGTGTGGTACTCGAAATGTGATGTAAGACTTAGATGAAGCTTGGTGCATAAGTGTAGTGGAAGGTAATACTATGATAGTTTGTTGGACTAGCTGGGTCCATTGTGGTAAATGGACGGTGGTAGTAAAGTCAAGACAAAGGTAACCAAAAGGTAAAGTAAATGGATCTAAGTTGTCAAATGCCTTGACTATGTTGGAAATGACTATTCTTAATGTTGTGCATGTGTCACATGAATAAAGGAAGTTCTCTTAAATATTGACATTGATATTTGGTACTTATGCTATGATCATGATTATGATGATGTTTATATATCTATACATGTAGGTGTGTATGTATGTCATGTTTGATAGGGTCATCATGGATCATGATTAATAATGCTAAATTTTTTTTGTATATATATCTATGTATTCATATCATTGTCTGACAGGATCATGATTGTGTACGCTAATGTTGACGTATATGTATGTATGTATCATGTATCTATGTCACTGTTTGACAAATCATCAAGAATTGTTCTCGTGGCGAAATGATTGATTATACAGGCGAATGGAATAAAAAAGTTCCTAGCTATGAGGAATAAAGTTAGAATATTAGTCATGACAAATATATGAGGTCAGTATCATGTGAATATGAATTTATATTGTATGTATGTATTATGTCTATGCTTATGTTATGGATAGGTTGTACTGAGGGCTGTATCAACAAAATTAAAGTAGTGTGGTCTACGACATGCTTGGATAAGCATGAATAAGACACTGGAAGCAATTTTTCTTATTATGGATAATGTGGTTTGTGTTAGTGTTAGTATATGCATGCCTCCATCAGGGATAAAATTTTTCTCTTTGCATTGTCATATTAGGGGTCCCATATTGAAAGTTTTACATCATTTCATTAGGTCATGTCAAATTGATCCACTAATGGTTGTCTTCTCTTCTGAAAATCCAATTTCTCCCTCATAGAGTATACTTGCTGACCCTTCTTCAGGTTATCTTTAGTTATGGTTTCATGGTCAATTTGTAATCATGCTTTCATTAGGTCAGAGGGCATGTTTTCATTAGGTCTTAGGGTTTCATCACCAAGGTCAAGAGCCTAATTTAGAAGTGCAAATAAAGGGTAGCAAGGGTATGAGGATGATAAATAAGTCAAGAATGGTGGCCTGTAGGTCATAGCCACTGAATAATTATCTTTTAACCTAATGTAATTTTCACCTTCAAAATATGTTTTTGAGGTGAAAACAGAGTATTTTGAGTTAATTTGTATTTATTATGTAATTTTAAGTCACTATATGTAATAAATGATCCCAGCAGCACTAGAGCATCTCTCCTTGTTGCAAGACAAATAAACACTGCAAAAATTAGTTCAAGTTTAGCATTATCCACCTGAAAAGACACAAAGAAGAAAAGGCATTAAAAACAAATTTTTGAAGAAGGGCAAGAAACATTAGAAAGTTGGTTTTTCAAGTGAAAAATCAAAATCTACTCCTATTTAAGCTCTCACATTTAATTTTTAAGTTCATTATTCTCATTTGGCAAGCAAGGAGTCCAAAAGTGAGAAGAAGAGGAAAGTTCAAGTGAGTTTTGGGTGAAGGAGAGTTGGCACTGCACTTCTGGAGGGTGGCGATACGCTTCTAGAGTAGTGGTGGAGTGGCACTGCATGTAGGCAGACTAGTGTTGCGCATTTCAGCCAGGAAAAGTGGCGTTGAATGTTGAGAGCTTGGCATTGAACATTGAGGCTCGGTGCTATGAGTATGGCAATTTTCCCAGTGTAAATTTACACTACTCTACACTTCTAGGGTGGCACTACGCGTTTGTGCACCGGCACTACGCGTTGAGGAAAAGCCCTCAAACTTCAAACAAACTTCAAAATTGTTCTCTCTTACCTTCATTGCAAGTAATTTTACCTCCTTTGATACAATTTTGGTTTGCATATCAACATCTTAAGCATCATTCTCCATGATAAATATGAAACCCTAAATTTTCCCGTAGTTTTGCCTAAAACCCTAAACCCCAATTATCATTCCTTCCTCCTATCACCTATCCTACAGCTCTAAACTCTTTCCCTATCCCTATTTTCCTATCCCCTTATCCCTTTATCTCTTTATACCTATTCCATAACATCCCTATCCCTTTTTATCCCTCTTCCCAAAGGGCAATTTCTCAAACAAGACAAGCCCTCCCTTTCATTTTTATCATTCCTACTCTTTCATTTGGTTTCTAGCCCATAAGCTCATCTCCCATCCCCTCACTCCTAAAACACTTTCACGCATTCCCTTCATTCAACCTCAATGCTGCAAACATGGATAGAGAGGACTGAGACTATGAGGAGGAGGAAAATAGAGGTGGTGACACCTCAGCAGACAGAGCAAGGCAACAGAGAAAACCACACAAGGGAGGCAGGATTATCAGAGAAGAGCCATCAAACCTTAGGGAATTGTAGGCCTCTCAATTGGCTATCACATGTTTCAGATATCTTGGTTGATATGAGTTTTGTGAGCGGGTAGATAGAGTTCAACACCACCCTGAGCTCACCAACCTTTTTGTAGCTCATCTTCACGACAACAAGGTGACTCTTACTGGGGTAACATTCACAGTCTCACGCTCAATCATCTTAGATGCAACGAGGATTCTGAATGTAGGGGAGAAGTGGTACAAGGCCCAAGACCTGAATGAACATTATTATGAGCCTTATATCAAACCCCAGTACAAAAATGAGGTGAAGAGACTTTTTCCTTTTAGATTTCTTGACAAGTATGTCTGCATGATGAAAATCGTCATGAAGTATTTCACTTGTGAGGGTAGATTTTCTAGGTTGTACACCTACCACATCAGGCTCCTCATGCATTTTACCAGGGTGAGGATGTTAAACCTCCCTTATTTCTTGTTTAGGAATATTGAGAATATGGTTCATTTTCTGTAGAAGAATCCATACCCTTAGCAGATGAGCAGTCTCTATCACTACTCCCTGATCAAGATGATTGTGCTTCATCATCTCAGTCTCCTCAACATCTCTTCGGAGACCTTTATTTCTCATGACATCTTCATGGGTTCTAAAATTTGTCCACTAGTGTCTCAAGAAGCAGGGGGGCCTTCTAGCAGTGCTCATGTGAAAACAGATGAGGAAGCCAAGGAGACTAGAACTACTTAGGTGCCCATTTACATGACATATCACACGGGCACAAGGAGATTGTTTGTAGCTGATAGGCAAGTGTTTGCGCCACGGGATGTGGAAGGGACCTTGCCTTCTTCATCAACCCATAGGAAAATGCTATCTCCATAGGATATGGAAGGGGCTTTGACTTCTTGATCAGCACAACAAGTACAGGTGTAGCAACTGCATAAAGGGAAGAAAAAGATGGTGGAGGAGAGCTGTGATGATGAGGAGGAAAGGGAATTTGACTTGATAGAGCATGATGAGCTGGAGCAGCATTATACTCATCATGGAGTGGAAATCATTGACTTAGAGGCTTAGGACGAAGAAACCATAAAGGAGATCATCATACAAGAAAAGGAGGCTCAAGTACAAGCTCTGATGGACAATTTGGAGAGGGCCAAGTATGTCATCACATATTTGGAACAAGAAAACAAACAATTGAGTGACAAACAAGTCCTCATGGAGCTGGAAATGCTCAAGGTAAAACAACAAAGTGACAAAGAGGCACAAGTCACTTTGACTCCTATTAGGAAGGAGATTGAAGATGATAGAGAGACTTGGCTTGAGAGAGTCAACTTTCACCTTGAGAAGCTACTGTAGAAGGCCAATAGAGACAATCAGATGATTAGACACATGGCCTATCATTAGAGGACCCGAAACGAGATTTGCAACATGAGGGTCAAGAAGATGAAAGCTAGGCTAAGGCGGGCTTTGAAAGGAAGAAAGAAGGAGGATAGGATCAGGTTTCTTGCTGAAGCTTCCTTGGCTCATCAGGAAACTTGATGATGGTGCTCCTCACCAATTTTGAGCAAGTTTGGAAGATATTTTGTCACTTGCAAATTTTGAAATTCTACACACAAGAAAACTGCCCGGTGGCACTGCGCTTTTCCTAGGGGAACCCAAATGAGAAATGGTTTTCATTTTTGGATTTAGAGTGATGAGGACATGCACCCTATAGATTTTCAAAGTTTTTGGGGTAGAACTTGTCCACCAAAAGGTCAAAAAACACCATAACAATGACCTTTCTGCCACTTTTTGGACACATAGAAGAAGTCTTGGTAGAATCAAGTTTTGTGGGGTCAAATGAGCTTCAAATGTAGAAATTCCATGTGGTTTGGAAGTTAGACTTGAAGAAATTTCCAATGAGCTATCATGGGCTCAATTTGGATGCCATAAATACCTCCAATAGGGACCTGAAAGTGGCACTGCGTGTAGGGTAGATTTTGCTCAAGATGGCTATTTTTCTAGTTTTTTACTGTGTTCATGGATTTTCTCTCATGGAGGATGATTTACCCTTGTAAATGATGACTTGGCATGTAACTATGATAGATAAATTGTAATAGAGGGTAGATTCATTGCTTTACAAGTCAGTTTGAGCTCAAATGAATCAGTTTTTCACTTTTAGAGGCAAGTTGTTGAAATGCCTATATTCCTGTTTCTTGTTCAGTATTAGTTAGATTAGCTCCTCATATTAGGGATTCAACCCCTGAGGATGGGAGGAGGTTGAATTCATGTCTATATATTCTTCTTCTTTCTCATTGTAAAGCGTTGGACTCATATGGATTCTCAAACCTTGATTGTACACCATTTTGCAGCAGTTTAGTAGGAGATTAATAAGAATTGCAGCTATTTTTGTGGGATCCATGTGGTATGGAGTTTTAGTACAGTTTGTTCTTTTTTGATCATATGTTAATGCGTTTTATGTATTTCATTAATCATTTCATTGCTTCTAGTTGAATGTTTTCAATTTGATAGGCAAAATTCATTACAACAGTGCTCTGCCTTGGGAAACCATTCACCATTTCATGTTTTCTGCATTCTAGGAAGGATCCATGGTTTTCACATGCTCTTCTTAGCTTCTCACCAATCTAAAACACCTCACCTCATTAAGCCCTAGGGTGCTAAAGCCTATGCCTACCTTGCCCCATTGAACACCCTACAATTCTGACCTAGTTCCCTAGACCTAAACTCTCTAGCTCCTCTTGATCCTGTGAAACCCCTTCAAAATCCAATCAATAGTTCGTTGTATTATACCTAGCTTACTATCATTTACCTGATCTAGTCATTTTGGATGAGATCCTTACGGAGAGAGCCCTGTCCTAGTCTAGTAGGGGTAGCTACTTGGCTAAGCATGGTTTGTGGTTACCTTGGCATTGCCTTCCTTCAACCTAAGGCTCAATCCAGGTGATAATAGTTTGGATGTGTGGTACTAGTTTTGGGTGTGTGGTACTATTGTTGTGCATATGTTGTATATGTCATACGTGTTGCAATCTGTGATATTATGCAAATGTAGTGTTGTGTATACGTAGCATGTGTACATGTTGTTTATGCAATGTTATGTACATGATGGCACAAATAGTGTTGTTTGAATGTTTCATATTCAGTGCAAGGTATAGATGGTGCTATGTACATGTTGGATATATGGTGCTGTGTATATATTGTATTGTGCGCATGATGGATATGCGATGTTGTATGCATATGGTAGTCTACACATGTGGGATATGCGGTGCTATGTACAAATGATACTATGTACCTGTTGGATATGCAGTGCTATGTAAATGTGGTGTTGTGTACCTGTGGTGCTATGTACATATGGTGTTGTGTGCATGATTGCACAAGTGGTGTTGTGTGCAAGTATGCAATCTACAACCATTGAGACATTTTGTCAAACACTTGGCACCCATAATATCTGAAGGAAATTTTTGACAACAATTAGCTAATATTTCTCCTCAGCTCATTTAACTCCTAAAATTAATAAATTGAACTTCAAATGTTAGCATATTAAAATAGGGACTTTCATCCAAAAAAACTTGACAATAGGCATGTAACATCATCCTCCCAATCCACCCAGGTAGCCATGCCAACCAAGGTAACCATGAGTCGAGAGGCTACTATGATTAGATTCAACCTCCTATAAGACCTTAAGGAAGTGGAATTGACAGAACATCACACATAGTCATCCAACATCAACAATAGAACCCTCAGGAAATAAGTCAGCCACTCAGATAGTCTGTCCCTGGGTCCCACTGCTGTTCTGGATCTCTTAGGAAATAGTTTCTCTCATTCTATGGGTAAGGGAATAATCAGCAACCCAAATTCGCTCTCACAATCTTGCCTCCCAGTGACCAAAGACCAAAATTGACAGTTTTGTGTCAGCGGCCTTGAGATTTACGCCACCTTTTCAGGCCGAGAGCCCATAACACTGCCTAGAAGGGAGTGACAGCTTGAAATTAGTAAAAATACATGGAAACAATGATGAAAAATAAACAAGTTGAACAAGACCATTATTAGACCCCTACTAGCCATGCTAGGCATTTTGTCAAACATATCATCAACATGCAACCTAAAGGTGTAAACAACAGAATTAAGTGTAGGGATCACATACTTATCTCAGAATCACTATGAACCATTTTTCCCTCATGTAAGTTGTTGCATTATCATCTATTAGGCCATAGATACACTATCCATTCATTTACAAGTAAAAACATGCTAAGACCTGAACATAACTATTGTTATAAAATATACCTATGACCAAAATAATAGGAACAAAATTACCATAAACATATCAGACATCAAAATCCACATATACATCAATACATTTTCATATGAAATCAAGGTAATGAGTTTATCATTAATGAATACAATAAACCAACCAGAGATGGGACTACCGAATTCCACCTAACCATAGAATGGCTAAGATAGATCTCTTTAGCCATTCACCCATGTGTCATATTCCAAGCACAAATGTGGGACTCAAACCAAAAAACACAACTAGGGCATACCAATGCTAAACCACGTCACCCTCATCAATAAAAACCAAACTTTACTGTAATACATGGGGGATCACTAGGAAAACATAATGAACACATTATAACATGCTTTACTGTGATCTCCACCTAATCACTAGGCCAAACAAACATGGATTCCATCAGATTTCTCCACCTACATCATGAGGAATTTTCTTGTCTTCTAGTCTCTCAGCCTTTACGGCAATCCAAACCCAGATCACAAGGCCCTAAATTGAGACCCACTCTCTAGGATTTACCACATATTATAAACCCAATATTACTAGGCCCAATGGAGAGAAAACCACCTCTTAGCTTTATTGTATATCCTGCCATTCAATGGCAAGGATTCCTAGGCCCATTGAGGCAACACAATCTTGGCGCTACCGCAACCCACAGTCTAGCTTTGGGGTCACTAGGCCAGTGGCTTTACCATGATACACAATCTGGTTTAGGGACCACTAGGACATGTGCTCTATTATTCAAAGATTCACCCCACTCAGCTTTAAACCCATCTCGTGATCCAACTCAACCAAAACATGAGAACCCCATCACACCGTGGCTCTCCATAAATGGAAAGGCTAGGTGAAAAGCATTGTTACACCTGGAAAAACTCATGCCACGATGGAAAATAACCGTGTACAGTGCCATGCATTCCAAATATAACAAGGAAAATACACATGCAAGTTGATATGTACAATGAAGCCTCTTGTAGCTTCTTGATCTTGCTTTTCCATTCTTGATCTTTGAATTCCGTTAAACCAAGCTTACACAAAAATTTAAAAAAAAACTACACACCTTTTTTCACTTTATAGAAGCCTGATATTGAATCTGATGTATCTCTGTAATTTCGAATCATCCAGTTCTGAAATTGTTACCTGCAGTAGCCTTCTGCGTCCTCTTTCCAATGCCACAAGTCTGAGCCAAATTGGATTCTCCAATGAAGAGTTATGTGAAATCTCCCACAGTGACTTGCTTTTAGACTGGTTCAATAGAGCGAACTTGTACGATGTGCCACGAGTCACTGTTTCAACCTTTGAATCTGAAAAACACATACAAGAAACTACAGTCCGTCCTCTTTCTGTACCTTTTTACGAAAGTTCAATCCGATCCTTAGAGAGAGAGTTATGACGATTTTCCCCAGGTCACCTGTTTTGAATGTAATTCAGGAGTCTGCAAAAAGGCCAACTTCCTCAGATCATATCTCGGAAAATATCGCGCGAAAAGCTCTGAAATTTGGACCCAAGGTTCAGCGCCAATTCTTCTAAAATGGGTTCTTTTTTGTGACTTCTGAAACGTCACAGAAAAAAAGTTATAGCGAAAATTCCACGATGACCTGTTTGGAGCAGCGAAACCCTAGAATCCAAAGCTCTGATACCAAATGTTATGAAACCAGCTCAAGAAAAGATAGAAAATATAGATCAACGCCTTAGAATTC
>Ga0115851_101149_pt1 | contig 13579 bp, 15 predicted proteins | sample InSIn2gowninarea_FD_83865 | JGI IMG/M metagenome (GOLD analysis project Ga0115851, IMG submission 83865)
TTTGGTGTTGTTGATTGTGTTGATTGCAGGAAGGTTGTTGTTGTGTTATTGTGACAGAAGATGACCTAGTATGAAAATGAATGAAAGGGTGGTGCAAGGTATTTGAGGAGTTTGGGGCCTTTAGAAAGTGGTGGCTTGTTAATATAGGGAGTTGGGGATTCCTAGCTAGAAGTGGCCAATGAATTGATATTGAGGAAGTTGGGGCCTCCGATAAGTTGTGGCTTGCTAAATAGGGTGTTGGTGATTCCTAGTTGGTAGTAGCCAATGGATTGATATTGAGGCATTTGGGGCCTTCGACAAGTGGTGGCTTGCTAAGATAGGGAGTTGGGACTTCCTTGCTAGTTGGGGTCAACAAATCTATGTTGAGGGAGTGGTTGTTCCTAGCTAGTTGGGTCCAGCTAATTTATGTTAAAGAAAATATTGAAGTTTAATAACAAGAATACAAGCAACGAATTAGTACAATGGATTTTCTCCCCTTGAGGGTTTCCACCTAAAATCTATGGTGTTCACTTGTGTTTCTTGTTATTTTGTGTTTTGAAGTTGCATGCATGTTTAGATTTGTTGTTTATGTACTATGTTTCTGGTTATATAAGTGTTTAATTGATTGAATAATGCTTGGTAAAAAATGGTTATGATGATTCCTTAAACATTATACTAGTTCACGCCCCCCTCTCAATATACTAAGTTTCCAACAATTGGTATCAGAGCATGTTCCTTCTATTGTAACCTAATTTTTGGAAGGTAGATATGGGTGAATAATGGATAATCATAGTGCTCCATTGCTCAGTCTTGCAAACTTTCAAGAGTGAAGAGAGAAGGTTAGATCCCATTTATCTGCACTTGGATCTGAATTGTGGAAGGTTGTGATGAATGGTTATGGAAAAAAACCCCCTTAAAAATGAGTTAACAAAGGAATTCCCAGGCCAAGTGTGCAATTTGTGGTAATCTTCATAATATATACCTTCAGAAAGTCAAGGATCTCAAGTATACAAAGGATATTTGGGATGGGTTGTAGGCCCCACATGAAGAAGAAACTAGTAGCAATGGTGGATTAAAAGAGAAGAGGAGGAAGAAGAAGGCCCCAAACTCCTCAAATACCTTGCACCACCCTTTCATTCATTTTCATACTAGGTCATCTTCTGTCACAATAACACAACAACAACCTTCCTGCAATCAACACAATCAACAACACCAAAAAATCACATAGCCATATTTTAAGGGTAGTAGTACAAACCCTCACTCATTTATACAACATAACCATAAACTATAGTGTAATCCAAGGCAAGATACATAATACATGACATCTACAGTGACGAACTAAACCTTTACAACATTCACTCTAAATCTGATCATTGCTACAGGTATATTATTCAACTTCATAATGGAGAGTAGCTAAACTAATATCCAACAATGGCATAATATGTTTATGCTAACTTTTTCCTCCTCAAATTGGACCAAATCAACATACTAATTACATTCCATTTCTCTTCATGACCATATCAAATAGGATTTGATCAACATGTCACCATTTGCATCAAATACCATGGTAAAACTCCCTAGGAATGTACATGGTTTTCCTTTCTCAACCTACAGGAAGTGCCACGAGCACATCACAGCAAGCTAGAGGTGAGTACCATGAGCAAGGTGAAGCAAGACTACATAGATAAGCTAGTGCCATGGTCATGAAGAGGCAAGACAACAACAGTCTCTTTCAATCATCAAAATTGTGTCTTCTTTCTCCTATATCTGAAACCACTGTATCGACACTTCTGCAAGCAACCTGTCAAATACATGTAGCGACATTTTAACCCTTTGCAACATCAACCAACCACCTACAACCATGATTCACTAGAAATCAAGCCAAACACATCTAAAGTTTGACATCGATGCTAACCAAACAATATTGTTTCTATTATAAGCCAACACAAAAATAATACGACATAAGAACAAAGAGGCAAGTGAAAATCCTTCGGTAGGATCACATGTTTTCCAAATGCCACCACAAAGAAAGTCACAATGTAGACCTCCAGGAGATATGATGAAAAAAATAAATTGCAACAGATAGATACAAAATTGAAATAAATATTAATGGAGTCGAAAGGAACAAACAATACAATGATGAAAGAAACCAGTGATGCCCAAGCCATCAATTACACCTGCGTTGGAGAGAGGGAGGAGACTTCTACATCTATAACAACCATCTTTAGAAAAATCCATGCAATTTATTACAAAATCCCTTCAGTATAGCTAAATTCAATAGCTAGTACACTATTTAGTTTCCCCTTCGAGCACTAGGTCACTCTATATACATGTGCTTAGATGCATGCAAACATTATTCACCTTGACTACATTATCTGAGGCAGACAACCTTGCTTCAGGAAGAGGCATAGACATAACCCATGTATTTACAATCATTTCTCCATATGCAAACCCATCATTATTGGTAGTCCAAGAGATTAATCCCACCTGTGGCAGGGAAGGGACCAACACATAGCATAAAGACTAGAGAGCAAAATCTCTCCAAACAAAGCTATGAAATAGAGATAGAATTGAATTTGGAAAGGATTGATCACGTGTTTAGTGCATAGGGAGGGTTGACCATATCACCCTCCTTGCAGGGCCGAAGTGCGACACATTCAAAATGTTCATTAATCCTGACTGTGCCAATCCATTTTCCCATTGTTGCCGCTCTAATCTTGTCACTTCGCTTTCTAGGTAGTTTACTTGTTTCAAATACGTTCTAGTGTGAACTGTGGGTATTTCTTCCTATCATTGAAGTCATAGTCAATGAACTTTAGATGTGGTATTTTTCCAAGTAATTCCCCCATATATGGTACTTCCTCTGGAAGTAGGGGTATGAAGGTGCCAGACTTTGCATCCTTTGAGTCTTTTACTAGTTTAGCATTCGATTTTCTTGATAGAATGAATGGCAGTAGCAACAATGGAAATGATGCACCCTATGTTTCCATCTGCTCTGTGTTCTCTGCTTCTTCCTCGCTATCTCTAATTTGCTCATCTCCATTTTGAGGTTCGACAAGTTTCTTTTCCTGTTTCTTCTTTGTTCTCTCTTCCTTGGTTGGTTTCTTCCGTGGAGATCTCCATTTTTTTTGTGATGATGGTGCTGCAGTTTATTTTACTGTGGGCATACTGGCTTCCATGATTCTAGATAAGCCCTTCTCATGAAAATTACGAACAATTTATTCCCAATAGTGGTCAAACAACATAGGACAACAATAATTTTTGCAACTTCGTCGCACTATCAACACTCATCAAAGTTCCAAATCTGGGCATGACACAACTTTTTATAGAAATTTCAAGTTTCTAACCTCGTTGTTAGATTAGATTTTATCCAGATTGTGTTCACTAATTTCATATATATCCTTAGATCTTGTCAGTTTGTCCTCATAAATGAAAGTTTCTGTGTGTTTTAACATTAACTTTTCCATTTTAACGGTTATATTTTTCTAGCGAACTTCGACAAATTCATATTTTAGCAAAGAATCCTTCTTTTGAGGTAGCTCCTATGCACTTAAACGTAATCCAGGCTTTAGCAAAGTAACTTCCTACGTCGAAGTTCTCTGCAACGTAGTTTATAGTCAAGTGTCCACTTTCAACTGTAGGTGGCACTAATACTTTTGTCCTTTATTCTTTAGAGTGAGACTGTAGGGATAGGGTTGTCCCTGTACAACTCCAATCTGCTTCCGTTTACTCTTCCTTGGATCAATTATCCATTTAACTTCACTAATTGAACTGCGCCTCCATCAGTAATGTGCTTGATAATGTAGTGGCCCAACCAATGCATCTTGAATTTTCCTAGAAATTTCATGAACTTACTATCATAGAGGAGAACAAGGTCTCACTTAGAACTTCTTCTGTTGAATATGTTTGTCATGGCAGGCATTTTCTCTTGCTTTTTGTACCTGCTGATGGAATCCTGATATAAATTTATCTTCTTCCAAAGGAATTAACTGCGACATTCTTTCCTCCATTATATTAGGGTCTGGATATTTGTAAAAGTTTCAATCATCAAGCTCGACACAATGTAATCCATGGGCATCACAACTTCTTTCCCATAAACTAACCTAAATGCCATTTGAACTGTCAATTTTTTTACATGTGGTCCTATAAGCCGATAAAATTATTGGGATTCTAAGGCCCCAGTCATCTCTATTCACATTGCATACCTTATTCAGTGTATTTTCCAAAATATTATTAAATGCTTCCACTGTTCCATTTTCTTGAGGATGATAAGGGGTACTTTTTTGATGATAAACTTGGAATTCCTCAGTCAATGCTTCAACAGTCTTATTCAGGAAGTGGGAACCTTGGTCACTCATCAAAATCTTTAGACATCCAAATCTAGACAATATGTACTCAAAAATAAACTTCGTAATAGTTTCTGCGTTGTAGTCCCTTACTATTGTTCTTAGGCCCATCTTTTTAAGTAATCAGTTGTTGTAATTATGTACCTCATACCAATCCTCTTTGCAGGTGGGTTGATGTGTCCAATAAAATCGATAGCCCACTTATCAAAGGCTTACAATGTAACTTGTGGTACCAATGGCATCTCATCTCTTCTTGAATATTTCCTTGTTCTTTGACACATGTCACATGCTCTGCAATATTCCTTTGCATCTTTGTGTAGTGTAGGCCACCACAATCCCCCTCTTAAAATATTTTGTGCAGTATCCTTTCCTGCATAGTGTTCACCAGCTGCACCACCATGAGCTTCTATTAGAATCATCTGCCTTTCATGTTCAGGAACATATTTGCGCAATATTTCATCTAGTCCCATCTTATATAACTATCCTTCTATTAATGAAAAGTCAGTTTCCATAACCACTAATTCTTTATTTTGTTGTGTAGTATACTCTAAGGGAGCCATCCATGTGGTCAAAACTGAATGATATATGCAAAGTGGTCATCTTCAACTTTGATTGCAAATAACTCCACATCGTGGAGATTATACTCTATGCTGGTTGGTTCTTCCCATGTTTCCAATCTTGATAGATGATCAGGTCTTACATTCAATATTCATGGTTTAGCAATGATTTGAAGGTCATATTCTTGGAATAATAGTAACCATCTGCAAATATTTCCTCCTAAGACATGCTTATTGACCAAATACTTCAATGCAGAATGATTTGTAAACATTTTAAAGTGTGATCCTAGCAAATAATGTCTAAATTTTTGCAAAGCATACACCATGGTTAGTCCTTCCCTTTCTATACTCATGTAATTCTTTTATGCTTTAGATAACTTTCTACTTACAAAAGTTATTGGATGATAAATTTCTCCTACACCAAGTTGTGCCAATACTACTCCCAAAGTATACAAGAGGAATCCACATGGACATGGAATTCCTTATTCCAATCAAGGAACACAAATATAGGTGCAACTACCATTTTTTATTTCAATATGTCGAGGCTCTTCTGGCATTCTTCATTCCACTGAAAAGTTACATCCTTCTTTAACAATTTATCCATAGGTGCAGTAATCTGAGCATACCCCTTGACGAACTTCTTGTAATATCTAGTATGTCCCAATGTAGTATGAAGTTGTCTTACTGTCTTAGGTGGAGGTAAATTCACAATGATAGCAATCTTAGCAGGGTCCACCATTAGCCCTTTCTTGAAAATAATATGTTCCAAGAATATGCCAAAAGGTACACAAAATATGCACTTCTTTAGGTTAAGAGAGATTTGATATTGCATACATGTGTCAAGAATAATTCTTAAAACTTCCAACATGCTTGCCTAACAACCCAAATATTGTCTAATCATCAAAATATGCCTATAAATATTTGTGGATATATTCATTAAAAGTTGCGAAAACCACTTTAGAAAATATAGCAGGGGCATTCTTTAATCCAAAAGGCATTATTGTGTATTGATATGAGCCCCATTCTATAGCAAATGTGGTCTTATGCTGATCTTCAGGTGCAATCCTAATCTGATGATAACCTGAAAGCCCGTATTTAAATGAGTAATCTTCTTGACCTCCTACATTGTAGAGCACTTCATCTGTGAAAGGGGTATGGAAGGGATCATGTAAACATGCATCATTTAACTTCCTTAGATCAACACAAATCCTAATCTCTCTTTTAGTCTTCTTTTCTTACACCACCATAGGACTCACCCATTCTGATTCTTCTACTAGTTCAATAATTCTTGCTGCTATCATCTTATCAAGTTCTATCTTTACTTTCTCCTTATACTTTGGGTTCAACCTGTAAGATATTTGTTTGATTGGCTTTGCATTAGACTTCAAAGGAATCTTCATGAATCCTAGATCTTGTATTATACCCTTCATCTCTGAAAATTTGGTGGGAAATAGTTCATGATATTCATGAAGTAACTATGTAACTTTATTGGGTGTCTTCATCCCAATGGTCTCCTATTATTGCAAACTTGAGCTCCTTCTTTGATCCTATGTTGACCTTCTTGGTCTTCATTGGCTTCATTATATCTGGTATCTCTAACTCAGGCCCATTTAATTCATGGTATCCTTCTGATTCTGCTATTGTTGATGATGCAAGGATATTCTTCCTCTTTTGTAGTAAGGTTATAACATTCCAGTGCATTTTCTATCTGTGCAACCCAATTAGGTTGCTGCCATGTTAATGGGTTTGCATTCTCAAAGATCCTCTTCTTAATTTTCTGAATGGACAATTCTATGTATGGGCAATCATCCTCAAAATTGAATGCTAATATGAAGCCATCAACCATGTCTTTCCAGTCTACTCTACCATGTCAAAGCTATGTTTCTAAGTACCAGTTCTTAGGGATTGTCTCTAATGTATGAATGAATCCATGTACCCATTTTGTCTGTGGAATATTCTCCTTAATAGTGCATAACTATATATGTTTCCTCGGATTAGTTTCACCATCATATTTTATCTCTATTTTTGTACCTATCTGTCCAAACCTTATCCACATCAATCTTTGACATTCCTGCCAATCTTCTATATTCTTCTTATGTTCACCCCACCATCTAATATGCGTAGATTTTAGGGCTACATCCAAGTCTAACAACCTTTGATTCTCTTGAACCCGTTCTTCATAATCATCAAAAAAAGTATTTATATCACCCAAGATATCATAAGAAGGTAGGTTACTTACCTTAGATGTCATACAATGAACTGATTTAATTATTGCACAATGCCTTGTGGATACTTCACACAACCTGTTTTGCCAATTTTCCAACTCTTCTTCTGAGTCTGAGGTACAAGAACTATCATGCTCCCATGTCAACTTTCCTTCTACAGTAGGGTTAACCCAATCTCATTCCTTACTTATAATTTGATAGATATTATCTATATCAGCTGCACAATATTATTCTCTAACTGGTTTTGTCAATCTTACTCCTTCTAATGGGTCCAAGGGAAAAATAACTCTCGTATTATTCCCTCAAATATCATCTATCACTTCTTCAGACTAATTATAGCCATATTGTCAAATGTTCAATCAAGTACAAGAAATGTAGGATAAGGGTTACTATCATCAACAATCTCTATTATTTCAAAATTAGGAGTACTGTGAACTCCTTCAATGTTCACTATTACATATGGTAGTCTTCCTAAGGGGAAGACCTTTTGTTGATTTGCCATAATTAACTAAATATGTGACCATTATAGCTTTGGCTTACCCATTAATTCCCATGCCTGGTTCATTAAGACATTAGCATCAGATCCCAAATCCAGGATAATGTGATCCATATCATATACTCATAAATATGCACTAAGCCTCATCTCTCTTCTAGTTCTATTTTATTAATGTAAATTACTGACTGTGCGCATCTCACTTCACAGTGCTTCTATGGATGCAAAGGAATCTATCAACTCATGAAGCCCTTCTACAACTTTTTGATCTCTTAATAATTTCATACAAGTTTACAGAAAAGTATTTAAAGTACTTGCTTGATTTGCTAAATCATGATCTTGTGTTGGAGGTCGATCCCAAGTCAGAGCTTGATTCTATGTCAGAGCTCGATTCTATGTCAAAACCTGATTTTGTGTCGAAGCTAATGATACATCGCAGTCACTTTTCTGATCAGCCTTTGGCTGTGCACTAGAAGTCGAAGCTCCAACATCCATAAAACTTCGCTTTGCTTCCATAAATATTTTTGTTTGCTTCTAAATATAAAAGACAAGATATTTCTTAGTAGTCTTTCTGATCCATGTAGTTTCATATTCTTTCTTCTCATATTCTTTATCACTTCTGGTCACAGCTCCACTTCTAGTGACCATACTAATTCGAGGTTCATCAATCCTCCTTTCAACATTCATCATTTGAATATTCTGTGTTGGTTGTTGATTCGTTTTTTTTCTTGCATATTTTACATAAGTATAGAGAATTATTCAATTACATGGTCAAATTATTTACAGTACTTACATGTCGTTGTAGGGTTATGACAATCTCTCACAAAATGACCTTCCTAGCCATAGTTATAGCAAATAATTTTTCCACGTTCTCGACCAGCTCCAAGGAGTCTATGCATATTTCTGTAATAGGTAATAGTCTTCTGAGCAATGTTGGCCTCTAGTCTTACATATCTCACACCATAGGCTAGATCCTGCATTTAAGGGATTTAGTTCCCCACTATTCATGTAATCCCTAAAGATAGGACATTGTTATGGGAGGATGCAGAACTAGGTTTTTGTAGCCTTGAGGGATGTGGGGATGTGGTATTTTTGTATTTTCTTACTTTTAACATTCATAAATCAGTTTGCTACATTCATTTAATCACATAAATAAATCATATAAACCCATAATCACCACTGCGTTGTAATAAAATGAGATTGTAATAAGCTGCTACTCTACAACAGATAATTAGAAAATATACACAAGAAGACACCAATTTTACCGTGGTTCATCCCAATGTGGAACTACGTCTATAAGAACTGTTTCTTATAATAATAATTCCTATACAACAAATAGTTCTTAACCTCCACACTAAGCTGCAGGTCATTTGTGCACTCAACTACAAAATCAGGCCTCTAGGCACTCAGCTGTAGAGCCTTGTCTTCTCTTCCAAACCACAAATCAAAAGAATACAACCATTCAATTCATTCCCAGAATATCAAACCATTTTCTTCTTTATTATTGACCCTATATATACTATTACATCGAGGGTACATCATTACAATACCATGTTCCATATACGATGGACACCCTAATAAAAGCAACTATGGTCCAAAAAACATTGATATTTTATAAAATTACAAAAGGAAGGGGCTTCGCCCTATCCCAAAGCCCTTATATCGTGCAGTATATCCCAAAATTCTCTGTTGCGCAGTCCACATTGTACTCCGCTGTGCACTGCGCTACAAAATGCAGAGCTCTTTCCAAAAACTAAGCCAAGTTGGGATGCACCCAACATTATTGGTTATGATTTGGGTTGATCCAGGTTCGATCTATACTGCGCACCAACAAAAACCTCAATCACTAGCCCTTTTGGTAACAACCTGCAAGCAGATCACAATCTCACCCAAAGTGACTATGGGAGGATGCAGAACCAGGTTTCTGCAGCCTTAAAGGATGTCGAGATGTTGTATTTTTGTATTTTCTTACTCTTAAAATTCATAAATCATCTCGCCGCATTCATTTAATCACACAAACATATCATATAAACCCACAATCATCACTTTGTTGTAACAAAATGGAATTGTAATAAACTGCTACTCTACAACATATAATAAGAAAATATACACATGAAGATACCAATTTAACCATGGTTCATCCCAATGTGGGACACATCCATAAGAACTATTGCTTATAATAATAATTCCTGCACAACAAACTATTCTTGACCTACGCACTAAGCTGCAGGTCTGTTGGGTTGTGTTATATTCTTTCCACGACTAACCTACGTAGTTAACCGGGGGGTTAGAGGGGGGGGCGGAGCCCCCCCTTCGTTGCGCTGACTGCGCAGTGGGGGGGTCACAGGGGGGGTGGCAGCCCCCCTTATCTGGGGGGTTTGAGGGGGGTGGGTAGCCCCCCTTATCCGAGGGGTTTGAGGGGGGCGGGTAGCCCCCCTCTACAGGGTCCGGGGCAGCGCCCCGGGAAAAATTTTTTTGGACCCTATATTAGGTTGGGCGAACCTACCTATGGTTTTCGGTCCATGGTTTTGGATGCGATGGTTTTCGGTCCATGGTATTGGATGCTTTGGCATGTATAAATATGTATTGTAACATTGAAAGGAATATAATGAAAAATCAAGCTGGTAGTCCCGGTTTTTGGATCCAGGGGAAAATCTCTGTGCATATGTGTTTTATGTGTTCTGCTCTCGCATTGTTTATTTTCTTTGTTTAAGAATTCGCATGCAGGTAATTTCTGTACAGGGTTAAAACCTACAGAACTCAGCAACCTCTTTCTTCATATTCGGCCAATAATAAAACTTCTTCATAGTTGTTAGAGTCTTTTGATAACGTGGGTGACCTGAATATGACTTAACATGAAATTCCCTCAAGATAAGATTCTTGATCTCACTATTGTCTAGCACATAGATCTTGTCCCTAAATCTCACTAAACTAGCTGTCATGAGATGATAATCCACATGTTGATCACCTGTACCCAGCTATTGTAAATTGTGCTTAAGATACTAGTACCTATCATCCTGTTGACCTGCCTGTAAAATATGATCCTGCAAATTTTTCCCATATGAACTCATACCTGCAATGTGATTCACCTGAACTCTTTTGCTAAGAGAATCTACAATGATGTTCTCCTTATCCATGATGTACCTAATCTCAAAGTCAAATTCATTGAACGTAGCCAACCTTCTCGCTTATCTGGAATTCATATTAGGTTGGTCAAACAAGTATATCATTCCACTATGATCACTCATCAAGACAAACCTCCTCCCAAGAAGATAGTGCCTGATCGCTTCCAACTCAAGAACATGAGTCCAATTGTTCTGCTTGTGCTCATTTAGTTTCCTTGACTCATAAAATACCACTTGTCCCTCCTACATCAGGACTCCACCAAGTCCTCTCTTGCAAGCATTTGTACACACCACAAACTCTTATCTGGATCTATAATCTTTAGAATTGTATAATTTGTAAGCAATTGCTTCAACTACTCAAAACTAGTTGCACATTCCTCTATCCATTCAAATTTATTTCCTTTCCTCTACAATGATGTAATAAGATAGGAAATATGCGATAAGTTTCAGATGAACTGCCTATAATAACTTTCTAACCCTGTGAATGATCTAACCTCATCCACATTCCTAGGAGCTACCTATTCCATGATAGCTGTGATATTTTCTAGATCCACTTCTATTCCTTCCCTGGAAGCAACATATCTAAAGTAATGTACCTATGTCTAAAACAAACTGCATTTATTGAGCTTGGAATACAATGGATCCTCCCTTAGCAATCTCAATACAATTTCTAAGTGTTCAACATGCTCTTCCTCATTCTTAAAATGTATCAATGTATCATCAATGAATACAATCGTAAACTTGTCTAGATAAGGAGGAAACATATTATTCATCAAACACATGAAAGTAGCTGGAGAATTAGTTAAACCTAAAGGAACCACAACAAACCCATAATTCCCATACCTGGTCTGGAAAATATTCTTGTATATGTCCTCTTCTTTGATGCATACTTGATGATATCTCGATCTCAAATTAATCTTTGAAAACATTGTTTCTCCCTTCAACTGATCAAACAAGTCATCGATCCTCAGCAACAGATACTTGTTCGTCATCATCACCTTATTCAACTTCCTATAATCAATGCACAACCTAAGAGTGCCATCCCTCTTCTTCACAAGCAACATTGGTGCACTCAAAGGTGACACACTTGGCCTTATGTATCTCTTATCAATCATTTCCTTCCACTGCAACTTCAATTTAACTAACTCTAAATTGCTCATCTTGTAAGGTGTCTTTGATGTTGGTGCTACTCTTGGTACAAACTCAATTGAAAATTCAACTTCCCTGTGAAGAGGTAACTCTGAATATTTTGCTGGAAATACATCTTGAAACTGTTGTAAAACTGGATATCTCTTCAAGACTTCCACATCCGCAACATCCTTACCTTTGTCACTGGAACAAAAAATACACACCCTTTCCTACAATTGTGCTTTTCCTACATAGTTGTAACCATTCTCACCATTGTAGGCTTCTTCTTACCCTACAAGATTATCTTCTCTCCATCATCATCGAAGCACTCAATAACCTTCTCATAATAATTTTCCTTGGTCCTGTGAAGGTACAACCAATCCATACCTCAAAGCATAATGTATGATCCTAATGGAAGCACATTTAGATGTGGTGATGTAGGCATACCATTCAACTCAAATGCACAAGCTCTTACCCAATGATGAACTCTTTTCTTATTACATGTAGCCAACTGCACCAATGAAGACTCTACATGCACTTCTTTTCTCAAACCTCACTTATCCACCAAGTCAGGATTAACATAACTATAATTAGATCTAGGGTCAATAAAAACATAAAAAACTCGATCACAGAACTTACCTTCCATCTCAATAATGGATGCTTAGCGATCCACCTGCTTGTTATCAAATGTTTCATATATCTGAGGAATGCTCTGTCCAACATCCCCAACCATCTATGCCTCCTGAGCACTATAGATCTGAGGCCTACCACCCTGATACAATGGAAAATCCTTCCTGCAATGATCCTTGCCACATATCCAACACTAAAAAGGCCCACTACCTATGTTCTGCTACTCTCTAGGTTGAGACCCATGTCCCTTCTCAATTGCATTAAACTTCTTGTAAGGAGAAATATTCTCTTTCTCATCTACACCCTATGGTCTTTCCCGCTTTGGTGGCCACTTACCTTTAGTCTTTTCATTTCATTTCCAACCTTGGCTACACTTGACCTTATGCTTTGATTGCTCATAACAGTGCTTCAACTTTTCAATCACTTCCTCCAGCAACCGAGGCTCATCATACTTGATCTAATCCTTAAATACTAATGGCAATCCAATGATAAATCTTTGAACTTTTGTCTTCTCATCCTTAACATAAGGCACATACCTCAACAAATCTGGGAACTTAGTCATGTACTCCTCATCTATCATAGATCCCATATTTAGCTCATAGAAATCCTTAGCTTTACCATCATAGTACCTCTCTAACAAGTATTTATTCCTGAAGAGTCTCTTGAATTCACTCCAACTCAACTTCTTTGTCCTGATATCTCTGACATGACTTACATCTTCCCACTAGATGTATGCTTTCCTTTGAGGCTAAAAATAGTTATCATGGCCTTCATGTTCTCTGTATAGTCATGTAGCTCAAAGAATTTTTTCATTCCAAGCTACCATGCCTCTACATCTTTTTGGTTTTTCAACTATACATTGAGTGTAGGTGGCTTGGATTTCTTGAACTCATCTAGAAAATATCCCCAGTCACTCCTCTTATAAGGATGATAGCAATGATGACCATGATACATGTCTGAACTAGAACTACAGTAGAACCCATATCCATTGCTTCTCCTATCAAGTGTATCTATTAACCTACCATCTCTAACTGTGTCATTCACATCTGCCCTATGCCCACCATCAGACCTGCTACCATATACCCCATTAGTCTTG
>Ga0115851_101150_pt1 | contig 13578 bp, 9 predicted proteins | sample InSIn2gowninarea_FD_83865 | JGI IMG/M metagenome (GOLD analysis project Ga0115851, IMG submission 83865)
AAGGAAAGACCATATGTGGATCTTGTAGACTTGGCTCTTAGAAATCTTTCATCGATGAGGAAGTTCTAGGATGATCTAGAAGATTCGAACTCTTAAGAGGAAGCGAATCTCACTACTCCAGGAAGAACTCAAAATCAAAAGAAAAAATAACATAAAACTATGGGGAAGGAGCACCTTCGAATACCCTCAAAAGGAGTAGTAAGATGTAGGGAAACTAAGGCAAACATAGCAAATGGAGCCGAGGCTACCCTGTTTGGGGGTAGGAAGAAATCATAGAAATAATGAGAATGCTCTCGTGGAATGTAAGGGGGATTTGTGCTCCCAAAAGACATAAAAGTTTTCATACTTTGAAAAAATATTTGAAACCAAAGATTATTTTGCTTTAAGAAACTAAATTAATGAACGAAAAAGCTCAATCTATTAAAAATGTGCTTTGGAGGGAGGTTGAGTTTGTAGCGGTCTACATCGAGGGGAACTCAGGAGGAATTATGTGCCTTTGGGATGGTACTAAGCTTAAAGTGAGGCTTATTGTCTCTAGCTCTAGTTTATACTCTATTCTCTTTACCCCTATGGGTTCTAAGGAGGTTTTCATCATTAACAATGTGTATGCTCCTACAACTCTTGTGGGGAGAAAGATCCTATGGTCAACCTTAAAACAGATGCACGAGGCATTTCTAGAGATTAGCTAAAATCCTATAGGGGAATTTAATTGTTTATTATATCCTTTTGATAAAATGGGAGGGGTGGAAGGGTCCACAAATAGTATGAAATCTTTTGTAGTGTTTCTGAATGAGAATAATTTAATGGATATGGAGCGTAGGAGGACCAAGTTTACATGGACCAATGGATGCTATGGAGATTATCATATACAGGAAAGATTGGATAGAGTTTTCATTTCACAAGACTTTATTACAAAGTTTTGGCAATGAGAAAAGCAACTCTTCAAAATCAAATGAGAGCCTTGGAACATCATATTCAAGTGCATGGTTACATGGAGGAGATACAAGTTAAAGAAAAGGAGATCTTGGGGTAGTGGCACACCACCTTGGAAAAGGAGGGGATTATGTGGAAGCAAAAATTGAGAATCAGTTGGTTGAATGAGGGAGATAGGAATACCAAGTTATTCCATGTTACCAACCTAAGATATAGGAGTTAGAGCTCTGTTAAGGAAATACAACGTGCACATGGAGATAACACTAAGGACTTAGTTAAAATCTGGGAGGAGGGAATCTCCTTCTTCTTTTACCTCTTAGGTTGATAGTTAGAATCCAACCTTTGATCGACTGATAAACTTCTCAGTAATATTCCAAAGCTGATGATAGATCAAATGAATTCTTTTCTTAGTAGCAAATTTGGAGAGAAGGAAATTCATGCAACAATTTGTGATATGGGAGGATCGAAGGTGCTTGACCTGGATGGTTTTCTAGGATGCTTCTTCCAATCCTTCTAAATTTTTTTTAAGAAGGAAATAGTAGAGGTGATGCAATCCTTCCAATCATGTATGCAATTGCCTAAATATGTGAATTCTACTTTCATATCCCTCTTACCAAAGGTGGCAGGGGGAATTCATTTGGTAAGTTCCGCCCTACAAGCCTTTGTAACTTTCTTTATAAAATTGGGTCTAAGGTCTTGGCTAGTCATCTTAAAGCTATTCTTCCAACCATTATCAGTCCCAATCAAGGGGATTTTTTCCAAAGTCATCAACTTTTGGATGGTATCATCATAATCCATGAAGTGTCATACTTAATGGAAAAATCAGGAAAGGAAGGTATGCTACTAAAGTTGGATGTTAGTAAGGCATATGATAGGGTGGAGTAGTCCTTCCTCCTTAAAGTGTTGATGTGCTTTGGATTCAAGGATGATTAGATCTCCTTGATAGAAGCATATATTTCTTTGGTAACCTTTTCAATCCTTATTAATTGAGCTATAACGAGTTATTTCCCATGAAAAAGGGGGCTCCATTAGGGGGACCCCTTATGCCTTTCCTTTTCATTATTATGGAGGAGGCTCTAGGGAGAAGTGTTATGGAAGCTACTCGATGTGGAAGGATAGATGGTATCAAGCCTATCAAGGAATTACCTCCTATCTCTTATCAACAGTTTTTGGATGATACTTTGATCTCCACTAGATCCTCAATTCCTTAGGCCAAGGTCATCAAGAAATTGCTAGACCATTATGAGGCTAGTGCAGGGTGGAAGGTAAATTTTGACAAAAATCTATTTTTTTACAATATTAGGGTGAGGCTACAACATAGAGTGGCTAGAATCCTCAAATGTTCTATCAAAGAACTTCTCACTACCTACTTGGGAATGCCACTCTTCAAGGGCAACATGAAAGAAGTGCTTTGGGATCTGATGATTGAATATTTTTCTCGGAAGATGGTAGGATGGAAAGGAGTCTTGCTGAGCCAAGGAGAGAAGTTACAATTAATTAAATTAGTCCTTTAAAGTATACTATTATATTTTATATCTATATTTAAAATATCGATGATGGTTTTGGAGAAAATTGTTAAAATTTAGAGAGATTTCCTATGGAAAGGTACATAGGATAGGAAAATGATGGCTCTTATGGCTTGGAATAAAGTTTTTCTTCCCTTTTCTTAGGGTGGCTTGGGCATCAAGAACCTAAAGAAAATAAATTTGGCTCTTATAGGGAAGCTGGGCTGGAAAATAGTAGTGAATGAAGATAAACCTTGGGTTAATATTATTAAGGCAAAATACATCTCGAATTCCTCATTTTTGGAGGTGGATAATCCAAGGATGAGGTCCTCTTTTTGGAATGGGATTAAATGTATGAAGGATCTTCTTAGAAATAATAGATCCTAGATTATCAAAAATGGTAACCGAGTTAATTTTTGGGTGGATCGATGGATCATGGAAGGCCCTTTGATGGAATAAAGGAAGTTGATTCTGATTATTAAAAGCACTAAAAGGAAGTTTGGAAATTTGGTGGCCAACTTTCTTAGGGGAGGGGAAGGGAAATTCTATAGAGTGATGGAGCTAGATAATCCTATGATACCAAAGAAAGAGGCCTTGGTAATGATTAATAAAATGTTAAAGGCCTATGTTCTCCAAAGGGGGAAGGAGGATTCCTTTAGGTGGGGAAGAGAGAAGCATGGTAAGTATTCAGTCAGGTCAGGTTATCAAGCTTGTGACATTGGAAACCATCCATGGAATTTGGTGAAGAAAGTGTGGATCAAACACCTTATACCCAAAGTTACTTTTTTTTTTGTGTGGGAAGTTAGTCTGAATAGAATACTCATTCTAGATAACTTATGAAAGAGGGGTTTCAAGTTGGCAAACATGCGTATTTTGTGCAAAAAGGAGGAGGAATAAGTGGATCATCTATTGATTCACTATGAGTTTACCCAAGTGGTGTTTATGATTGTATTTCAATATTTTAAAATAGATTGGGTTCTTTCGAGTATTATGAAGGAAATATTGATTCAATGGGAGAGCCCCTTTGTTAGCATGAGACTACAAAAATTATGGGAATTAAGCCTAGCACATTTCTAGTGGGGAATATGCAAAGAGAAGAATCATCGAGTCTTTAAGGAAAGTTACCTTGATTCTAATCGAGTTGCGCAAAGAATCTCTTAGTTTATTTTGGATAATCTTGCTATTATTAAGTTCAAAGCAGTTTAGGAGTCCCCGAGGGATGCTCCAATCCTATTAAATTGGGGATTTGAGTGAGGAATTAAGCATAAGGAATAACACCCTTAGAAGAAAGCTCAATGGAGATTTCCTCCCATTGGATGGTTGGCCATAAACTTTGATGGTTCTTTGAAAGGTAATACAGGTCCAATTGGAGAAGCATGAGTGATCAAAGACCATCTAGGGAAGATTAAGATGGTAGTGGCAGAATCATTCGAGCATTAAATGAGCCAATTTGAGAAGGCTAGAGTGGCATTCATCATTTTATCCATGATTAGCAAATTTGAATGTGTTAACTGAGTCATCACAGAGGATTCGTTAAATGTTATCAACTTACTAAAAGAAAACTCCTCACCAGGATGGGACATCAATTTTATGATGGAAGAAGCGAGGTGCATTATATATAAGTTGGAGCAAATCAATTTACTCTATGATTTTAGGGAAGCTAATCACATGGTAGATCGACTAATTTATGAGGCGATGAATTTGGAGGAATATAAAGTTTGGGAAGCTAATTTCCCGAAGAAGTATAAGTTACTGGTAAAGGAGGATCGAGATGAAGCCTATAGATGAAGTTAGAAATTACCATAACTCGAGGTGGAAGATGAATTTGAATTTCAAAATATGGAGGGAGAGATTAGTCAGGAGCTTTGGGACTAAGCAGGCAATCCAGAGTGAGGTGGAGGTGATGAGTTGTAAGAGCGGGGCCCACTGGAAGGAAGATACATTAGACAAGGTGTCACTTGTAAGGTGCACATTTATAGGCATGATGCAATGGACTTGATGGAAGGATGAGATAACTAACATAGGAGGATCTGAGCTCTGTCATAGTTTTGATGTGTCTAGGATGGCTTACATGATTGAGCGGAGGGGGGGATACGTCACCAAATTTAGAGGAGGAAAAATCAAGTAGTTATATTTTCCAAAAGGGAAAAGGATGCGACTTTCCATAATGTCATCGAGCTCTCGATTGAGTGGGAATTAGGAAGAGAGCCAAGGTGGAAAGCAAAGATAAGAGGAGGGACACACGGAATCCATCCAAGTAGTGGAGGGTATCATGCTACACATAGGAGCATTTACTCTGGTAGACTTGTAAAAAGAAATCATATTAAGTAGATAGGCTTTTTCACATAGCTACATACTTGAGGTGGGAGGTGGCCAAGTTATTTTTTTAGAAGGAGGTTTGAGTGCATGCAATAGAATAATTGGAAATCATTTTTAATGGCATTGAAATAAAAGGTTGATGTTGAGAAACTAGATTCTCGTTTGGATCCAAGCAAGTTGGATGTTTCCCCTACTATGAGGACCATCTTAGAATTAGGGGGTATGTTAAAATTTCTTTAAAAGTTTGAGGAACACAATGAAGACATTTCCAAGTAGTTCCTAGAGAGTTAGAGAGAAGGGGTGGTTAAGGTCTTCGATATTGAATTCCAGGTGAATCAAAAATTGTTGGTGGAGGTGACTAGGCTATTAATGATAGGCAAAATGCTGAGGAGGGATAACCAGAGCTTGAATATAGAATTGGAAATTTTTTGCAAGGGAGGTATAGAGTTGGAACTGGAGAAATAGGGCATGATTACCTGATCGTCCCTACCCGAGCCATGGCCAAAAGTGACACTAGTCATTATGCAATTCATAATGTTGGATACCATTGATCCATGGGCAAGGAGCTTTCACTTTTTCTTCATGAATCATCTTAAAGGGTTGAAGATGAATATTTTAGCCTTCTTGTATGTTGAATTGGATAAAGCAGTAGAGGATTACCAAAAGAGTAATGGTAGCAAGGTGAACTACATGGGATTAATCCTTATGGTGTTTAAATTTATTACCGAATAAAAAGGCATGGCTGATAGCTTCAAGTGGGTTGGGTCAGAGGCACCATAGGAGTTGATGGGAAGGGAGGATATGCATCCCATGTTTTCAGAGAAGAAGATAAGAATTAAATTTGAAGATGAAGAATGGAAGCCAACCAACATTGAAGGGAGTGGAAGGAGGTACATTTCATGTAAGGACAAGAAAGGAGCCGTGTAAGTTGAATACTTAAACTTAGAGAAGATCTTGGAGGAGATCAAGAAGGTGGAGTGAGCACTGGAAAAGTTGGTGGAGAAGGGGCATGAAGGTATGGAGGGGGACCCAAAGGAGCTCGACCTCGAAGGAAAGATGGGTCTAGAAAGAGAAGACTTGCTGAAAGAGATAGAGTAGGAGGAGGAGATTTCGGTTAGTGGAAAGTATGGTGGTCTCGGGGTGGAGGTAGGATGGTAGGAAGCCTAGTGGAGCAATATCTTAGGGTTGGTTCATTCAACAAAGCACTTATTGGTAGCATTGGACAAGATTGTACATGAAGTAGAGCTTGAGGAGCGTAAAAAGTGAAGGGGTTCTATGGATGTGGGTTGGAATGGAATGTTGCACGAGTATTATATGTAATATATGGTTTATTTTGGGTTACTGTAGTATGAAAGGGGATAAATGGGTAGTGTGTTGTAGCTTTGGAGGGTTTTGATGTTATCATGGTTTTAAAGGATCAAAATGATCTATAATATTCTTATACAACCATTGCATAGAAAAATCGTAAATATTATCCTATATGGAAATGTTATTTCATGATTTTTTATGATGTAAAAGGTTATTAATTGATTTTAATTTAATATCATTAAAGCTTGCATATCTGCTATGACTATTTCCATGCTGTTAATGACATGTATCTAATACAAATTTATTGTAAATGATGCATCTTATAAATATTTGAATATCTCCTTACAAATGCTATTATTTCACAAATATGCACTGAAATGAGAATGTTGAACAAAGTTGTAAAAGACATGATTTCCAAATTCTATGAAATTAATGCTATTAATGGCATAGGTTTACTTTAAAAATCAATGAAATCAAGCAATTCAATGTGATCAATTGATATGTAAGGCCAATAAATATTTGAAGATTTGAATTTTTTATGAAAATCAAATCAAATTATCTCAATTAAAATTCAATGTTATGCTAACAAATATTTTCAAGGCCATGGCCATTCCATGAGAAAAATCTCTCAAATTGTGGGTTATTCTAACCTTGGGGCATCAAAGGACCTCATTAACTTGATAATCATGGTTCAATAGAACTATGAGTCACATCAACCATAGTGACATAATGAATATCATATTTATTTTATCCTTGCTCTTTCAATTGATTATTCTTTCATGGGATGTGATCTATGTGGGTATTATGTTGATTTTTTCTCAAAAAGGTATTATATAGGAGAGAAAGATCTGAATAGAGGTGCTCTCCTCATACAAGGATTCTGATTTTAGCTTGATTCCTTGAAGAAGCTAAAGCAAGGGGAAATACAAGACCAAAAGGGGGTATAAGAAATATCATACTCAACATATCGATCGAAAAAGGGAAGTCCACTTTACAATTGAAAATTTTCTTCTCTTCTCTAGACTTCTTTGGATTATGTAATTTCAATGTTTTTCATTTCATATACAAAGAGGGGAAATATGTAGATGCCTAGAAATGATTTATTATTTATTTAATAAATCATAATTATAATTATTAAATAACTAATTGCAATGTTACAAATATCAAGATAAAGTTGATATTATAATGCAATTCTATGTGTTATATTAAATTCTATATCATTTATCATGGTTCATATTTTAAAATATCTTGAATATAACAATAATTATATTATTGCTAGAGGTCTACCTTCACTCCTTTTTATGTCCTTTAGGCTATATATGTGAGTGGAATAGGTTGACCTCTATAGATCAGAACTCTTTGATATGACAAAATCTTTGAAAGGTGGTTATCTTCCTGGTATCTTCATCAAGCAATGATGTCTCTCGATGCCACCTATTACGAGAAATTGTTATACTCTGAGTTGTCAAACTTTCTATCTATAGTGCACATTGTAATTCTACATATTCTATGCCATTAGCACATACATATTCTATGCCATCAGCGATGTGCATCTTCAGGATCGAGGGTTTCAGATTTTAGTGATTGGGCTATTGATTCACGCACATGAATATTTATCTACAATCTCACCATGAATATGATCCTAATCCTCTAGAGATTCATTGCTATTTAATTTTGAGGATTGTACATACACTTCATATCAGGTTCATGTGTTTCATATATATGTCTTGTATTTGATATAGGGTATATATATATTCTTCGTATATTGTAGATCTACTTATTTTTTGTTTATATTCATAGTTTACATAATTCATAGACTACAACTAGATTTAAATTGGTTTAGAGTGCATTATTTCTCCTTGGATAGTAATAAATAGAGGATGACCTTATATTCTTAAGCTCTAGTCTTGTTGCATCTCTATTGTTAATAATATATCCTTAGTAATAAATATTCTAAAAAAATGTTTAGATATGGGTATTTTTCCTTTCACATAATTTTATCTTTTTATTTATTTTGTTATCAGTTGAGATAAAGATGGTAATTGCTTTTATTTTTAGAAGGTTCCATCTAGTTTATTAGATGTTTTCAAGAAAATAAGTTGTAGATTTTAAATAAGAGTCTAACATGGCAAAAAATAGATGTTATTTAATTTGTTGCCTTCATTTGAAAAAATAGAATATAAGTAAATAATTGCAAATAGAAGGAAGAAATCTTTTGAACTCCCAATTTTGAAATTATTTTTAGTTTATACCTTCTTTTTTTTAATAGATTTGATAGAAACAATGGGTAATTTGGAAGGATCCTGCAACCTTTTAAATCAAAATAGCCTCAAAATAAGACCATAAAGCTTAGTGTTACCTTAGGGCCCTTTTGAAATAGGGAAATATTATCCCATTCAAAATTCAAATTTGAATAAGTAACAAAATATATATGGAGCTTTGTTGTAGGTGCATGCTGAACCAGGGTTCAAGCTTGCAAAGCCGAGACATAGCAAGGGCTTAGGAGGAGGGAGGGAGATGGAATGCAGGGAGTGGAGGGGATCTAGGAGAAAGTAGTGTGTGTGAAGGAAGGGATTTAAGGAAGTTAGGAGTGAAGTTTGATTCAAGGAAGGATGCCAAGAGTGGAATGGAAGCCATTAGGTGAGGATTGGAGATTAAGTTATTGGGTTCTTTTTGCAGAAGTCCCAAATTTGAGGAGAGGGAAGCATAGATAGAGGGGAAGGAACAACATTAATCTAAAGGATTCAGCTGAGAGTGATGCAAAGGAAATGGTTAGCATGGTATTTGAAAAGGCATGGAGCAAAGTCAATGGTTGCATTAAAGATTTAAATAATTTATACTTAGCTGGGATCGAAGGGGTTTTCTTTGATTTCTCCCTCAGGTCTCATTTCTCCCCTATGAAGGAGGAAGCGTTATTTGGTGTTGCATCATCTTTAGCTCTAAGAAGTTTGTTGGAATTTTTTCTAGACTCTAGATTCACACTTGTAAAGATTGGAGAACTATTTTGTATCGATCCCTTATTATCTGCTACAGAGAATATGGTTACTCGAATGGAGGATAAGGATTATTTAGCTTTGATTAGGAAGAGGTTGGATCCTAGCTGAGATGATCGAAATTTTATTTTTCTCAAAAATATGAAAGCTCTAATTTTGTTAAGGAGGATAAGACTGGAAGGTGTGGTAGATATTTACAATAGCTCTAGTCTTCTAGTTGATGTTATGAGGGAACAATTATCTTTATGCATGACGTTATTTTATGTTCTGACTTAAACCCATAGGCATAAGAGTTTTTCATTTAGAAAGGAAATCTCTGTGTCTATCTCCATTATTGCACCTTTGTTGGATTATTTTTCCATCTCTTCCTTAAAGGAATTGAGATGGTTCTGGTTTAAGTGTGAGGGATGATGGAGTTGGTTTAGACCCATAAGTAAGAATGTTTCAAGAAGGGACATGTTTACTTGACTTAGAAAGCAAAAACATGAATTTTATTAGCCTATTCATTTGGTTGAAATGACTGGGTATAACATTTTGGAACCACAACTTCCAAGGCTCAACAACTAGTTCCTTTCTAAGCAGGAAGTTTTAAAATTTAAAGTTCAAATCTCCTTATGGATTTGAATTGGCAGATTGAACATGTATAAGTTTTAATGTATATATTAAGATATGTACAAGGTTTCAAAAGTAATCATTTTTCCAAGTTCTGAAATTATTCATGACTTTATCCAATTTGAGGACTTTCTTTTATTATTTTTACCCTAGGGAGGTTGAGAGACAATTTTGAAACTACTTTTAATGTAAAAGGGTATTGGGGGCCTTTCAAAACCTAGACTACGGTTATTGGTTTCATAAAAAACACCCACCAATATTATCAAAAAATTCAAATTCAAATTTGAATTTTAGTTTATACCTATTGATATGAGGATAAATATTGAATTCTTATTTTAGTTGAAAGAAATTTCAAGTTTTAATAGTTCCTCTAGTTCTATATATTAAATGAAATGATATGGGCTAAAAGCTATAACCTTTGTGTATATAATTTGATTATTTCATTCATACTTACTAAAGTAAATATATTCATATTTCATAAAGTTATCATTTTGGGAAAAGTCTTCTTTGATAGCATAAATATCATGAGAATAAAGAGTTACTTTGGTGCAACATGAGGATAAATTGTACTTTATTGCAACATAAGATATGAATAGAAGAGCTCCAATGATGCAATAATTAAGTATGACTACAAGTATTCAATTTACTCATGATTCATTTTTATTTTATATTAAAACATTTTTGAACAATGTCATATTTAAGGTTTTTGAGAAGGATAGTTCAAAAATTACATTCATAATAAAAAGAAACTCAAAGTCCATTGCATTATGTATGATATATTGTATAAAGCATTTGGCAAAAAGAGTATTTTGAAGATATTGATCAATAGAAATGCTTAAAGTATGATATGAGATGTATTATTATTTTTATCAATCAATAAAAAATGGAAATATATTTAGCAATGGTTTTTCCACAATAAGGGGTTTTCCATATAAAATATGAGTATTGGCATATGGATGAATGATTTGATATTAATGTTTTAAAAATATATTAAAATATTTATAGTACTAAAGTGCGAGCACAGGGTAACAAAAATGAAGAAGTAGCCAAAATTTATTTATGTCATGGTGGGAATTCAACCATAATGCAACCAAATGATCAAAGTAACATGACAAATAAGGGCAGAATGAAACCCGATCCTAAACTCCCAAGAGAATGGAGAAGCCTATTACTTTAAGAGAAACTGTTTCTAGAGGAAACCATAGTGAATTTTGGAGCCAAGCTTCACAAAGGAAATGGTGAGTATTAATTTTCCCAAAATCATCACTAAAGCTGGTGAAAGTGATTTACATAATGCTCTTGTTGGTAGGTTCGTAGGAATTAGACCCCCAATTGAAGTTATCAAAAGTTGGATTTAGGAAAATTGGAACACCAAAGGGCTAGTCTCTTTGATCACACTTCCTAAGGAATTTTTAATTTTCAAATTTCAATTTAAGGAAGTCCTCCAGAAGGTGATAGAACTTGGACCATGGTTCCTAGGAAAAAAGGGCTTTTTATCAAATGATGGGATAAACACTTCTTACTAGAAATAGAAAACATTAATCTCATACCTACCTGGGTTTCAATTCCATGTTTGCACCCATCCTATTGGCATTCGAGTGTTATTGCAGGAGTAGCTAAGGTCATTGGAACACTAGTTACCATTGAGAGAGCAACATCACTAAGACATACACTAATAGATGCAAGATTTATAGCTAACATTGACATCTCCAAACCTCTAAGAAAAGAAGTTGAAATTAAAATAGAAGATAAGAGAACTTGGATTCAACCTATATTCTATGAAAATATTCCAGTGCAATGTGGAATATGCAAAAGCTTTGACCATTATGCTAAAGATTTCCCAAAAAAAAGAGCTCAAGAAGAGGAAAGGAGGAATCAAACTAAGATAATATATGCAAACAAAAATGAAGGAAATGATTGGAAAATAGTAAAAAAAGGAAAAGGATGGAAGAATAGGACTAATACCAAAAAACACACAACTAAAACCCTCACAAAAACCTCTGATAAACCTTACAAAGAGAGCAGGGCTAAATCAAACCCTTTAACTAAAAACCCATATGTTGTCTTAGGTGTATTGGAAGGAATTGACAGAGAGAACATTGAATATAATACAAACTTCTTTGAAAATGAAGCTATAGATATGGAAGTAATGAAATAGAAGTAGCAAAGGGTGAAGAAGATATTAGTAAGTGCTTAAGAAAGCTAAAAACATAGAAAGTCTTGCCATAGCTACAGTTACACAACAATAAAACATAAGTGCATATATACCTTCCAGGAATATCCTAAACACCAAGAAAACACCTAATGTTGGGCAACCTCACATTGGAAGACCATATTTAGGTGAGATGAGAAATTGAAGGATTAAACAAGATATTGCCAACAGAAAGCAACACACTCTAGAGTAGAGTGGGGGCCACTTGGCCTCTATTATTTTCAATAAAGATTCTCCTATGGAATATCAGGGGTTACAATGCCCCTGGAAATTAAATATCCTTCGAGGATCTTTGGTATGACAAGAAGCCAAGTACGATGTTGATACATGAATCTAAAGTTAAAGAGAACAACATAATTGATACCAAGAGGAAGTTATGGAAGGAGGCTAACTTCCAATAGCAAGAGGTAGATGGTAATTCAAGAGGCTTGATGACTTTATGGGATCCCAACGTTATGAAACTTGGAAACCATTCCTGCATAAATAGATCAATTATATTTATTCACACTTCAATCATCATCATTGAGTAGAATTTTGAATTTGTCATAATGAATCTTTATGCCCCTAATAATTGAGTTAAAAGACATAGAGTTTTTGAATTATTGATTGAGGATAGAAAATTATTCCTGAATATCCCATAGATCATTAAAGGGGATTTTAATACAATTATCAATCCCCATAAAAAATATGGAGGTGGAAGAGAAAAATAAAGTAATATGGATGATCTCAAAAGCTTCCTAGATAATAACAATTTAATTGATCTAGACCTCACAGATGCATACTTCACATGGAATAATATGCAGGCAGATGATGAGTTGATTCAAAATAAACTTGATAGGGTGGTTTTCTCTCCTACATGGCTTGATAAATTCTTAGATTATGCCCTGATATCCCAGATAAATATCACCTCTGATCATACACCACTACTATTGCAAGCATCCCCATATGTCAAAAAGCGAGCTCCCTTTAGGTTTGAAGCTATTTAGCTTACCCACCCACAACCAGAAGAAAAAATTGAAGAATGGTGGAACATAGATATTCAAGGGATAAAAATGTTCCAGTTACAGAAGAAGCTAAGTAATATTAAAGAAAACCTAAAATATTGGAGCAAGAACAAATTTAAACATATCGATAGGAAAAAGAAAGAAATAAGAAGAGAGTTAGAATAGATTGAAAAGCATATCCAAAATGAAGGAAGTTCCTTGGATACGGTTGCTAGAGAAAATTCTCTTAGAGAACAATATCAAACTATTCTTAAGAGAAAAAGTTTTTTGGAGGCAAAAATCTAAGATATATTGGATCAAATAAGGTGAAAAAAATACTAAATTCTTCAAACTATAAACACTAAGGAGAAGGGCCTTCAACAAAATTAGCACATTAGAAAAAGAAGATAAAAGCACTACAAAGAATGAAGCTAAGATTAAAGATATGGTTGTTTCCTTCTATAAAAACTTCCTTACAAAATGAGGGGAAGAAGACCAAAATGCAACTCAAGAGCTTCTTGAAAACATCCCCTCTCTTATCTCAAAGGATGACAATCGGAGACTACTGGCCCCCTTATCAGATAAAGAGATCACTACCACCATATTCGTGATGGATAAGGATAAAGCCCCCAACCTCGATTGTTTTCCAACATGGCTTTTTCATCACTTTTGGAACATAATTGGTGATGATATCATTAAAGCTGTCCAGGAAT
>Ga0115851_101151_pt1 | contig 13576 bp, 9 predicted proteins | sample InSIn2gowninarea_FD_83865 | JGI IMG/M metagenome (GOLD analysis project Ga0115851, IMG submission 83865)
CTTCCATGTATCATTTTTTGATGGAACAATTTCTTCTTGGCTCGTAGGACTTGTAAACGATCACTAGCTATTTGGAATCAGATAACAAGAGTATCATCTGGTGTAGTCCAAGCTTTCTCTAAGTTTATGTTTTTCAGGTCCAAAGTGTCATGAAGCAATGTGTTCCCAGCCTGCAATAGAGTACCGGTTTTGGGGAGGCCTCGAACTCGGAGGTTACGTCCCTTGACATGGCGAACTTTTACTTCTACAAATTTGGCTTGAACAATCAAGTTCACGACGGGGGAAGTCTTCTTAACTTCGGCTACCTAGACCCAAGTGTTGTGCTCCTCCACTTGTTTCTGTAAAGATTGATGTTGAACAATAGTGTTGTGCTCTTTAAGTTCAGTTCGGATGGATGAGAGCTCCTCTAAGAGGGCTACAAAGGGCAGATTTTGGGCTTCGTGCAAAACTTTAATCAAAGCTGCTTGGTCTTCCAATTGAGGCTGTAAAGAGATGATGAAAAAGAACCTAAAGGTGAGATGGCTAACTATACCTTAATGTCTAAAGTTCAAATTGAACCTTTGTTTTGAAGATGCTTGTGGTAGTGATATGTGGGTGAAAGCTTTTCAAGAAGAAATCAGTTCCATCAAAAAATGATACATGGAAGCTTGCAAACTTTTTCAAGAGCAAGCCAATGATGGGATCTAAGTAGGTGAACAAAAGCAAAGACAATAATGATAGCAGCATTGAGAGACAAAACTACACTTGTGACTCAAAAATATGTAATTGATTTCAAAGAAACAATTACACCGCAAGTAACAACCTAAACGATTCTCACCATGGCATCCCAAAGGGAATGAAATATGAATCAGTTGGATGTCAAAAAGTGACTTCTTGAAGTTAGTACATGGAAGAAAAGTATATGTACAACCACCTTAATATTTTGATGTTTAAGGCAAATAAAATTGTGTATACTAATATCAAGGCAAGAGACAATTAGAAGGATCCTTGCTATGGCAGCCAAAAGAAAATGGAATGTGAATCGGTTGGATGTCAGAAGTCCCTTCTTAAATGGATATTTAGAAGAAGTATGTATACAACAATTTCAAGGTTTTGAGGTTGAAGACAAAGAAGATTATGTATACCGGTTGAAAAAGGTTTTGTATAGCCTCATGAAAGCACCAAGGGCACCGTATGCCCGCATAGATGCATATTTTTAGAAATATAATTTGACAAAGAGCAAGAGTAAGCCTACCCTTTACTTCAAGAGAGAAGGTAATGATCTTCTCATTATGTGTTTGTATGTAGATGATCTCATATACACCAGTAGTAGCTCAAATATGAAAGAAGACTTGAAACAGGCAATGATGGATGAATTTGAGATGAAATAATCAGGCCCAATGCATGACCTTCTTGGAATGGAGGTTTATTAACTTCAAGAATAAATCTTTATTTGTAAAATAGAGTATGCCAATAATATGTTTAAGAACTATAGTATGGAAAAATATAAGTCTATTCCCACTTCCATTGCTTATAGTGAGGTGTTTTGCAAAGATGATGTAACTGAGAAAGTTGATGTGACAAGGTGCAAAAGAATTATGGAAATTTTGCTTGTTTTAATGTATATCAATAAACATCTCAAAATCATTTGAAGTCTACTAAGAGAATCTTGAAGGGTATGACAAGTACAATTCATTTTGGTATTCATTATTTTTCAGCTAATGAGGTAGAGCTATTTATAGTGATTCTAATGGAGGAGGCAATTTGGATGACCAACTGTAACTGTCATTTACAATTGTTTGATGGCCTATGTGTTATGCATTCTCCTTGTCTTGACAATTAGGTAGTAAATATAATTAGTTTAAGGGGATAACAAGAATCATTTACAACCTCTATAATATAATAGTATTAGCCAGTAGTAGAGAAGCTTTGTTAGTTTTATCATTATGTGTGTAGCTTCTTTTTCATTTTATTATGTAACAGTTAATAGAAGGCTATCATTGATACTTTGTGCTGTGTTAAAAACTATAATACTTATGCATTGAGTTCTTTCAGATTTGTTGTTTTGTGATGGTGCAAATGAATGCGAATGTTTTAGAAGGCAAATATCTATATTAGTATTAAGGCCTTGTTGGTCTTAAGGTGGAGAGAGTTTGCATTCTTGATCTTATAAACAGGGATCAAGTTTCATTGTAAGCTTATTGAAAGAAGACTTCACTTGTTTTTTTATTGTCCTGGCCAAGAACAACTACTCTCTCCCTATTCCAAAATTCAATGGACAAGATCATGATTAAATGAAAATATGTATATGCCAAACAACACAAGTTGGTTGCTCAAGATAATAGCAGTCCCCTTTTTTTTTTTCAAAGAAAACTCTCTCCATATTCTAGAATTTAATAGACAAGATTATGATTAAATGCAAGTAAAGATGTCAAACAGCAGAAGTTGGTACCCCTAAAACCTTAACAGTCCTCTTCACTCTTTTCAAAGAATTATTTGTGAAACTTTTGTGGTGCCTACTCCTTTCATTACTTCCTTACCCACTTCATCCTATCATGCAAAGGTATCAATTATAATCCTTAACCACATAGCTCGCATGCAGACATTCACAACCATAAATAGAATACGAAAAAATAATACCGAGAAAATAAGAATTTCAAAAAATTGCACAACCTAAATCTACTATAAAACCTGACAATTCGCTGCAATTGTACATCAAGTAGGCATCAGGAATAAATAAGCATATTATTAGTAATGAAATGTTTATGTTGTTAGCTTTTATTTTCCAGCAAAGAAAAGAATTTGAATTGAATATAGTTCATAGATTATCTTGCCTTGGCTGATAACTTCCACCAGCTGTACTTCCAAATGGGCCAACACTTGGAACTGATGCAGCTGTATTACTTTGAAAACCTGATTCAGATGGAATTGAGAATGATGCTGAAGATGAAACAAAACCACTACGAATTGAATTTGCTGGAGTTTTGTATGGACTGCGAAGAAGACTATTGAATTCTTCCTCTTTTAAATTAAATAAACTCGCCTCCCTCTGAACCTATACATAATAAATGGAAAAATCCAATAGCTATTATAAACTTATTATACTTTCCCATTTAAAGAAAAATTTACAAAATACGTGTGTTTGTTATTAAAATTAGACACCTTCAAATGAATACTAGTACCAACATACATGAAGTTAAGGAAAATAAAACGAAATTAGCAATATCAATGTTTTACAGTTTATACGTTGCAAAACAAATTATGTTTAGGACTGATCTTAATCTTCAGAAATAAGCTTGATTTAGATGTTAAAGACTCTTTCTACATATTATCAGAGAACTCAAATTCTAAAAAGAAAAATGTTTACAACACAACTACCAACATGGAGTGGATAAATCAAAATATTTAATTTAATTATGCTCGCCATCAAAAGCTGAATTTAAGTCCCACTTGAAAATGCATCTAGTAACTGCTTCTAGTCATCGTCAATCTAAACTCCTCAACATTTATTAAAGATGCAAAGTAGTGTATTTTAGTTACAGAACGGCATTTAATTTACTATCAATGAATTTCTAAATTGACAACTAAAGTACTTCATCAAACACAATAAATGCAAACTGCCAAGCCCAAATACCACTTATATTTTAAGCCAAAAGTTTAATATTTGTTTCCAACAACCATTGTGATGAGTTTCTAATGATTCTACTGACTATAAATAGAATCCAAAATGGTCTCTTGGGTGTTTCCTCCAGTTCCAAGAACCCTTGCCACATTTCCACTACCATATATTCTTCAATGAAGTTTTTTGAAATGTTTATATTTTTGCTTGAGGTATTTCATCAAACACAATGCAATGAAAAATAGTTGTGGATCGTCAACTTGGACGATCCCAAGTCTAATTCTCCTATGAGCATAGATGAGGATAAAACCGATCTTGGATTTACTTATGACCATATGGACTAGTGGATGGTTGTAAGGCCACAACCCATAGGATCCCATGGATGCTTAAGAGCAAGAAGGGGATACAGGACCTAGTGGTACTGCAGGTTTTGACAATAGAAATGACCCAACAGCACTAACAGTGTTACCTTATTCTGTGGCTAATGTGGAGACTGGACTGAACATGGTAGGAGGGTAATCCATGTAACCATATTATTATGTATGTTTTTTGCAATAAGCATCAAGAAGTTGAGATCTCTCATCTTGAAGACCACCACAACAGTGCTCAAGTGAGGGGAGAGCACATGCTGGCATGTTTTGCAAAGTAAAGTGGGAAACATAAAGATGTGTTTGCCCCAGTGATGGAGTTGCATGAGAGGGTAGCTTTGGCCAAGGCTGTGCTAGATGTAATATTCCAAAATTAAGGCGTTCCATTTCTACATGCCAAATTAAGTGGGACGCTCCTCTTCATTGTATTTATCTAGCAATTAGGGATATTTTAATATTTTTGTGAACAGAGGGACACATAAAAATCATATTTCCACCCTATGATGTTGGATGCTCCATTCTTGGGTGCAAAAACTAGAAATTGAGCACTCCAAGGGTAGACATCACATCTCTAGGTGTGCTAGAGTCATTTTAAGTTAAAATAGGTTTCTTTATTATTTTATTATTATTTGTGGGCCATATTTGTAATTTGACCTTCCTTACTCCTCAAAGGTGGACACCGAATATAGGAAGGTTGATTTATTAATTAGGAGTAATTTTTTGTCTCGGTTGGGTCGGCCAACCACAAATTAGAAAAGGCTTCTCCAAAGAGCACTATAAAAGGGAGATAAGCACATGACTTGAAGACATGTCTTGGTATATTTTAAATCCCCTTTTGGAGTGTATGCTTCTGTCTCTCTCGAAGGACGAAAACCCTGAGGAGAAACCCCATCTTGCGGACGAAAACCCTCAAGTTGGCTTTTAGGCCCTGGCACCTCATTTATTCAAAAAATTAGCCTCATATAGCCCTAATGCATTTCGAGTGCAAACCTACCCTAGTCGTCCAGTTTTGAAGGTGAAGGGATCCTAGAATCCGTCCTAACCCTAGGAAGTGTGACGTCAGCTTCAAGGAGACAATTTGGTGAATTTCAGAATCTTCATCGTGGTGTACTTAGCTCCCTAATGAGACGTCACCCCCTTGGAGACATTTTGAGCTCTTTGAGGTCTCATTCTTGGTTTGTTGGATTATATTGGAATTATTGGTATTTATCTCATATTTTTGTGTCTCATTGATTCGCCTTAATTTTGGAATATTTGTGCATGAGTTGGATGCATGGTGTATTTTACCCTGATTTCCTAATTTTAAGCACTTGCATAATTCTTCCTATTTTATGAGCAATTTTGGCATTTATTTGAGCTATTTAAATATTTTGTATAAGCTAGGGCATTATTTGGTAATTTTGGAAATTTATCTAAGTTTGGAGATATAAGATAGAATTGGAATTTGCTATTTTGCTATAAATTGTGCTTACCCTAGTTTGGAATATTATAGAGGCAATGCGAGAAGATGGAAGACCAAGATGGACCAAGTTTAGTAGTTGACCTAGAAGGTGGAGCAACTACAAATGAGGTGGCTAGGCGAACAACAAGGGCTAATATACCCCCTCGAGAGGGTGTGTGGACTAACTACTTGGTGATGAAAGCAAGGGTTGCATTCTATTGACCGAGCTATGAGAAGCAAAGAGGATGTAGCGTCGTACAAGTGCAAGTAAAACATAATTTCCTCTCAAGGTACCAGGGGAATGTTCACATGCGGATTTTTCTCAAGAAGTATCATAGATGTGTTTGTGCGAGAACCATCAGCTTGACAAATGCAGCCTAAGGATGACTCAAATGAGGGATAGGGGAAAGCAGGTTTTGCTAGCTACTGTAACCTTATTGCATTTGTATAAAATTTGAAAAGATAAATGCAAACATTGATTTTTTGTACAAAATTGTGTTATGGCAAGTAATATGATAGTAAAAATAAATGAAAAGTTAGTAAATCGTATCTTCAGTTATTCATAAACATTATGTCAATAATTTCTGAAATCTAAAACATGCCATAAGACATTGACAAGAACTTCGAAATTGTGTTAGTTGCATTACGTGTGATAATTGTGATTGATCTTAAAAAAAACTAAAGGGATGATGTCAGGAAACAAGAAATGAAGACTTAAAACATCAGTTGGAAAAAAAAAAATTTGAAATAATTGGATGAAATTAGATACGAGAAATAGCAGGGAAATGGGAAAACAAAAATAAATGGCCAAAAAGAAAAAAGGAAATGAGAACAAGAAAATAACAAAAAAAAAAAAAAAAATTGAAGGATTCGATTCCAACCTCAAAAATCATAAAGTGCCAACTACACCATTGCCCTTGGAGGACAATCTGCAACTGGTTGTCTGCTAAAGAAATCATCATGTTGATACCAGCTTTGGATCAAGCCCTCAAAAAATGTTTTGATTTGTTTTTGGGTACTATCCTAAAATGCCTACATTCTAGGTGCTCTAGTCCCTCAACATCTGTGATGTAGGCTTGCCTTGGGACAAGCTATATTTGAGCCTAAGATACTTCTAAATGACTATTACGCTATTCAGAAGATCCAATGGTACTGCAAACAAGGGTGAAGAAAACACCAAGGAAAATTAAGTTTAACACAAATATGATGCCCTAAATTTGAAAAATTAGGGTTTTCAAAAATAAATGAGGAGCTAAAACCAAAAAACTTAAGGATTTAGCAAAAAACTCATACAAAAATAAAACAAAGAGTTGGGTTCACCAATTTGTAGGTACAAAAACAAAACAATGTGTTAAAATATGAACAATTAATCGTCTACTAAATCAAAATAGATTAATGCTAAATGTAATATAGAAATCTAGCAATTTGAATCATGTAATATTTACAATTAGGGATTAAGAGAATACTTATATGGAATTAGAAGCTTGGAGAACGAATCTTGACATTCTGGTGCAAACTGATGACAAAATTACACTATGCTCAGCTGGATTCCACTTGAAGGAAAGGTTCAAGGTCAATTTAGATCAGGGACTAGATCACTTGCATTCTAGAACACAAGTTCTAAAATGCACACATTCTGAGCTTGGCAATATCTTGAGGTGTGGAAACCTCCAACGAATGTGTTATGCAATGCTCTACAAGATTCTAACAATCTCCTAGCAACAGTTTGTTGTAATATGATGAAAATGACTTAAGGAAAAGCATAGACGAATATGATCAATCTTCCAAAAGATATTAACATTAGAGCATTTTGATGAGCATGTACAGCCATGGATGTAAAATCCCAAGATCTCTATGTATATCAAATGAGCTTTTGCTTTTTGTCTTATATAGACTTGGAGAAATCTAACTTTGAATTCACCTAGGTGTAATCTCCTAGGCCAAGGTGCACACAAATAATGTGAGATTAGAAGATTTTATTCAAGTAAATTTCCAAAATGATCCAAAAGAGGTTACAAAATTGAATCAAATAAACAACAGACATAAAAGTGATTTTAAAAAGCTAGGTGTCTACAATGCAATATTATGAGACTATTTCAATGAATTCGACAACACATTCAAATGGCTTTTCCATGTGCTTTACACCTTCTTGTGATTAAAATTATTGAATATTCCTAAAATCTGATTTTGTGGATGAACTAGTTTTGTTGGCTGATTTTGCTAGGTAGATTGGGTAGGTTGGGGATCATCATCAAACTTGATCACTTTTTTATCAATCAAAGCATGTACAAACACTCTCAATTTTCTACATTTTTCTGTTGTATGCCTTTATTTTGTTGATAATTACAGAATTCCCAAACCTATAACCTTCAAGCACATTGTTAGAAAAATGATCCTCTCTTCTTGGAGGTAGCTCAATTATTTGTTCTTTTACCAAGATGTCTAAAATTGAACTAAGGGTCTTCTGACAGCCAAAATATTTCATGTGATGTCTTTGGCTTGAAACATGTTCTACATTTGTTAAAACTATTATGTGGTTATTCATATTTTTTTCCCTATCAATTTTTGTTGTGTTATCTTTCTTCTTTGCACTTGTGTTCCTCTTTTCGTATTTCAATTTAGCACATTCTAAAAGAACTTCACAACACACCCCAAAATAAAAGATTTTAGGGACCCTATTTTCGCAAACTTGGAGATCCACTCTGGATCAGACAATGAAAAGAATCGACCTAGATGGCAGAGAATTAATCATGAGTGTTTTGAAAGAGATGTTGTTGCTAAAGATGGTGCACAAAGGTTAATCGTGAGACACTGTGAGATAGTTCAGTGTGTCATACTATCAATTTTGGAGCTTTCAGGGTTCCTAAATCCAGAGAATGGCTTTTCTAAATAGTGACAACAGTTTTGTTGAAGATTTGGCAAGGATAAAAGGAAAAAATGCACTGTGCAAAATGACTCAATTTTGATCTCAAAGCAAGTGCCAAATGGGAAATTAAGTACCTTTGCTCTTGGAACTTCTTGAAAATAGTCAAAATTGAGCAAATGATGGATAGGCACTTTTACTCTCTTTGATCATTTTGGAGAGAGAAAAGATGCCCCCAAGATGAAAATAATGAAAATTTTAAACCAATTCAAATGCAAAGTTTGAAGTTGTGGTAGGGTGGGAAATCCAAAATAGAGCAACTTTAAACTTGGAAGTTTTCAAAATGGAGCAAAATTGCAAATTTGGTGAGTAGGCATAGTTTTTCTAATTTACACATTTCTTGGAGCTTGAAAGAACAAAATGTGGCATATGGGTATTTTGAAGGGTACAGAGATAGACAAATTTAAGCTTGCAACATCCCACTTCTCACCAATTTGCTACCTCTCCCACTTAGGCACATATTTTTGGCATTTAACCCCTCAAAAGGAGAAAACATGCACCTAGCAAGGTTGTGTGTCAAGTTTTGAGGTTTGGCAAATGATAAATTGCAAACATGGGTATTGTGGAGCATCAAAAACCAAGACTCTTTGCTCTTGGAAGTCCCCAAAATGCTTCAAAACTCCTCCTCTCCCATCTAGAAACAAATCTTCCAATTTACGCCCCTTTTGAGCAAGTTTGGTGAAGATCATGAGAAAAAGTTGAAAATTGAACCCATAAGAATGCAAAATCCAAGACATGGATATTGAGGGAGATCAATTTCTAAGCACTTTTGCTCTTACAAGTTTAAAAATTGGATCAAGATTGCTCCTCCCCCATGAAGGTACACATTTCTAGGTTATGGAAATTTGAGGAAAAAAAAAACGTGCACCTAAGGGAGGAGTGATTCAATTTTTGATAAAATTTTGATTTTGATTTTGAAGACGTACACATGACTAGGAGGGAAATACAAGCACATTGGCCTTGAAAATTTTCAAAAAAAAAAAGACAAAATTGTGCAAAGGAGGACTAGGCGCACATTTTCTAGCTAAGGGAAGCATGAGACAAAAAGACAACTTGCACCTAGCAAGCTTGTGCACATGAACTTTCTTAAATTTACAAGTTGGCCAATCAAAATTCCAAAACATGGGTACTGCGTGGGATTGAATTCTAAGCCACTTTGCACTTGGAAGTTCCCAAAATGGTTCAAAACTCCTCCTCTCCCACCTAGGCGCGCATTATCTAGCTTTACTCAACATCCAAAGTGCAAAAACACCTCATTGCCTAGTGTGAAAAGGGTCATTTTGGCCAGTTTTCAAAATCAAAATTCAAAGGCATGAGAGGATGGAGCATCAAAGAATTAGCACATTGGCCTAAAAGACAAAAATCATACAAAGGGTGAGTAGGCGCACATTTTCTAGCTTTATTCCCTTTTGGTGCATTTTCAAATAGCAAAACCTTCACCAAGCATGCAAATGGCCCTATGGAGCATGCAAAATGCCTCCTCAAGAAGGAAAGGTGCAAATTCAATGTCTATGAGGTGAGAAATGAGTCCAAAGCCTTACAAATACAAGAAAAACCCCTCATTTGCATCACAAATCTCTCATATTGCTCTCCAAGCTTGCATTTTACAAGCCAAAACCCATCAAACAAACAAAATGGTTTCCCATGCTCAAAACATGTTTTGAAGAACCCAAATTCTCCAAAAACTTAGCAAATACCTTCTTGATCCATTTCTCACCCATCCATGGCCTCAAAATCACTTTTTAAAAATTTTCCAAACTCACCCCCCCCCCCTCCATTTTCCGAGAAAATAGACCAAAAATTGACTTAATTGAAAAATCTTCTCAAAATTGCTCAAACTTTTGCCAGGATGTTCACATGAAGGACAAATTTGTTGGGAAGGAAACCTTTCCTCTTACTCAGCGATCACCTGGACGATCAAGATGGGAAAGCGACCCAACATTTATGTGAGAACGCGTTACTGAACTCCTCTTGTAAGGATTGATACCCCAAGGTTTCTATCGGAAAGCTTGTGTCATTAATACGAGCTTTAAATTGTGTAGGTCTTGTTTCGGAATAAGTTGGGTGGTGTAGTAGAGGTCATAACTGTTAACTCACATTTTTTGTAGGGACTAAGGTGTTTTATCTTACAATAGTTCGAAAGTTGCTATAGTTTTTAAAGAAAGTGTAAAATAAAGGGAAAAAAAAGGGGACGAGAATGTTTCAATACTGGTGAGATGACAAAGAAAAGGTCACAATGAAGCAATGTCTAAGGTTTCTTACTTCTGGATCATTCAAGAAGTCTCATTCTTAAGAGGAGCGGGGAGGAAAGTTGACTATCGGTACTCTACAAGCAAGACCGATGCAATCAAAAGAAAGACATGACACAACAAGTGCGCACAAACTTTGTTTTGAATGAGGAAATCTAATTTGATGTCATAGAAAGAAGAAAAGCTTAGGATACGTTCACTTACTATGCAAATTGTGGATAGGCAACGATTTGGGAGTGATTCAAAAACTTTTAAAAAATTTCAAAAGAAAATTCTTAAAATTCGAAAATTTTCAAGGAAAAGTGTGAAAGATTCTAAATCATCTCAAAAAGCTCCAAAATGGTTAAATCCACAATCTCACAAATGACAAATCTCTTTGTTTCAAGTATTCCACCACTTTGTATTAAATTCGTGCGAAAATTACAAGGATACATCAATTTGCCAATTTTCCACAAATTTGCACTAAAAACATTCAGCTTCAGAAGTGACCCCCTATGGTCTATTTATAGACTTTTTAGATCAAATTTGAGGGTGTTGCCCTAATTCTTAAAAAAGCTTAAAAATGCTAATTTGAATGCTAAATTGAGATTACACTATCACTTTAGTGGGAGAACAATACTCATCCCACTAAAACATGTTAAAAATAAAATATTTACAAAAATAGATGCCCTCTAGCATGGATTTCGAGGCATTAAGTTTTTTGGTCTATTTTTTGAAAAAAGACAAAGGGGGTCCGAAATTTGGAAAAATTTTAAAAAGTGGATTTGAGCTCATGGATGGATGGATGGCGGATAGGATTATAAGGTACTTGGCAAGTTTTGAGAGGTTTTGGGGCTTTTAGAAGGTTTTGAGAAAGATTTGAAGTTTTTGAAAAAAAATTCGATTTTCATGTCTGGATTTTTTTGGTAGAAAAAAGTGAAAATTTCCATAGGAATGAAAAAAGCCTCCTAGATTTTTGAGCACTTAAACTTGCTCAAATCTGAAAATTCCCAAGTTTAAATGTGCCCTTCCATGCAATGAAGGCAAAATTTTCGAATTTTGAGCAAAATTTATCAATCCTCCTCAAGTTAAGCGATAGTTTTCACCTCGTTGGAATTCTAATCACTTGAAAAACTGTGCCTAGCTTTTTGGTGCCTTTAAATTGCTCAAAATTGAAACTTTGAAAGTTTAAATGTGCTTGGAATGGGATCTTTTATCCATTTATGCTTTCAATTTTGGTTTTTGATCAAAAAACCATTTTCCTCCTTGACTTGGGTTCCAAAAAAACACTTCATTGGAATTCTATTGGCATGAAAACATGTGCCTATACTTTTGGGGCATTTCCCTTGCTCAAAAGTGAAATTTTGTAGATCTAAACCTTCTTGAAATGCCCTTTTCCTTGCTCCCAAGCCCTCAAACTTGACTTTTGGACAAAATTTATCTTTTCTCCTCATGCTAGGCACCACAATTCATCCCATTGGATTTCCATAGCCATGAAAACATGCACCTAGCCTTTTGGGCCTCAAAACTTGCTCAAATTCGAAAAATTGAAGACCTAAATGTGCTAGAAATCATCATTTTCACCTAATGGACACCTCAAACTTGATTTTTGATGAATTTTGCACATTTCCCTCCAAGTTAGGCACAATTTTTCACTCCAATGGATTTAGAAAAATTAGGAAAACTGCGCCTAGCTTTTAGGTGCTGAAAAACAGCTCAAATTCAATTTTTCCAAGACATAAATGTGCTCAAAATCACCTTTTTGACCCAATGAACCCCTCAAACTTGTGTTTTGATCAGACACTGTCAATTTTTTTCATTCTAGGCACCATTTTTCACTCCATTGGAATTCCATAGCCTTGAAAACCTACGTCTAGCCTTTAGAGTGCTCAACATTGGAAATTTTGACACCTAAATGTGCTTAGAACCATGTCTTCCTTGTTTCCAAGCATCTAAATTTGTTTTCTGAGCAAAAAACACTTCATCTTTTCATTCTAGGTGCCAAAAATCAGCCCATTGGATTTGGAATCATTTGGAAACTTGTGCCTAGGAATTTGGGGTTCTAAACTTGCTAAAATCAAAAATTTCGAGACCTAAAGTGCCTTAGAACCATCATTTCCATCCATATATGCATTTACATTTGAATTTTGATGCATTACCACTTTTTCTCCATAATCTAGGCGTCAAAAATCATCTCTATGGATTTCCTATAGGCTTGAAAAACTGCGCCTAGGATTTGAGTGCCTTAGACTTGGTCAAAATCGAAAATTTCAAGTCCTAATTGTGATAGAATTCACCTTATCTCTCCAATAATGCTCTTAGACTTGAATTCCGACACCATTTGTATTTATCTTTGAAAAACGTGCACCATTGTCCCCTCATTTGGTTCTTCAATACCTTGGGAAAATGTGTCTGGCGCTAGGCGTACTCAAACTTGCATTTCCGATCCATTCCGAACTTAAAATGTATATTTTTGGCCAATCTCAACGTTTTCGAGCTCAAACTCGACCAAAATGCTCTTTCCGACATCTTCGTGCTCAAACTCTGCATTTTCGATGATTTCCGATCTCAAACGATGCAAAAACGACCATTTCCACCTTTCCGGGCTCAAACTTGTCATTTTCAGCATTTCTGGGACCAAAGTGTGAAAAAACGAGCATTTCTGGCATTTTGAGCTCAACTTTGCATTTTTGACCATTTTCAGGTTCAAACGGTGCAAAAACTCACATCTTTACTTTACTGACCACTTCTGAGCTCAAAATTTGACCAAAACGAGTTTTTTCGTGATAATGACCATTTTTGAGCTTTCCAGGCTCATACTTGACAAAAACGCTTCTTTTTGTCACCTTAGCTATACATCCACTACTCCTTGACTTAAACTTGAGAAAAATGCTCATTTTCATCACACTTGGCAGTACCATTGGATCTTCTGAATAGCGTAATAGTCATTTAGAAGTATCTTAGGCTCAAATATAGCTTGTCCCAAGGCAAGCCTACATCACAGATGTTGAGGGACTA
>Ga0115851_101154_pt1 | contig 13572 bp, 17 predicted proteins | sample InSIn2gowninarea_FD_83865 | JGI IMG/M metagenome (GOLD analysis project Ga0115851, IMG submission 83865)
GGTTGAAAATTGTTCCGTGTTTAATTATCTTTCTCTGTTGTTCCTCCTTCAGTAAATGTGCTACCTGATTTCATTCACTTATGCTGTGAAAATTATGACCCCACACAAAGAGAAATTATGGCTCCATCTGGGACTATCCTCTTCTCTATTACTCCTCAATCCGTAAATGAGATGCTGCACTTTAAGCCAACTCAACTTCTGGCTCCTCTCACCATGGAATTCTTGCTTGACCAAGGTGCCAAACTGCCCAGTTTAGAAATAACCAGAATAGCCCAATTGTTCATGAAACTAGATCGCCAGCCCACGCAACTACCTCCTTTTAATCAAGTCTGGTTCAATGAAGCTGGAACATTCATCATTGACATGATTTCTTACATCCTGGCATTCAAAACCAATGAGCATATTGATGAGATTGTCCTAGTTTTGATGTCCATATTTACTCCTGGACAGCCCCCTGCTGTCAAATATGATTATGCGACCTTCATAGCAAATAAAATCCATGATCAATTTATGAGCCTAGACAGAGAAAGAGTGTTCAAATACACATCCTACATATACCATTTGCTGCTGTACAATCAACCTGATAGTTTTCAAATTCCTCTTAGAATGTTGGATCTCAAAGGAAGAAGGAGGTCCGTCATATTCTATCATATTTTGGACCTCAGTATTCCATGAAGTCCATAACTCCCCTTATACATATTGTGAGTTCATTGACCTATTTATATATCCAACCACTTCTTTATTTCTGACAACTCCTCCTGCCAGGCTCTCTGCTGAAATGCAGAAAATTTTACATCTCTCAAAAGACTACAGTATAGGTGACTGGTATTTTTACCAAAATCACACAGTGATCAGGATTTATGGCTGTGAATTATCCCCCTACAAGCTGCCAAAGTATGTCCCTATGAGATTGTTTTCCCTGGAATACTTCAGGCAATCAATTAGTTCAGATTTGACTCATTTCTATGGTGCTGCAAAAAAGGCACATCTTAAAATAAGAAATCAGTTGGGCGCTTTTATCTTCAACAAAAGGGAAGCCCGGGAAGAGGCCGATGAGATTTTGAGGGAGAAACTTATGCTGAAACAAAGCTTTTATTGGGCACCATATGACCCTGAACATTTCATAAGTTATAGGAAAGTGAAAAACAAGCTTACAGGATATGCTCACCACAAAATCCCTGAAATTCAACAATATGCTAACCAACAAGAATGGGTAGAAGGCACATTAGTTGAAGAGAATACTGAAGAAGAAAAATTGGTAAAAGCCATGAAAGAGCTTGAAAAGAAACTTTACCTGGACTCTTTTAGACAGATCTATTTCAAATTGCCTCAACACATTGGAGCGGGCACATCATCTGCTACAACTTCACAACACCCTGCCCAAGAAAGTACTCCACCTATAGGGACATCCAAAGGCAAAGAAGTGCTGCATGTAGAGCAACAAGAGATGACAGACCGGCTAGCTACATCAAAGGAACAAGGCCAAGGGCAGGTTCCCCCAGCACAAACAAAGGCCCCAAAAATCCCTATACGACAAACTCCTCTAAATGAGGACAGAGGTAAGGAAAGAGACAGGCAAGAAGACACACCAATCAGTGGTCCTGAAGAGCAACCAGGGGAGAAAAGGCAGAGAGTGAACCCCCATTCAGAGGAGGAATTCATTTAGGAGATCACGGATAGACTAAGGGAGGAATGAGTGGTCAGCCAGGATACATCTCCAGTGACAGAAACATCGGCCAGTTCATAGAGGTAGGAGATTGGAAGACAACATAGCGTGGAATTCTCTTCTATCAAGCAACAAAGTAAGAAAGGCTCAGACATTAAGAAAACATTCATTGAAATAAAAGCAAAGAACGAGCCAATGAAGATTCAACTTTACAATCACTTGCTGAAGATGGCACCCACAAATCAACAAAGGATAATGTCAGCATATGACATTCAAGAAGGAAAGATGATCCTGAGTCACTTCAAGCCAAAAATGCTCTAGCCACAGTCAGCTGCTGATTACATCAGGACTAATCTAGAAGTATTAGCCAAGGATATCTAGCCAATGGACCAAATTGAATTACACAAGCAAATAGGTGAAATGGTATACTCCACATTGGCAAATAAGGCATTGCTGGCCCACAAATTATAGAATTCTTTAAATAACACTTCTGCCCAATTTGAATTGGAAATGGCTTCCTCTTTGGCTAAGGATAACAGAATTAAATCCTTAGAAGAGATTATCATAGAGTTGGGACATGATCCCAAGGATCCCAAAGGCATCCAGGAATTAATAAAAAAGAAAGAGGATTATATTGCAGCTCTCAGGAGATAGCTTAGACTACCCATCACCATGCATCCTCAAACTATAGATATTGTTGAGAAAAAATCGCAGGAAGGTACCATGGACCTGTTAATAAAAATGAATGAGAGATTGGCAGAAACAGAAAAGGCATTGGAGGAAGCACTACAAGGAAAACAGGGAGAGTTGGCCTCTCAACCATCACAAACAGCTCCAATAGTTACAACTCCACCTTCTACAGTCATAACAACAGTCCCTCCTATTGTCCCGGCATCAACAGAACCAAGCACTTCAACAACAACAACAGCAGGCAACAGCACTGCCATGACTACTAAGAAACTAATCAAGGCTATGGAGGATTTAAAACTCCAAGTATCTGAATTAAAGGATGCCAAAGAGAAATTGGCCAAGATGGAAATTAGTTATGATAAATCTAAGATGACAGTGGCAGAAAAAACAAGGGAGGTGAAAGCACTGGAAAAATAAGTAAAGGCATTGGAAAAGGACCTCTTGTTAGACAAACCTCTGGTAGAAATTAGGAGCATTTTATGGACAAACATTGGCCAGTCCATCACTGGTATGTGGAAATCAATACAGATAATTCATGAGCAGATTGATTTGGTGGCAGCATCTCAAGAAGAAATGAAAAAGGCTAGGGATGCATTGGGAAACATGCCCGAACAGGCCAATAAGATAGTATATTTCATGAACACCCACACCAAAGAAGATCTGGCAAAACTGGATATCAAGGACAAGACAAGCACTATTTTAATAATTAAGAGGGTCTTGACCATGAGGAATTTCATACAAAATCTAGAAAGAAAGTGCGAGGAAATGCAAATGGAAATAAATGCTTTCACATAGAAATTCATAAATTTGGAGGAAAAGGGTCTGCCTAGTTTGTTAACTGATGACTACAGACTATTGTCACATGTAGCCTATGTATGCAGATTAAATACACATATGGATAGTCAAGCTATAGCATCATCAAGTTCTACAGGAGAGAAAGCAGTTCCATCTAGAAAGAGCCTATATGACAATTTGGAGAATTTGTTTTTTATTGAACATGAAGTGAGGCATCTTTTCACAGCCCGGCCCACTTTTTTCAGATACGCAAATGCAAATGAAAATCTAATTAAAATGCGCAGGCACCAATTTCTAGATGATGAATGGTGGCAGAGTATGCTGGAAATCCTGTAGGTGGACTTCAAAGTTTTGTTTATTTTTTAGAACATAACAAATGCCATAAAGTGTAAAAAGAGCAGATAAAATCGCACTGGGCAGCAGTCAATCAATGTGCAATCAAAGGCACTGAGGAAAGTAATGCCAGTAGTGCAGAATTTCACTGAAGTATCCATCAGCCAACTCACTAAGCGAATAATCAATGCATCTCACCAAGAAAACGGCCAGTGCAACATTTTCCTACTTCTGCATTCACTTCTCTCTGTTCCCAAGAGCATTTACTCCTTCCATAGAGTAGGTGAAAATAGTTATTGCAAGATATTATCTCTTTTGAGATATTTTGTAAACAAATTTTGTACAAATACCTCCCCAATCTAAGTATTAGGGGTTGGTGAATATCATTCTAGAACTGTGCTCTAAATTTGAGAACTCTTCTGAATAAATATCGCTGGAATGCTTTGCTGATGAACTCTCTGGTTAGGGAATTAATGGCAGAAGAATATGTTGCAGAATTTTTGAATTATTTCATGGAACAATAAGTCTTTTAAACTCTTCGTTTACTATATCTATAGTTTATATATCATGCTCTAAATTGCAGGAAAAAAGAATAGCCCAGAATTTACGTTGTTGTACTCTGTGTTCAATTCCTGTATTTTTTATGTTTTCTTCAGGACTAGCATAGGTAAGAATTCTTGACTGCTCCTATCTCCCTAGTTCTTACACCCTGAATATAATTAAGGAATTCTTAGCTACTCCCTGGTAATATTTGTCCACTTTCCCTCTGTTAGCATGATGAAATACTCTTAATTTCCTTTCATCCCCTGACTCCGCTTCACCTGATTCCAGCTTGAAAATTGTTTTGTGTTTAATTATCTTGCTCTGTAGTTCCTCCTTTTGTCAAAGAAACCATACCCAAAAATTCATTTTTGTTGACTCCATTAACCCAATGGTCTGAACTTCTCATACTTTATAGCCTTGTTCTATGGAATGTCACCATCCAAAAATAAAACAACTACCTGCACTTCATAACTAGCCTAACATATAGCAAAACAAAGCCAAATCATAAAGAGAGAGCCCTCTTTGGCTGCAGATTGGCTATAATCTACATCTAAAAGATTGGCTAGTGGTTACCTCAGCTGTATTCCATTTTTTCACTATTTTGGGGAACAACCTGAGTGATAACATCATTGGCGACTCAACTAGGGACTGAATGACTATGTTTGTTACTACTGTCTATTTTCTAAAGCTACAGATCGAGCCTGAAGTTAGTCGGGCAGCCTTTAAAACTATTTTTTCTATGCAATTACAGGAGTAAATAAAAGCTTCTTTAGTCTATCTCCAATCTAGTTTTAGGCTTTAAACAGCTGTCTCAAAAATTTGATCAGTTTCCTTTGATTTCAAAAGGATCTTCAGGAAATTTCAAAGTTCTTATAATTTATAATTTCCTAGCAAGATATCTTCAAAACTTGTGTTCTTCAAATACTTCCTGAAAATACCAAAAACAGATTTAGAAGATAGCTCCAAAGAAGAAAACCCGTTACACAAGATCAATTCCAGATCTGAATCCTCCAGCTATTTTTGAAAATCCTAACTTTGTCCCTAAAAATCTTAGAAGATAAGGAAATCTAGAAAATTCTGTTGATTTAAACCTCGATGCACTTCAGCAAAATCTTACCCAATCTGAGCTTGTTGTCTGAAAAGTAGTAGTCTTTTCTATTATTGCTGCAACTTCTTCTAGTTTACCATCATCACCTCAAAGCTTCTTTTCCACTCCCCCATCCACAGCACTTATGTCAGCTATCATCCCTATGCTTATAGTTGTCCCATTTATACCTGTAAATATGGCAAACCAATATGCCCTGCTGCAGTTGCCTGCAAATCCAGGGGCTATGCCTCAAGACTATCAAAGCAAAATCACCTATTTCGATGGTACTGGCACCTGCACAGCTCAATAACATACTAAGAAAATGATGGACTATTTTGAGAGCTATGAAATTGATGATAATGATGTCAGGATGAAAATTTTTGTTCAAAGCTTAACCAGTGATGTAAGGACCTGGTTTAGGCACTTGCTGCAAACACAATTGCTGATCCATATGCCCTTTACCAAACCTTTTTGAACAGGTGGGAAAAGAAGAAGGACCCATTACATATCCTATATGAATATGAAAGCTTGAAAAGAGCCCCACAAGAAACTGTCCAAGAGTACTGTGCTAGATTCAATAATGTGTACAATGCTATTCCTCAAAACCATAGACCTCCACCTGACTTAGCCTTTATAAAATTCCCTAATGGATTTGATTTTGACATGGCATATCAACTAAGGGAAAGAGCTCTTCCAAGCTTAGAAGACATGCAGATCATAGTTGTTAGTGTAGAGGCCAATCTGATCTCTAAAAGAGCTCGAGCTAGAGTTAAAAGAAGGAATCCTTTCAAAGAAGAGCCTTCTACATTTGAGCAAAAACTAGATGCAATTACCAAATAAATGGATAGATTGGGTGATAGAGTGGAAACCATTGAAAGGAAATCTTCTTGGGAAGGTCAACCAAGTAACACCATAAGAAATCTAAACTTTAGGAAAAATCAAAATCCTAAGACGGGAAGGTTGGTCCTGACCAGAACATCAGACCTCCATTCCAAGAAAACTATGTCGAAGCTTCAACCTATAATGAGCCAATAGAGGATACTCAAACCAACCTAATGGGTCTAAATAGTGAACAGCATATTTCTTTAACACAAGATGACCAAGAGGCTCATACTTTCAACCAATTTCAAACCAAATCCGAAGAATCATTTGATTTTAGAGAAGGATATGATGCAGCTATCTATGAGGTTCATAAACAATACAAATTGAGAAGCAGAACGGTAAATGTTCCTGAACCTGGCAAGCTGAAAGGTACCAAACAGCCTAAAAAAGAAAAGGATAAAACTTCCCTTACAGAACTCCTTGCTAAAACAAACCTCAACCCAGAAGAGCCCATAGTTGAGGACATATCAAATTTACAATGATCAAATAATCGGCCATCCACCTCCTTTCCTCCAAAAGAAAATGCAAATAGATCTCCTGAAACTGACTTTAGAGCAAATTTAGTTCATAACAGCACTTCTGATAGAGAAAAAACCACTAAAAATGCATCAGAAAAGGAAAATCTTACTGCCTGAAATGCAAAAATCCAAGTGGAAAAACCCTTCAACCTAGAAACTGAAATTGGCAAGTTAAAAGTATCCATTCCACTGTCTGAATTGGCTAAACATGAGGTTTATAGAGAACAAATTAGCGGGTCACTTCAAATTTCTGAAAATATAGATGCAGTGAATGTTTTAGATGACCAACCAGAACTAATCTTTGGCTCCGAGGTTAATGGTAAATCAGTAGATGGAGGAGTCCCTCCATTCTATGTAAGTCTACACATTCATGACAAAGTACTCCACAATGCAATGTTTGATTCAGGAGCTTCTCATAATCTAATGCCCAAGTCGGTGATGGAAAGATTGGACCTAGATATCACAAGGCCATATAAAGACTTGTTTTCATTTGATTTCAACCAGGTCAAGTGTCTAGGCCTAATCAAAGATTTATGTGTATCTCTAGTACAGTACCTTGTCAAGATAATTTTGATGGATGTAGTGGTAGCTGATATCCCACCTAAGTATGGAATGCTTTTGTCCAGATCTTGGGGTGCTAAGCTCCAAGGATCCTTGCAGTTAGACATGTCATATGCTACCATCCCGGTCTTTGGCCAACCGAAGAGATTGTACCGCGAAACATTGATGAAGTATGTGGTCAGCAGTAAAAAAAACCCCAAAACTTTCCCATTTATTCCATGCATTCTAATATGGATTCTTTCATACTATATAATGCTGAAATGTGTCCCAAAACTGATGACAAACTTCTAGAATCAGCACAAGGAAGAAGCATTATTGAAGAATCCACTGCTCAAGATGAAAAAATTGTTGAAGTGATTGATGCAACAAATAAACTAGGCAAACCATATGAGTTACAAAATCCAGATCTACCCATTGAGCAAGTTTTTAAAACTCCTAATGCTAGTTGCAATCAAAAAATATTATGGTACTTAGAGTTTGATGGGTCAGTGAATAAAGTAGGAGCAGGGGCAGGGATTTGGGTACACAATATGCAAAATGATCATGCTGAAGGACATGCATATAGGCTAATTTTCAGATGTAAAAACAATATGGCTAAGTATGAAGCCCTTCTGCTAGGACTCAAACTGATTAAAAGTCTAGGGCCAACTAGGATTTCAATTCTAGGGGACTCGGATTTGATTATTCAACAGATGAAGGGAAACTTTGTTACAAATGATCTCAGGCTAAGAGCTTATAGAGGGGGCAGCAATTGAAATACTTAATACCTTTCTAGAATCACAGCTCACCAAAATCTCAAGAAACCACAATTTACATGCTCACAGTTTGGCAACATTTGCCAGCACTTGTAAGATTCCATTTGAGCCTAACAACCACTCCACTGCTGAAATTAAACACACACCTGTTGTTCTAGACAATGTTAAAAATTGGAAAGTATTTGACAATGACACTCAAATCAATAATTGCTTGACTTTGAAAGAGGAATTTTCAAACACAAACATAGACACAAGAACCATTGGTGAAGAAAAACAAATAGACAAAACAGAAACTAATATATCAGCTGAAACAACAAATCAGATTTTGCATCCAACAATTTTTACCAGCAAAAGTTTACAAGAGCTGAAACAAATGGACCTTGATGAAATTGCTGAGGGAGAAGCTGAAGTAATTGAGTTAAAAGATAATTTTTTACCCGCAGGCTTGACTCCTTTGGAAGATATTTTTGATTCAAATGATATTCTAAGGAAGCCAAAAATGCAGCCGTTAAATGCAGAAATCGAGGACTGTAATATAGGAACTGCAGAGGACGCTACAATGATAAAATTGTCCAGAGCCTTGCCTCCCAATCAAAAACTCAAATACATTGAATTGTTTAAAGAATTTCAAGATGTTTTTGCATGGAGCTATGAAGACCTCAAGTCTTATGACACTTCAGTCATCCAACATACAATACCTTTAAAATAAAATCAAAAACCTTTTAAACAAAAGCTGAGAAGAGTCAATCCTATTCTTCTTCATCTCTTTGAAAAAGAGGTCAAAATAATGTACCAAGCTGGAATAATTGCACCCATCAAGTTCTCAGAATGGATCTCGAATCTAGTGCCTACTAGGAAAAACTTAAGAAATCTGAACAAAGTTTCTCTCAAAGATCACTACCCCTTACCCAAGATGGATCACATTTTACAAAGGGTAGTGGGGGCTTCTAGGATTTCACTGTTATATGGGTTCTCAGGCTTTAAGTAGATTCTAGTTCACCCAGATGATCAAGATAAAACTGCATTTACAACACCCTGGGGAACTTTCAAGTATGTAAAAATGCCTTTTGGACTTAAAAATGCAGGAGCAACGTATCAACGAGCCATGGAAATAGCCTTTGCAAAAGAAACCCATGGCTTCCTAGTCATATATTTTGATGATCTCACTGCTATTTCCAAATTAGACCAATAACATTTAGAGAATTTAAGACAAGTGTTCCTAATTTGCAGAAAATATGGCATATCATTGAACCCAAAGAAATCATTGTTTGGCCTAGAATAAGGCAAACTCTTAGGTCACATAATCTCGAAAGATGACATTAGAATTGACCCAGATAGAATACAAGCCATTCTCTAAGTTCCTCACCCAAGAAATATCAAGGAATTGCAAGATTTTCTAGGAAAAATCATTTTTCTAAGAAGATTCATACCCAACTTGGCTGAACTAATAAGATTGTTGAATAACATGCTGAAGAAAGATTCCAAAGTCAAAGTGATAATAGAAGCTAAGCAAGCCTTTGAGGAAATCAAAATAGCTTTAACCAAAACACCGGTCCTCACAAGCCCAAAGTTTGATAAAGACTTCATAATATTTTCCTTTGCATATGAGCATACTATTGTTGTTGTCCTATTGCAAAAAGATGATCAAGGATGTGAGAAGCCCATTGCTTTCTTCAGAAAAGCACTTAGAGATGCTCCACTCAAATATCAAATCATGGAAAAACAAGCTTATGCCCTTGTAAAAGCTATCAAGGATTTCAGAGTTTATATCTTGTACTCTCATGTAATAGCTTATGTCCCAAATGCTGTGGTCAAAGAAATTCTAACTCAAGAAGGAATTGAAGGCAAAAGATGCAAATGGATAGCTAACATTTTAGAATAGGACATTGAAATGAAACTAACGAAGCTGATAAAAGGACAAGGATTAGCCAAATTGATGACTGAAACCAATTTCCAAGCCCTTGACATCAATGAACTGGATAATGAACAGGAGATGGTGACTCCACAGATCAATCAGGCCTTTTTACAATCACATTGGTATACTGATATAGTCTATGTATTGTTAAACCTACAAGCTCCTCTAGGGTTATCCAAAACTAAAAAGAGATTCTTGAAAATGAAAGCTTCAAAGTTTTGTATGGTAGACAATGCTTTATTTCGGAAAAATCACGAAGGGATTTTACAAAATTGCTTAAGAAAGGATGAAACTGACAAAGTTCTTAAAGAATTTCATGCAGGGGATTGTGGTGGACATTTGTATTTGAAGTCAACTACTGATAAAATCTTAAGAGCTGGGTATTATTGGCCCTCCCTATTTGCTGATGTAAAGAAATTTGTAGTTTCTTGCCATAAATGTCAAATCTTTGAAGGCAAGAGAAAGATTTTACCTTTACCCCTAAAACCGATTTCCACTGAGAGACCATTTCAACAATGGGGTTTAGATTTCGTTGGAGAAATTCACCCTTCCTCTTCTGGCCAACATAAGTGGGTTTTAACTACACAGATTACTTCAGCAAGTGGATAGAGGCCATCCCTTGTAGGCAAGCCATTGACTCAATCATCATGCAATTCCTAGAAACTAATATCCTATCTAGATTTGGCTGTCTGGAAAACATAATAACTGACAATGTTTTTGCCTTTAAATCCAAAAGAATGATCAATTTTTGTCACAAATACCACATTACCTTAGGCCATTCCACAGCTTATTATCCTCAAGGTAATGGTTTAGCTGAATCATTCAATAAGAGTTTGATCAACATCATTAAGAAAGTATTGGAGGAAAACAAGAAGAATTGGCACAAAAAGCTTGTTAATGCACTTTGGGCAGACATGTTAACTACAAAAAAAATCTATTGGAACAAGCCCCTATGAGTTGGTTTATGGCATGGAGGCAGTATTCCCTTCATCTTTGGGAATCCCTGTGATAAAATTGCTGCAAGAAATACAGGCAGAACCAAATGATATTCAAATAAGAATCAATCAAACAATTCACTTACATCAGACTAGAGAAGAAGTGTATCAAAGATCTCAGATTCTACAGGAGAAACTGAAGAATATTTTTGACAAAAGGGCAAAGGCAAAGGATTTTTTCAAAGGAGAAAAAGTGCTGAAGGGGGATTCCAGGAGGGAAGACAAAGGAAAACATGGAAAATTTGATTTCCTATGCAAGGGACCTTTTGCTATTCAGGCTGTACAAGGAAACAACACCTACTTTTTGAGAAGCCTGGATGTTACAGAAGCAGAAGAAGGGCCAGTCAATGGGTGGATGCTCAAGCATTATTTTGATCCTCTTTTTTGATATATCAGGATTGTATTTTGTACATAATAATGTCTATTTTCTGCAGTTTATTACAGTAATAAGATAGGGAATAATATGTAACAAATTCTGAGGAAAAGGCGAGGAATTGTGCCACCTTTTTGTATTCCATTTTGAGTTTATCAGAAGAAGTGAAGAAGAAAACTTGGGAGATATAAAAAATGATGACAATATTCAGGCAAAATATCAAAGACAGAGCTGTAATTCTGTTCAAACTTGCTTATGGGAAAGACATATATGTTGCGGAGATACAAATTTGTTTGTCTCCAGCAAAAAGGAAATTTCAGATTGTAGCAAGAGTTGAATATAAGGATATCTAACCTACTGTTCTTGGCTTTTCACCTAGAAAATCCATCCCCAAGTGGAGCCACTATTAGGTTCTTATACCAATAGGTTTCATATTTCATGATTGACTGTTGAAATGCCAAATATGATCATCCTTTCCATGTTGCAAAGGTTCCATATTTTCGAAAAATAAAAAATTTAAAAAATGAAAAGAGGATATGCCCTAAAAGAAAATAAAAGGGCAAAAAGAATGAGTTGGTCAAAAAACAAAGAAAATGAACCCCAAAGAAAGACCAAGAGAGTGGGCTAGTCAAAATGCCACTACTATCCTATTTTTTGCAAAGAAGTTCAAATTATGCAATTAGTGACTTCTGTCACACATGATGGATGGCCCAACAACTCAATCTTGGCCAAATCCATGTTTAAATTTCTTGTTTTTAGAACTAGAGAATAAGATTTGACCAAACAATTCAAGCTTGGCTGATCAATAGTTAGGTAGGGAAGCAAGGGTGCTCAACAGTGAAATCTGAGCCCCTGGAAGAGATAAGGGCAGACTTAGATAGGAGGGCACTTAAAAGAAAACAAGAGAGAAAGGGTTTTCTAGCTCAAATGCACCCAAGGAAAAAGAAGAAAAAATGTTAGGTGTATTAGGCTGGGTAGGCAGTTTGGTGTTGCAGAAGCAAGTTTTTGATCAATTTTGTCTTTTTTAATATGATCTATCTCATGGATATCACAAATTCCATGACAAGGTGGCCGCAAAACAGTTGAAGCATGACTAATTTCCCTCCCATTCCTCCAAGAACATTTACTAATTTTCCCTCAAGGACATTGAGATCTGCTCAATGTTCCTAGTTCCCTTCATTTCATGAAAAATACTAAGTGGAACTCTGTATTTACTTAGCCAAAAAAAGCCACATTTCTTGTGTAAAAAAATCCTTTTATTTCCCTTTCATTTGCCTAAAAACCTAAGTTTTTACCTTATAAACTTAGCGTTCTCCATTCATAAAACCATATTAACACATTAATTTTATTGTATAGCTCCTATATAATGTTTCCCCGCCCCTATTTTATAAAAATATACATAAAAACCCCCAAATATTTAAATATTCCCCGCCCTGGCAATTATACCCACAAACCATAGTATTTCGGGAATTATAGGTTCACTTGGAACCTTATAATAACCCCTCTGCATACACAAACCATGGAATTTATTTAAAACTTAGTTAAATAAATAACCACGCCTACAAAACCCCGATAAACCAAAGTTTAATACCTCGAAAACTTTATAAAACATTGAATTAAATGGGTGAGCGCCGTGTCATAAGCCTCCGCCAACTCAGATCTCCGCTAACCGTTGGATCAGGCCCTCGCCATCCAACGTCCCACATCGATATTGGAACCCCTTCGATAGCCGAAATTTAGCCTCCGGGAAAATAGCGGTTTTCCCATCATACATAATCCACATGTCTTCACCTCGTTTTATCGTGTCCACTCTGCCCAAATCTGTCATTGTCCAAAAAGCGGTGCGATGAAACCAGAAACCACCACTGCTTCCTGCCACTGACGTCAGCGCCCACGTCGGCGCCCATGTCCTTCACCACCTCACTACTATATTATCCACCTAGTCCACCACGTCACCACCAGGTCAGCTTTTGTACCCCCGCTACCTGACAAAGACGACATCATGCTGATGTCACCCAACCAAAGCATGCCAAAATCATATTTTTGTTAAAAAGCCATTAAATGTCGTTTTTCGTTCATTTCGCTTTGTTTCTTCTACATGATTTTTGCATGGTATTTTATGTTCAAAGCGGCATTTCCACTGCACAGTCCGCCACCCAGGGAAATTGACTCCGCAACCCAAGGAAATTGACTTCGTAGTTCGGCCCCTCATCTCGATCTTCCACCCACATTTCACACCAGGCGTCCGTTAAACAGGAATTTACCCGGATCCTGCTCGTAAACCCTATTTTTCTAGCTTTCTCTGTGAAAATTGCACGGAAAACCAAAAATCGAATTAAAACGTGGTGTTGCCTTCAAACCTCTGCATCATAGCCACTGTTTTACCCAATTTTTTCCAAAGAAATCCTGTGACCTCTATCCCTCTCTGCAAAATTGCCCATTACGCTAAGTTCAAGCTC
>Ga0115851_100287_pt1 | contig 13571 bp, 17 predicted proteins | sample InSIn2gowninarea_FD_83865 | JGI IMG/M metagenome (GOLD analysis project Ga0115851, IMG submission 83865)
TGATTGGGCTAGAAACATTACTGGAAGGAAGAGTACATCTAGGTGCTATTTTACATTGGGATCTACTATGATATCTTGGATGAATAGGAAACAAAGAACATCATATTTAGGTATGGAAGAGGTAGAGTATATTGCCACTAGAATGGATAGCTATTAGAAAGTTTGATTTTGGAAGGTCTTTGAGAGTTGTTTGAGAAGGTGCTAGGTACGAAAATAATATATTGTGACAACAAGAGTGGGATTCGATTAGTAGAAAAAATCATGTTTCATGACAAGTCCAAGCATATTGAGATGAAATATCATTACATATGTGACATGATTCAAAGAGGAGATATGTAATTTCATCATATATCGATTAATAAGTAGATTGTAAACATACTCACTAAGGATTTATCGAAAGGGAAGTTAATTATCTTTAGAGGGAACCTTGGACTGGCGAATTTAAGACGCTCAGGCAAGGATTGATATGGATCTAGGACACTGAGTTATCCTCTCCCCCATGTCTGAGCTACTAGGTCGAGGAATTGAGCCAGAGAGTTCATGACGTTGATGGAACTCATGGACAATAGGTGTCTCTTATCCTTCCCTCACGATAAGTGTGTGTCTCCCCTAATTTCATCTCAAGGTATGTCTGATCCTTACATTATGGTAAATGTGTATCTCTCCCTGTTGAGTATACCCCAATATGCATCCTGCCCACAAGTTAAGCTTGTCGGGATTGTTCCTCCCATTTAGCCAATAGTTTGAGATGATGACTTGGGCATGTATGATCCTTACCTTAAAATGTAAGTGTGTATCTCCCCCATGTACCTTGGGTTTTGTTTGATCCTTACCCTTTTAGGTAAGTGTGTATCTCCTCCCACAGTAGCAGATGTAGGTGTTCTACCACGTAACTATTCAGGGTCCCGATGGGAAGATCATCAGGAAATGGTGCTAGTGTGAAATTTCTTCAAAGGTGTACCAACAACACTTCACTTAAGTCACTAGATGAAAAGTGACCCTAACAACAATTTGATGGTTGTTTATGATTTAGATTTGTAATAAAAATAGAAACACCTACAACAAAAACATATATGATTTAGAAGAGAAAACAATAATAAAGATGTCCAAAGAAATAACCCAAATGGAAATACTTTAATTGAATAAATTCTTTATAAAAGAACCTTGTGAATGAGATCCAGAAAAAGGGTCTATAAATCCCTCTTCGTGTGATGGGTCCTTTGATGTCCTTGATGCTTCAGTAATTGATATTCTCCCTCAATATGTAAAAACCCAAACAATGTGAAGATCTTAAATGGGAGCTCAAAACAAAAGAGACGATAATAGTAACGATGATAATGATCATTGTGAAGAATGAATGGAAAACCCTCCTATTTATAACAAAGTATTGAGTTAATCTCAAAAATGGAGAATAATAAAATAATATTGAGCAAATCAAGATCTAATCGCTAGGAATACTTTTTTATATTTATTGGAAAGGGAAAGGATATTTAAAATGGTTAAATATATTTATTTAGAAATAATTAACAAACAAAATGATTTATTAATTATTTCGCGAGGATTAAGAATGGTGTGAAATTGAAATAATTATTAAATAGTGATTTAACAATTATTCCAATAATGTAAATAAGGAATAATAAATAAATAATGATTTATTTAATTATTCCTAGGGGATTTAGTCAAATGCGACCAGGAATAATTATTTAAACAATGATTTAATAAATATTCCTAGAGAAAATTAAATAAATAATGATTTAACTAATTATTCTCATGGGTTTTTTTATTTAAATCAAAAAATAATTTAATAATACTAAATTATTTTCCACAGTGAAAGTAATTTTACTATGGTAAAATTAATCCTAGATGGTATATTTCGATCTGCCTGGTTTGGAGTGGCTAGAAAATCATTTTTTGGTGATAATAGTTTCCCCCCCAATGTATGAGTGTTAGGAGAAAATCCTATGACCGAAATAGGTTGTAGGTTACACTTCCATGAGACACCAAAGGGGAGTCAAAGAGAGAGAGAAAGAACTGAAGCAGTGAAAGGACATACAAATAATGGAGGGGTCGAGACCAACAAAAATGATAGAAATATCTTCTTATGTGGGAGAACATGATCTCAAATGAGGTGAGGGAGTCATACCCATACTTATCGAGATAAATGCATATAAATAATAATTATGAACCCAACAATTTCAGACTGAGCTACAAGGTATAAGATACATGATACATTGGAATCAATGTGTAAGAGAATAATACAATGGATGCCATATACATAATGCGCCTAGAATAACATAGGCAGTGACTAAATACAATAACATATGAGTACATGAGACATAATTACCCTCAAGCTGACGTGGTGAGGGGGAATCACAACCAAAGAAGCCTTATTGAATAGGAAAGGGATCCGAATTTCTGAATGGATCATCAGAAGGAGACATATGTGTTATGGGTGCTACAAGTAGTGGAAATTGAACCCATCATATCTGCAGAATTACATCTGAGGCTTTATAAAAATTTGTGGTTAGCCGACCATGTGGGGGCCTACCTGAAGGGCCACCCCCTCATGAGCTCTGGAAAATCTCACACACACTCGGGAATCATTTGTACAATCATCTGGATCATTGAACCATTTAGTGTAAAAATCTCAATCATGTGTTAAGTAGCTGGTGTTGAGCGGATGAGAAACAACCAAGTCAAAGGGAAATGATGATTTCCTTTCCTTGATCTGAGTTGGTGAACAAATATGGAAGTTGGAACCGAGGTACACCACCCTCTAGACCACTATTTTGGAATAAATTTGTTGAGGTCAACAGAAGAGTGCCCGCCAGAGTTAAGGCAAGGAGGAATCCTTAACAAAGGCACGAGGAATGATAGTAGAGTTACTGATAGACTGACACAAGGGATGATGATGGAAGTAAAAAAAATGAATGGATGAGTAATGACTTCCCTTGTGAAAGCATAATAAGGTTGGTTAACTTGGCAGTGACTGACTCGATTCTAGAGGGGATGGTAATGGCTCAAATGAGGGTTTGGAAAAGACATAGCACAAGAGTTCGAGGCCAAATATGTATCAGATGGGATGGGTTCGACATGGTGATGTATTGAACATTGTCGTTGGACTCAAGGGATCTCAGAAGAGATTCCATAAATACAAGGGTGACTCATCTTTAATGCTTTGAACAAGGTGGACTCGATGATACTACCAAGGCCTTACGGGACCATAAAATCATGAGTAAATGATGGTTACTCATAACAAAAATTGGCACATGAGTCAACCAGTGCAAAGGTAAAGTGGTACAAGAGTATGGGTGGCTCAAATGAAGAAATTTGATTTTAATAATGTGGTAAAGTGAGATCTCATGGAAAAATGGTTTTTTTTTATGTGTAAAAGTATCGAAAACAAGGAGAGACCCATTATAGAACTTGGAGAGACATTTCCAATGGTTCTAATGGTTCAACAAATGAGGTTATGGTTTGGATGCGATGGGCGACAAAAAAATTAGGGTTTTTCTTATAGAAGGGATTTTTGCCCTCAAATCCAATTCATTTTCATAGTGAGCTATGGAGAATTTGGAGAGGAGAAAAAGGCCCTAAATCTTGTGGAGACCATAGCAGAAAAACCGGTCATCAGAATAAAGATCTGCAAGTTGGAGGTAGATGGCCCAACCTTGCTCATCATTTTTGGTGGATCCAATTTTCAGATTAGGCCTCCAGTTCTTTGTGTGGGACCCTTGAAATCCTCACAGTCGCAACACACTTTTGGGGGCCTATTGTGCACTCTTGAGTTCCAAAACTAGGCCCACAAGTGCATCCAACGTAGTTTTGAGGGAAAAAACTATGTGCCGGGCTAAGAGAATTGGCAGGACTGGTGGTATGTTGTGAGATGAAGCTAAGTACTAGACATGAATTCTTTCAACTATGGACTGAAAAAACTTAATGTTATTGAGAAGGTATTGCAAAGCAAAAGGTATCATGGCGAGAATGATATTTTAACTCCCTCCGTGTTCAGATTTAGTGGAATCAAGCAGTGAGAGGGGTGTTGGCATGATATCGCATGTTGAAGTTTCTAGAGAACCCTATGATGAGGGTTGGTAAGCCCTTACTGTAGAGGATTGTGAGTTAGTGAGAACCAAATGAAGAGGCCTTTGTAGTACAAGGGCATAAGATCGAGATCATTACCCAAGACATGTATTTTTTGACAAGATTTCCCCCCTTCATGGTGGTAGGGGAGATACCTCCAATTCTGCCTCATGGGAGGAATATAGGTCAATGTTTTTGTCACTACTATGCACCAGGGAGTTGTGAAAAGGACATGACCATACAGATCAGTGACCTAGAAAGGCTTGAGACATGAGCTACAACCACAACAGTCTTGCAAATATTGGGTAGTCATTCCTTCCACCATATCACTAGAGGGAAAATGATGTTGGTGGAGATTTGTTGGGAGGGACCTATTATGGGTGGACCCAGACAATCTTGTCGTCATTGAAATGAAATTTGACATTATAAGGATGGATGACCAATGATAAATGTTCGTTTAGGATGGTGTTTTGCTCACTCTTCCTAGAGAAGATCCTCACTATTCAACCTCATCTACAGATCCACAATTGGGGCCCACAAGAGCCTAGGATGCATCGTTAGTGTCAGGTACAAAGACAAGGTAGAGGAGGGGGAGAATGACGAGTGTTCCGACCTGGGTTTTTTAATCATTGGGACCAAATGCCACTGTACATAGATGACTATCCATATAGTGTCATAATGTATCAAGCATATTCTCACTTACCACTTCCACTGGGACGAGCATGGGGTCCATATGGTAAGTGAAAGTTGTTATATATTCGATGCATTTATAGTTTAATAAATATGTGTATATGGTACTAATTTCTAAAATTTATGGTATGCAGAAATGGAATCAGTGAGGCCAGTAGGATACACAGAATGAGTCGCAGTGCCTGGGGCTAGAGGTCATGGTGGGGAACATCACAACAAAGATTAGCTACTGATGCTCTACTAGAGGACCTTTGACATAGATTCAACTTGTTACTTACTGGGCTGAGAGGGCATGGGTTGCATTAACTATAAGATCGGTATACATATGAGTGCACTAGTATTCCCTCTGAATGGTGAGGAATCTTGTGATGCATTTCTATGGTCAGTCAGGTAGTATGAGATCTACGAGGTGGTGGGATGGAGCCGCTAGCTTGGGAGTCTCCAGATGATAGTGATTAGGAATAGGGACATGTAGTTCCCCTTTTTGTTTTATGATAACATGTGAGTGAGTAAGTCAGATGTATTTAAAGTAGTGGAACCAAAACAATGTATGGTGATACATATTTATAATTATGAATCTTTTGTGTGATGATTTCAGTTTTCCATTTGTTTATGGATGTCTTCTACATGTGATAAATGTCAATTTAGAATTTCATTTGCAATGGTATCTACATAGTGATTTTAATTTCTAGGAACATGATTAAATGAAATGGATTCAAATTCACATGCCAAAAGCTTAACTCATAGATGTTTTCTAAATAGGGCATGATTATGCACATGATAAGTTCATTCAATTGCATGACAAGTAACAAGGAATCAAGACAAGCATGAAGATGAAGGATGTGACGATCAAGGACATCGCCTAAAAACCGTATCACAACGTCATATTTGTCCTGGTTATTGGTGGCAGATCCAATGCAAATGTCATTGGAGTGGACTAACGAATGCAAGAGGGTAAAAATGGCCCATGTTGTTGAGGCTAGATTCATGGTGAAGGGATTTGCACCATAGACATAACTGATATAATGTGTGGATGATGGATCCCTCTGAAAGACATAAGAAGACAATGTATAAGATGGTGGGTAATGAAAACTACCTAAATGCAAGAATAAAGAAAGAGATACACGCATTTCAATGGGAAATGATATGGATAAAATTTCTTGAGGTAGAATGCTTTTCGAGGATTGGGAAGGATTTCTCCTTCTGGACCCTCTAATAAGTATGCCCCCTTTCCCAAAAACTTATAGATGAACTGGATCATACACAAGAACAAGGTCACCTTCATGGTAGGTAAGAGGATCGACTTTGCATTCATACTAAGCTTTGGTGCACTTTTTTGCCACTTCAATCGTTTACAATGTAAAACACTAGTCCTTAGTGATGTATTCAAGAATGATATGTCGTTGTTCTAATTGTTAGGTTTCTGGGAGGAGTTCGATGGAAAGGTGAAGTGAAGGTATTTCACACTCGATTGGTAAGACTTCCTCCTCTCTGAAAACAAGGTGGAAAGGAGTGAACCTAGTGGTGGAATTGACATAAGTTTTATATGCCCACAATGTACAGAAGAGCATTAAATTCCATATGGTTTTGTGTTTATTCACCATCCATTGAAGCATAGTCTTAATGATCTTATTAATAGCTACAATTTTTCCATTTTCTTGGGGGTAATAAGATGAGGAATATTGGTTTTTGAAGCCCAACAAAGAGGAGAGATCATTTCTTATCTCATGTTCAAAGTGTCGGCCATGGTCAGAGACCAATTATTTCTAAACCCCAAACATAGCAATAACACAGTTAAAGAAAAAGAGGGATACATGAGCCATGGTGTTATTGAACATTGGCATGCCTTCAACCCATTTGGTAAAATAGTTAATGACCACGATAATATGATTATGGTTATTAGTCGGTGGGGGTCGACACTCCATAAATTCAATAGCCCATTTACAAAAAGGATCGACTGTGATGATAGGATGGAGGGGAGCGGGTGGAGCTCATTCCTTAGGGTCAAATAATTGGTAATCAGAATAGTGTTTAACTACCTTAATACAATCGCTAAAGAGAGAAGGACAAAATTATTCAACACACATGATTTTTGGGGCAGTGGCAAATCCAGAGAGGTGACCACCACAAGCACCACCATGGTAGGCATTGAGCACTTTCTCAACTTCATCATGGGTGAGACAATGATGAATGACAATGTTGACACAGTGACAATAAATATTATCACTGATGAGGAGGTAGCGAGGGGCTTGATGTCAAATAAATTGTAGATCATCACGAGTGAGGTGGGGGTGGAATTTTCTAGGTTCGCAGATAGGTAATGATGTCATCATACTCAGGATCATCTAAGGTAATGGTGAACAAGTGTTCATCTCAAAGACCATCATTTATCAGAGGATCAGGTGCATCGGTGGGAAATTCAAAAATGAGTTCACCAAGGTCTAAGCCTCTCTTGCTCATACGTGTGGCAAATTTGAGATCAAATTCTTGAACCATAATGATCCAATGGATGTACTTCTCGTTAATGATCTGTCAACTCAAAGGAAAGTGATGGGGTTCGAATTAGTCATAAATTTGGTTGTATGCATAAGGATATAATGATGAAATTTTTGAACAGAGAACATGATAGTCAATGCCAACTTTTCTTAATGGGAATAGGAAACAAGGGGTCATTATGGTTCCTATTGACATAGTATATGACATGCTCATTTTATATATAATTTTCTTGTATGAGGACCTTAATGACCGAATAGGTGGACGCAAAGATGTACAAGATGAAATCCCTCTCAAAGTTAGGTGGACTAGTCAAGGAGCAGAATTGAGATGACGTTTGAGGGCATCAAACGACTGTTGAGTTTGGTCATCCAAAACAAATGGATTATTATATAGAATGATTTTAAGGAACAAACCAATGAAGAAAGTTAGCTTTTCCTTGGAGGTTTTGTAACTGGCGAAGGGTACGAGGAGGAGTAATTTCAAGAATGGAATGAAATTTAAGTGGGTCAAGAGTGATACCATATTTGGACATGATGAAGCCTAGAATTCAATTGCAAGGAACATCAAAGACACACTTAAGGGGGTTGAGACCAATGTTATACTTGTGACATTAAAGGAACATAGTACGCAAATCATGAAGGTATTTTGACCGATGTTTCGAATGATTCGTGAGATCATCTAGATATGAAAAGCTAATATGAGAAAAGTCATGGAAACAATATGACATGGCATGGTGAAAAGTGGCCCTAGCAATTTTTAAACCGAAAGGCATGACCTTATAGGTGAAAGTTTCCCATTGATTAGTGAAAGTGGTTTTAATCTAATCAAAATAATGGATACATATCTGGTTATATCTGGAGTATCCATCCATGAAGGATAGAACCTCATGCCCCATACACACATCAATGACCTGGTCTATGAAGGGTGTGGGAAAGTTGTCTTTGGTACAAGCTTTGTTCAAATCATGGAATTCTGTGTAGAAAAGAATCATTCCTTGTTCTTAAGAATGGGGATAGGATTGGACATCCATGTGGTCTTTTCAATGGAATATTATTGGCTTGAGGGGGCCTGACCCAAGTTCAGAGTTAATGAGCCAAACAAATCCGTACACTACTAACCCTTTCGGCAATAGCCCATAGAGCGTGAACTGAGGTCTCACCAAAGCAGTATGGGGAGATGTTGGAACCAAGTTTCTGGACCCTTGAGATGTCTGAGGGGTCGCATTAGTCCAACTGCAAATACCTTTGTGCACTATCCTGTCCTGCAGTACCTTTGCGATCTGTTATAATCACCCTCGTGCAGCCCTAACCAGGGGCTATGGTGCTTTCGTGCTGCTAGGGCAACGATCTTCTCTATTTCCCCAAGTTACTCAATGGATCTTACTTATCTTCTTATAATTGTATTTAACTTCACGTAAAAAGATACTTTATATTATATTCACTTAATCAAGACAACCACATAAATTCGTGCATCATATAAATAGCAGAAATGTAATTTATACCCAATACATTCAATGCAGAAAACAGTAAATAAATACACAGGAATGGTATAAAAATTATCTTTATTAATGCTTCAATTGGTTAGAGACTAAACCTACCCTGTGCACTCAGCTGGAGGGGTCTATGCACTCAACTGTAGAGCCTTCTCCTACTCTACGACCCAAAGACTTGACTCTATACTTAGATCCTCTTCTATTCCATCATTAGATCTTACTGACTTACTTCTCCTCTTTAGAACTTAGGGCCTCACTCTATTTGTAAAATCCCATGGTCTGCGGACCATGGGTAGATCTCTAAAGCCAATATTACATTACAAAATTGAGGGCAGAAAACCCTATGACTCATTTACAACTTCGCCCTGTGCGCCCATAAATCGCGAAGTCTTTCCATAAAATTTTGTCAAAATCTGGGCTTTAAGCCCCAAAACGTCCCTAGGGTGTTCCTATGCCCAATAGGCCCCCAACACAAACATCGTGGCTCACCCTTGAGTCACTCTATTAGTGTGGAGATCTTCGCCTAGAAACCTCCCAACTCTACCCAAACTATTACAAGATCGGCAACGCACTGAGTAGCTGCCTGTTGTACCTTCTGCACGCGTTATTCAAAGACTGCAGTAGCTGAACTGCTTTCTTGCATCTTCTCCTATGTTCCCTACATCTACACGACCTTGGCTTTGATCGAGGTTGTAATGATGAATGCCTCATCGATCCAAGGTTGTATGTGTGCCTTCAAAACTACTTCCTTATGTCGTGCCACATATACCTTCTCCTTGAGTTCTTTTGCCTATTGCATCCACACGAGCCTCTGTGTAAGGGCCACCATCTGCACAGTACCTTCTATATCATCATATCTTTGTTGCAGCTCACGTGCCTATGTTTCTAAGTGCTGTATGTTTAGGTCCTCCTGTAGAGTAGTGAGGACCTTCAACGACTGTTCCAAAAGTTTGGTGCAGTTCTTCACTACATTGTTGATCTCCTTTGTTCCCATTGTGATGGCACTGGTGTGTTGTTCCCTCACCTCTGGTGGATTTGAAGATTGGGCCTTCAAATATAGCTCAGTTATCTAAAGGTTCAGCTCCAGCTAAACCTTTATCCATTTCTTCTCGTGCCTTGTGCACCCCTGCTTCTAACCTTCAGATGTGTGCCTCTACTGGTTCCTCTGCTAGGATGGCCAACTAAGGGGCAATTTGGCAGGTCTCTCCAACCACCTGCACAATTTGTTGATTTAGCGCCACTACCTCATCACACTGCAGGCTCAGTTGTTCCATGTTAATTTGTTGTTCACTCATTACCTGGAGCAAGCGATTCTCCCTGGCCCACAGTCTGCAGTCACTCCATCCTGCAACATATAGAGTGTCTCCCAAGGGAGCATAGGCATGCTTATCCCAACTCCCTTTAGCACACTAACTAGAGGCCCGTTGGCCTCATTTTCTGTATCCAGTACCCCTTTTGGTGGCACTATAGTGTTGGTAGTGTGGTTGCACAAAATTTCCTCAGATGTGGTCGTGCCTACTGCAAGGTTGGTCGATAGAGTACCAGCATGAGGAGTTCTCACTTGTAACTCCTGTATCTATGCCTCGAGGACCCCTAATGCCTTATAATTTTCCTCCATGAACTGTTGGAGGGCCTCCGTGGTGACGTCATGTACCATCTCCTCTATGTCATGCAAATCCCCCTCAGTGAGGGTTATCGGGTCGAAAGAAGTCTTGGAAGCTTTTGACTTCTTTCGGGGCCCCACCTGCTCTCTCAGGGACTGGCACTTCAACTGTGTAGATGGCGTCTATGGGTCCATGCCACCTTCCTCTACCTCAGACTCTTCCTCAGGTGAAGGTGACGTATGGTCCTCGCGCTCCTTCTCTCTTAAGTGTTTCTATTCTGTGGCTGCCTTCTGTTGTTTTGTTGTTGCCTTCACAGCATCCTACACCTCCTGTGATTTTGCTGCAGCTGCCTCTTTTCTTCTCTTCTATGATAACTGCACCACCCATAGTTTTTCCTCTTCCTTCTTCCTTTGTGTATCTAACTTCTACGTTTCCAATGCGAAGATGGCTAGAGCGTGCCACTCTAGTAGCCACGACTCAAGTATAGTGAATATGACATCGTCTATGGCTAGCTACGGGAGCTCCTTCCACTTCTTTGCAAGGTCCTTCGACGCCCTAATATAGACGTGATGGAAGTCCACCTTGAACTACGTGAAGCTTTTTAAACTATTATAAATAATGCACAATAACTATGGCTTGCGGTTAATCCCCATTCTGATGTTCATCTCCATGAACACCTAGAATATCATATTATCTTAGATCCTTTGCGCAACCTTAGTGGCCCACAACGAAGCATACTTCTTTGCCTCTAGAATATCCTGCACAATTGTGGGGAACTAGTTGTCCTCAGGAAATTCCCAAGCCACTAGCACTATGGACAAGAGAATCCATATATAGTGGAAGTTCTTTCCCTATTCCTATGCCTTGCAGTAATTCTCTAGGAATTCCTTGTATAAGTATTCTGACTAGTTAAACTAGACCCCGTCTACACACTACGTGACATCTGTTATCACTGACATGGGAACATCATCCACGTGGTACTTCCGCATAACCTTGCCAGCCAGTATCTGAGTGGCAACTTTGACTACCTTATTATTGATATTGGAGATCACGTACCCTCTCTTCTTTATCTCCAAATTGAATTTTTCCTTCATGGCCTCCGTGATGGCCATGTCATTACTCTTACCCTCCGGAATATCTACTAGGTCCTCCCACTTACAAGTGAGTCAGGTAATTATATGAATTAGGTGGTCCGTGATGGGGATGGGCTCCTCCAGCCATAAGCACCCATCATGCACTAGGAAGAGTAGCTACCTGATGAAAAATATAGTTAGTGGGGTGAGATGGTATTGCGGCACCTAGAGAAGGTTTAACAACCCTGCTTTCTCCACTCCGTGCAACCACTTGTGCGGCTCCAACTCTATGACTCCCACCACAGTGATTTTCTTTGGCTTCATGAGCTGTGTGGTTGCCAAGTGTGGGAATTTCTTGTGGTCCATGAGATCGCAATCTTCAAACTTGAGAGCCACACCCATCCTAAGTGTGCTCCTTAAAAAATGATATCATCAGGGAACAACGGAGTCTGTAGAAAGTTTTTGCTCTCATCTAGGTCCTTAGGCACCCTTTCTTTCCCTTTCCACAGAGGAACATATGTAGGCAACCTAGTCAGAGGGTCCACACCCTAGGTTTCTTCCTCCATTTCTTCATCCTCTTCCTCTTCCATAAAGATTTCCTCAAGGTCTTCCTCCTCCTCATCGGTTCCCGCATTAATTGCTTTCCCCTTTTCTTCCACAGTCAGTTTAGTTCTCAACAGGTTTCTAGGGGACACACACACTGGTACCATATGCTACTTATCTTTCTTGGGTCTCAGAGTACGTGGCGATTTAGGGACTTTTGCAATTATCCCGGTGCTTTCTGGGGTGTCTCCTATCATCATGGCCTACGCGGCCTCTTCGGCAGTCATCTCACCGATATCCATGGCTTCCTCTTGCGTGGTCATATTGTTGGTCCAAAAATCTCTCAATGGTTTAGGTAGGTTCTCAAATAATGCCTTCAACCTCAAAAGATCAAACAGATCTGGGTTCATAAATCTCTGGGCGCGTAATAGCTTAATTCGCAAATGGCCAAATGTTGCTTGTTGAGCAGTTCTTTGCAATTTATAACAGCTTTTGAATTTGAATTGGACCGTTCCCCCCAAATTTGGACCATTAATGCTCCCTTGGTAGCGGATTTTACCAAATTTAGCCCATAAATCCTGCCTTAAATGCCTGCTGCCTACTCCATTTGGTCTCAAACCAAGCATAACATAATGAATAGTGACTTTAGCGGTCACTTTCCAGCATGTGGCAGCACAACTACCCTTGTGTTGTCGCAGACCTTGTGACACTTTGCTCCTGTGTGCAGCCCTGACATCACGTAGCTCTCATGGAGAGTAGTTTATAGTCCCACGCCTTGTTTCAACTTCCTGGAGCACTAAGACTGTGCTTCCTGCGGCTAGTCAAATGGGAAAAGTTTGCCATTTAACCTCACTATCGGTTACTTTTCCTGGGAAGAGTTTTCCATTTGAATTTGCCAACTGCATCCCACCCCTATTCAAGGTCTCCTTAATAACATACAGTCCAATCCAAGGCATCAAACTGATCAACTCTCAGTGGCAGTCCCCAAGTTTATCAATGTAATTTCGCTCATCATATTCTATCACTATAGTCTTTTTATCAAGAAAGTCCTTCTTTATTCCATCCTCCAACTTCTTGATTTTTGCTTCCACCATGATGCTTTTCTTCCTCAACTGAGATATTTCGTTCATGAGTGCTTGGAGCCTAAGATCACCCTGTTGAATCTCTTCATCAAGTCCCAAGCGTTCTCCTTCAAGTTCTTCCAACTACGTGATCCCTTCTTCCAAGGCTCCGCGATCTGTCATATCCATGGGCACTTCTATGCGCGGACTAGGCATGATATGCTCCATCGATATTGCAGTGTTCACTCCATATGCTAGCTTAGAAGGCACCTGTCTCGTCAATTTCTTACACGTTGTCTTATAAGGCCATAAAACTACTTGTACGCGCACATCCCAATCACTTCATTGTGCACTACATACCTTGTTTAGTACTCTTCACACCTCGTTAAATGCTTTCGTGTGGATATTCTTCTACGTGATCATTCTCTCCACATTTTGTTATTCCAACTTGAGGAGTCATTTGCATATGGAGTGAACACTGCAATATCGATGGAGCATATCATGCCTAGTCCGCGCATAGAAGTGCCCA
>Ga0115851_101157_pt1 | contig 13568 bp, 12 predicted proteins | sample InSIn2gowninarea_FD_83865 | JGI IMG/M metagenome (GOLD analysis project Ga0115851, IMG submission 83865)
GATTATGCTCAAATTGGCGATCGCTAATTATCCCTCAAGGCTTCACCTACTACTTGTAAACATCTTGCATCTGTCACCATCCAATCATGACGCAATACGTGCAGTTGAATATTTTTGCCTACAGGTAGCTCAGAACTATTTGCTGGCACGATCATCAAATCGTAAGGTGTCCAAATGGATGTAAAGTTGATTTGCTCCAGCATCTCTACGTCTTGCTCTAAGTCTTGCAAAAAAGCACTGTAAGGACGCATTTGCACGCAACCGGGATTTTGAGAAAACTGAGCTACCCAAGTTCCTTGATGCGGAGACGCGATAGTAATAAAGTTTTTTACTCTTTCGATTCCACCCAATCGCTGAATATAATAGCGGCTGACTATTCCCCCCATACTAAAACCAATTACACTTAGCTTTTGTTCGGGGGCAAAAGTTACATCTACATAATCGGCTACCTGTTGGGCTAATTTGTCAAGGGGCAGTTCACCATTACTTGGTAGTAAGTCAAAATCGTACACCGACCAACCAAGTTTAATTAAACTTGGAGTCATGGTTTGAAAAATTGCTTTTGTATCATTCAATCCATGCACTAATAGTACGCATTTGCGAGTTCCCAAACTTGTCATAGCTGTTTAAATAACTAATTCTTACTTGAGCTAGAGGATTTGAATAAAGCTTTTAGCTAATATATGAATTGAGTTTAAATCAATAATATTTCTGCGCTTTTCTATATTAAAGCGAGCGCTTTAAATAAAATCTAGTTTAAATATATGTAACTATTTCTTAACTTATTACATTTCTAGCCTTTTTTAATTGCTAAGTATTAATACTTAAGCTTTGTTTTTATAAGTTTTGTTAAGAATTGTACAATAATCTTGCAATAAGTAGCGATAAAAATTCATAATTTATCTTAAATAAGTGCAAGTTAAAGCTAGTTAATAGTTAGAAATAACCAATCTTTAACTTACGTGTTGTATTAACTCAAGATGCTTGAAAAGCTGAGAAGTTATGCAAAAAAACATCTTATTGTAACTTTAATTCATTGATTAAATCGGAGAAATTATAATGATTGATAGTGCAAAAAAACTATTGACAGGAATTTTATCTTTTTTTGTAGGGTTATTTGCAGGTAAAAAAGCCCAAACAGATAAACAATTAAAATCGGCTCCCGCCAAAACTAAAAAACGTAGTGGCTACTTTATGGAGCTTGACGAATCAGAAGATAATATTTTAGCCGCTCCTGTAGCTGCCGTAAAACAAACAGTAGATAAAGCTAAAAACGCCACTGTTGAAGCAGCAAAACAAGTAACAGACACAGTAAAAACCTCCGAACCTGTAGCGGCGGCAAAACAAGCTGTAGATAAAGCTAAAACTTCTGAGCCTGTAGCGGCGACAAAACAAGCCGTAGATAAAGCTAAATCATCCGAGCCTGTAGCGGCGGCAAAACAAGCCGTAGATAAAGCTAAAACTCCTGAGCCACCCGTTGCCGCTAAAACAAGTAAAGTTGAATTAGTGCAAACGGCGGAAGGGTTGAAAGCAGAACTAGCAAAACCTAGCAAATCAGTAGCCGCAAATAGCAACGGGCAAAGCAAAACAGAAACAACCTTTGCACCCAAATATCTTAACCCAGCTAATAGTTCAAATAGCCGCCGTCGTCCTGGGGCTAATATGACTAATTTTCTTGATATGGCAAGTCAAGTAAAAAGCCCAGCAAAAGGTTAATCAAAAATAGGGGAAGGGAGATAAAATTTATCTTCTTTCTTCTACTTTAAAGGCAGATTTAATCGAGACTAAAGCGCTATACATCGTAAAAGCTGAATCCCAAGTAGATTTATTGCGGCGCAAGAGATGAATATGGGCAGGAATGCGCGCTAGTAATTCGTTTTGGTCAACGATTGTACCCGCAAAGGTAGAGAAATCAGACCAAACTGGTGTAGATATTAATTGACCTGCCAGAAAATCAAGCAGGCTATTCCAGCTAATTCTAATCGTTGAGCGATCGCTTTTAGGTTCGATAGTAACACCTTTGTGGTATTGGTAGCTGTTATCGTGCAAACGCAAAATGCAGCCTCTACTGGGCAAAAGTAAGTCGCAAAAGTGGGCGTAGTCTTGAGTTTTGGTTTTACGTTGAAGTTTACCCCGTGCGTCTCTATCTACTACTTGTTCAAAGATAGGCAATAATCCTAAAACGCGATCGCTTACTTCCGACCAGTTGAAAGACAAAGCGCCCATTTGACCTTGTTCGTTTTGGCAAATTACGGTAGCTTGAGGTTCGGCATACTGGAAATAATTAACTTGAAAAATGCGGATTTGCTTAATTTCAGTAAGAGTTGCCCAAAAACAAGGAATGCCCACAGCACGCAACTCTTGACCTAAAAATTTTAATTCACCAATCGCGCCACTTTTATAAAACCGCCAACCGCGACTAGGTAGCTGTAGCCTTGCGGCGTAGGGTTCTATTTCCATAATGCGTCCAAAGTTTTGCTCTAAGGTAAAAACTAAACCAAAGTGTCTGGGATAAATAGCCTTCTGGGGGGTAAGCACATCTTTAGTTATATGAGCCACCAGTTGATGACCGTATAAATTAAGAATTAAAGCATGATGAGTTTCCCTCCCAGCTATGCAACCCAACCCATCAACATAAAAAGTTTTAGTTTGGGCGATATCGGTGACGGGAAAGGCAAGATGGAATAAAGTTTGATTCACAAGCTAAATGTTTACAGGCTAGTAATGAATGCTATCTCTAATTTATTCGCTAAATCCTTGGTTAATTGCTGTGGTATTGAACACAGTTTTACTCAGCATTGCTTGGATTGCTCCCAAAAAACTCCTGACAAACGCCGGGTTATTTCATGGCTGGATGCTAGGAGTATTGATTTGGGGTAGTTTAGGTTGGCAGGGATATGTAGTTGTTTTATTTTACTTTTTAGTTGGTTCGGGCGTTACCCGCATTGGCTTGGCGCAAAAAGAAGCCGAAGGAATTGCCGAAAAGCGATCGGGGGCGAGAGGGCCAGAAAACGTTTGGGGTTCGGCGCTAACGGCGGCGTTATGTGCGGTAGGGGTAGTTGTGGGCATAAAATCAATTACACCCTTATTACTACTAGGTTATGTAGCAAGTTTTAGTACCAAGTTATCGGATACTTGCGCTAGTGAAGTCGGGAAAGCTTACGGAAAGCGCACTTATTTAATTACTACCCTGCAAGCCGTACCGCGTGGAACAGAAGGGGCGGTTAGTTTAGAAGGAACAATAGCGGGAATAATTGGGTCAATTGCGATCGCATTTATTGGTTGGGGAGTAGGTTTAATTGATTTATCTGGGTTAGTTTTTTGCGTAATAGCTGCTTTTATCGCCACAAACATAGAAAGCGTAATTGGCGCAACTTTGCAAGCAAAGGTAGATTGGCTGACTAATGAAGTAGTCAATATTTTTAATACCTTAATTGGAGCATTAGCGGCGGTGCTATTAGCTTTGACTTGGCAATCGCTCAGTTAAAAACTATTAAACAACATTCCGTAGTTTGAATAAGTAAATCGAGCCAAAAACCTTGGCAACTGTTGGTTGCTACTAGGAGCAGTAGTCGGAGCAATTGAGCGCTTCCTTGGTTAAAACGAGTTCAGGATGTACGGCGCATTTAACATAGTGGTTGTTATCGAAGAATCGACAGTTAGTACAAGGAGATTGCTGAGAGGGAATAATAACTTTTCGTTTATTACCTCTACCGCGCGTCAGTTTACAACAAGCCACAACAATAGATCCAACAGTGCCACAAACAATCATGAAACTCAGAGGAACTAAAATTACCACTACCCAATCACCATTACCGGCTTGAGGTGTTGTGTTATTGATTGGTTCTCTAATTTGTTTGGCTTCAATTAACTTTATTTGTTCAAAACTTCGATCTTTTATAGCATCGACTAAAAAAGTCTCAAAAAATTGCATATAGGTTGAAGAACACAGAAATTATAGTAGCGCTCTTGAGTGATGAAAAATTATCGAAAGCCTCGCTCTTGCAGAGATTTCAGCAAGGCTTTTGCTGTTTTACTCGTTTGTTAGCTGCTGGGCGAGAGATTGTCTAAAGCTAAATTTAGTTTGAGTACATTAACTCCAGGTTCGCCAAAAATTCCCAAAAATCTACCATCGGTATTTTGAGCAATTAGCGTCCTAATTTGGTCGGGAGAAAGTAATCGCACTCTTGCTACTCGTTCAATCTGTGCATCGGCGGAGGCTATAGTAATATGAGGATCTAAGCTAGAGCCTGAAGTGTAAACCAAATCCGCCGTTGGCTTAATACCCGCTTGTTGCAACTGCGAAACTGTTTCATTAATTCGTTTGAGCAAATCGGCGTTACTAGGAGCAAAGTTACTAGCGCCCGATACACCTGTCGTTTGACCAACATTTTCCTCGTCTCGCTCTTTGGCGGTAAAGCTGCTGTAGTTTGTCGTACTAGGGCGGCTTTGAAAATAGCGCTCTGTAGTAAAAGCTTGACCAATCAAAGCCGAACCCACGACTTGTCCTTGAGCATTTTGGATGAGACTACCGTTAGCTTGAAAAGGAAATGCAACTTGAGCGATCGCAATTGTCACAAAAGGATAAATAATTGCTGTTAGTACCCAAATAACTAAAGTTACGCGAATTGCTTTAGTAGTTTCGCTGACAATAGACATAATTAGAAACGCTCCGGTTGAAAAACAACAATAAATAAATAAACTACAAGTCCCAACGTTACCAAGCCCAGCAAACCCAGCGCCCAAGCCGAACGGCGTTCTAAAGTTCCACCCGTAGCGGCGTAAACCGTTGGGGCAATTATCAAGTTCAAACACAGCCCCAAAAAGATTCCTAGGGGTAGCTTTTGTCTGCGCCACTCCAACCACACAAAAGAAATACTTTCAGCGATACCAGGTACTAAACCATCAGCGATTGATTCAATTCTCATAACTTTTTCCTCTTTTTTAGGTTGTGAATCGGTTTCTAAACTAATCCCACCGCCGAGATTGCTAAATCTATCAACTTAATGGCAATAAAGGGCGCAATTACACCGCCAATGCCGTAAATCAAGATATTTCGTTGCAATAACTGATTAGCTGTTAACGGTCTAAACTTCACTCCACTGAGCGCCAAAGGAATCAAAGCCGGAATAATCAAAGCGTTATAAATCAGCGCTGATAGTACCGCCGAGTTGGTACTCGCTAAATTCATCACATTCAAGCTACCAAGTTTGGCGGATGCAAAGATCACCGGGATAATGGCGAAGTATTTGGCAATATCGTTAGCGATAGAAAAGGTAGTCAACGCCCCGCGAGTAATTAGCAATTGCTTACCAATAGCGACGATATCAATTAGTTTTGTTGGGTCAGAATCCAAATCCACCATGTTCGCAGCTTCTTTTGCTGCTTGCGTACCTGTATTCATTGCTACCCCAACATTCGCTTGGGCTAGGGCGGGAGCATCGTTAGTACCATCCCCCGTCATTGCTACCAGTTTGCCTTGGGCTTGTTCTCGTTGAATTACAGCGATTTTATCTTCCGGGGTGGCTTCGGCGATAAAGTCATCTACCCCAGCTTCGGCGGCAATTACTGAAGCCGTCAGCCGATTATCGCCCGTCAGCATAACGGTACGCACTCCCATCCGCCGCAACTGGTCGAAGCGTTCTTTGATGCCGGGTTTGACTATATCTTTGAGATAAATAACTCCGTAAATATCATTATTTTGGCAAACCGCTAGGGGCGTACCTCCTAGCCGGGAAACTCGTTCGTAAGCGGCATCAAGTTCTGACGTACCGTTTCCACTACGCGATTGGTCTTCGTCCACGCTACGCGATCGCACAAATCCTTTAATCGCCGCTACCGCCCCTTTCCGCACCTCTGTACCATCGGGTAAATTAGTGCCACTCATTCTTGTTTTAGCTGAAAAATCCACCCCTTCCGCTTTATTACGGTCAAAGCTCACTTTTGCGCCTAAACTATCTGCTAAACGGACAATCGACTTGCCTTCTGGGGTTTCATCAAAGACACTCGCTGCTAAAACTACATTGGCAATATCCATCATTGAATGACCGTTGACGGGAATAAACTCGTCCGCTAATCGGTTGCCTAAGGTAATTGTCCCAGTTTTATCCAAAATTAAGGTATTAATGTCGCCACACGCCTCTACCGCTCGCCCAGAAGTAGCTATGACGTTAAATTGAGCCACTCTGTCCATGCCAGCAATACCGATCGCACTCAGCAACCCGCCAATTGTTGTCGGAATTAGCGCTACCAGTAAAGCAATTAAAATTACTATACTCACGGGGCTACCAACGTAATTAGCGATCGCAGGTAACGTTGCCACTACAAACAAAAATACCAGCGTCAGCACTGCAAGTAGTACCGTTAGCGCTATTTCATTAGGAGTTTTTGACCGTTCTGCACCTTCTACTAAGGCAATCATCCGGTCAATAAAACCTTTACCGGGGTCTGACGTAATCCGTATAGTTAGTTCGTCAGAAATAATCCGCGTACCGCCCGTTACCGAACTTGCTACGTCTGAACCTGTTTCTTTTAATACTGGCGCAGATTCTCCGGTAATTGCCGATTCATCCACCGAAGCCACGCCCGCCATTACTTCGCCATCGGCGGGAATAATATCACCAGCAAATACTTTAACGCGATCGCCTTGATGCAGTTCTGTAGAAGATACTTCCATCATTTCACCATTGGGCAAAAGTTTTCGGGCGATCGTATCTGACTTTGTTGCCCGCAAAGCATCGGCTTGAGCCTTACCCCGCCCTTCTGCTACCGACTCGGCAAAATTGGCAAATACAACAGTAAAAAATAAAATTATGGCAATCAGTCCATTAAATAAGCGCTGATTTTCGCCAGGATAACGACCGAACAAATTGGGATCGATAGTTAGTAGCACCGCGATAATTGTACCGACCCAAACCAAAAACATTACGGGGTTTTTGAGCATCTGCTTAGGGTTTAGCTTCACAAAAGCATCTTTGACCGCTCTAGAGTAAAGCCCTTGATTGTTCACCTTTGGCGTATGCTTGCGCTCTGAGCGCGTCCCCCTTGGTTGAGGACGAGGAGAAGAAGAATTTGCATCCATATTTTACCGTCCACTAGCAATATTAAAAGCTTCGGCAATTGGCCCCAAAGCCAAAACAGGAAAGAAAGTCAGCACGCCTAGAATCAAAACGATTCCCGCCGTGACACCAGTAAATAGCAATGAGTCAGTTCTTAAAGTTCCCGCAGTTTCCGGGACTGGCTGTTTGTGCGTCATGCTTTCGGCTAAAAGCAATATGGCAATAATCGGAATGTAGCGCCCTCCCAAAAGGCTGACACAGGTGCTTAAGTTCCACCACAAGCCTGTAGGGGCGGGTTGACTGTCGGCTAGTCCTTCAAAACCAGAACCATTGTTAGCGGCGGCGGAGGCGTATTCGTACACCACTTGAGAGATGCCATGAAAACCAGGATTGCTAATTCCAGCTAAGGTATCGGGAAAAGCTAAAGTAATCGCACTAGGAATCAAAATCATAATGGGGTGAACTAGCAGCACCACACTAGCTAAGACAATTTCCCACTTTTCGATTTTGCGCCCCAAAAACTCCGGGGTGCGTCCGACCATTAAACCCGTTACGAACACCGTCAAGATTAGGTAAATAAATAAGTAAGCTGTACCCGTACCTTGACCGCCCCAGACGATTTGTAAAAATAGATTAAACATCGTCGAGAAGCCACCCGGCGGCATAAAGGAATCGTGCAGGCTATTAATTGCGCCGCACATTGTTCCGGTAGTAGTAACAGCCCACAATGCCGATTGCGCCCAGCCAAATCTAACTTCTTTGCCTTCCAAATTAGGCTGCCAGCCACCCAAAAGCGGATTTACAAGCGGATTGCCTTGGTACTCGCCTAAAGCCGTAAACCCAATTAAAACTACAAAGATGATAAAAACCATCCCAAACAGCAGCCAAGCTTGCTTTTTGTTGTTCGCAAACAGACCGTAGGTGTAAATTAAAGCGGCGGGAATGCACACCATCATCAAGGTTTCTAAGAGATTGCTGGCGTTGTTAGGATTTTCAAAGGGATGAGCGGAGTTAATGGCAAAAAAGCCGCCGCCGTTTTCTCCCAACTGCTTGATAATCTCAAAGTGAGCAACCGGGCCGCGCGCAATAACTTGGGTTGCGCCTTCTAATGTCGTTACTGTTACCGGACTTGCTAAAGTTTCTGGTACACCCGCAATAAGTAATAACAGCGCACCTACTAGCGAAATTGGTAGCAATATTCGGGTAATTGAGCGAATTAAGTCAACATAAAAGTTGCCTAGCGGTCTACCTGTTAAGCCGCGAATAAAGGCAATTCCTACAGCTAAACCCGTTGCGGCGGAAGTAAACATATGATAACCAAGCGCCAGCATTTGGCTTGCATAACTCAAGGTTGTCTCTCCTGAATAATGCTGCTGGTTGGTATTGGTAATAAATGAGATAGTTGTATGCAGTGCGGTATCCCAAGTAGGTGCGCCCAAATTAGTTGGGTTGAGCGGTAGCCATCCCTGATTCATAAGAATAAATAGGATTAAAACCGCCATGACAAGATTGCTATAAAGGATTGCGCGTGCATACTGCCAACCCGTCATTTCATCTTGGGGGTTTACCCCACTCAAAACATATATAGTTCGTTCTACAGGGTTCAAAAGAGGGTCAAGTAACGTTTTTTTCTCCATGAAAACTCGCGCCATGTATGTTCCCAAAAATGGCGCGATCGCTACCAACAGAATTAATATTAATGCAATTTGAAAAAATCCTTGCCACATAAGCCGTCAGCTATTACCGTTTTGAATATTTCTGCTTTCAAGTTTTGTGAAATTTAACAGATTTAGCTCAAAAATAAGTTAGATATTTAACAAGTGCAACTTCTACTTTTAACACCTGCTTTTGGTTTAAATTTGGATAAATCGAGCTATTCCTACAGCCTAACTTTGCTCATAAAATCTGTTATTTAATTGGATATAAAAGGTTGATAACAATTAAGCGCAGTTTCTCGCTCGATATAATTTAAACATCAATAGGCAAATAAAATACCTCGTTTTTTTGATTCATACGGCTTCTTGAGGAAAACCAAGAAACGGGATGTGTTTTATTTAAAAATACTCGAAGTGCTGGAGCAAGCATTGGTTTGAGTGCTATAGCCATTAAATAGTCTTCACACCAAAGAACAATGTCTTCATCGCTTGCTAAAACAAACTTCCCTTTTCTACTAACGCCTAGAAAAATACAATTTTCTGGCAATTGAATCTCTGTTAAATTCCTACCGCAATAGCAACTGTTTACATTAATGGTTGCAGTAACTAAAACTGGTTCTCCGCTCATGTCTTAACTAACCGATCGCTTATGGCTAAATCATCTAATTATCAAGCAAATGTTTCAACTAATACCAGATATAAGTTAGCAACTTTACTTGTTTAAATATTGTTGTCTATTTGATATATGCTTAATGTTTAACAAGTCTAACGATATCTATATCTGTAGATATACCTTTGCAAATAATCTAACTAAACGTTGATCTAAGGAGGGTTTAAAGCTAGGCTATTAGTACAAATTTGTGTCGCTTGTTCGTAAATGCTCAAGACAGATATCTAAATGTTGTTTAGGTTGTGGAAACGTCAGGGCATTTTACTAAGTAAAAGTTCGCAAATTAAAGCGTTCTGGTCAACTATCAGCCTATTTGCACTAATTGCAGTATTGGAGTTTACGACTCCAGTAGATTACCTATTTGGTTATCTTTACACTGGGCCAATTTTGCTAGCAACTTCTCGTTTAGGTCGAGTAGCAACTTTTTGGGCTACAGGATTAGCAGTAATTTCAACACTCTTAAACTTATGGATTCCTGATAACAAAGTAATTAAAAGCTCAACAGTAGTTAGTAGGCTAATTGCTGCTGTCGCCCTAATTGTTACAGGAATTTTAGGCGATCGCAATCGCACTTACGAACAAGCGATCGCCCAGCAACAATCTGTCTTACAATCGCAAGAGCAGTTAGTCAGTGTTAGAGAAGATTTTGCTTCAACCTTGACTCATGACTTGAAAACACCGCTACTAGGAGCAATCGAAACGCTAAAAGCCTTTCAGCAAGGCGTATTTGGAGCAGCAACACCACCACAGCACAAAGTATTAACAACCATAGTCCGCAGCCATCAAACTACTTTACAACTGGTAGAAACGCTGCTAAATGTCTATCGTAACGACTTAGACGGATTAAGCCTACAGTTAGCCCCCGTTGATTTGGTAATCGTAGCTGAAGATGCAATCGCTACATTGACCGATTTAGCCTCCTCTCGGCAAATTGCGTTGAATTTAAACTATGGAGAATCAGACTTTCGCCGCACTTTTTGGGTAGAAGGCGATGCGCTGCAACTCCAGCGCGTATTTATTAATTTACTCACCAATGGCATCAATCATTCTCCGCGTGGGGGAATGGTGGAAGTTGTGTTAACTAACCAATTGGACTATCAAATTGTCAAAGTGCTAGATAATGGATTGGGAATTACCGCCGCCGAGCATCCGTATATATTTGAGCGATTTTATCAAGGATATAGCGATCGCCAAGCTAAAGGCTCTGGGCTAGGACTATACTTAACTCGTCAAATTATTGCCGCTCACGGCGGTACAATTTGGGTAGAGAATCGTTTACCGCGCGGCGCAATATTTGGATTTAAATTGCCTGCCTATCCATTTCAACCGTTTTTATCGACCTAAAATGCCGTCTAATGTGCTGCGACTGTTGCTAGTTGAAGATGATGAGTTGTTTCGCCTTGGATTGCGAGTAAAATTGCAACAAAAGACAGATTTAGAAATTGTCGCCGAAGCAGAGGACGGCGAAAGTGCTGTAGAAATGGTCAAGCATTATCCCCTTGATGTGGTGTTACTAGATATAGGATTACCAGGGATTGGAGGCGTTGAAGCTTGTCGGCAAATTAAGCAGCAAAATCCACAACTACCAGTTTTAGTATTAACATCGCACTCGCAGCAGCCTTTGATTACGCGGTTGTTAGAAGCTGGGGCGCAAGGCTACTGTTTAAAAGGAATTTCGGCGGAGGTTTTAGTTTTAGCAATCCGCTCCGTTGCGGCGGGGGCTTCCTGGTGGGATCGAACCGCAACTACAGAAATTAGAGCTAAGTTTGAACCTAATTTGCCCGTTAATGATGCAGACAAAGATGTAAAAGGATCGTCAACCTCACCTTTAACGCCGCGCGAACAAGAAATATTGGCGCTAATTGCTACAGGCAAATCAAATCAAGAGATTGCCGAAGCCCTATATATTACGGCGGGTACAGTTCGGGTACACGTCCATACAATTTTGCATAAACTTGGAGTACGCGATCGCACTCAAGCGGCGGTGTTAGTAACTCAAAAACAGTGGATTGCTACGCAATTATAATAATTGCTAAATTCAACTACACTTCTACAGGCAACTCCTGAGATACGATCGCGCTAATAGTAGATAGTGGCACTGTACAAAAATACTGGCGCTGAAACTGCTCCTCGCGTACCGCCGCGATAAATTGTTCGATAGTTTGCAAATCCTTATTAGCAATAACTGACTCTATTTCAAAATTGCTCATTTTAAAAGCTCCCTGTTGAAAGCTCACTTTAAAACCCAAACCCTTCAAAGCTTCAAATCCCAATCGCAATAATAAATCGCTAATTCCTAATTTTTCCATTAATTGAATGCGAGTAACGCATTGCCCAGTGCGGCTGAGATATTTAGCAATACCAACTAAATTTAGCCAAACTTGAGGGGGTGAAACAGAGTTAGGAAGTTTATAGGCGATCGCCATTGGCTTGTTTTCATAAAGACTTCGTTCGTACCAAGCCCGTAAATCGTCCCAATTACTAGGACAATTTTTAACCAGCAAAACTGATTTGGCTACTTGCACAGCGCCTTCAGGTCGCCAGTCTAAAATCTTATTTGGCAAAGTTGGGCAAGTAAGTTCTTTTGTTTCAGTGCTAGAACGAACCGCCAAAAGCCTGACTTCATAATGAGGTTTTATATCTTTTGCTGGGTTTTCGTAGCTATTATGGTCAAGTTCTACAATCGCATCGCAGCGTCCTTGAGGGATTTCTTCGCTGTAGTGTCCCCACCATACACCAGGAAATCTAACATTTGTGGAGTCATCGCGTAATTGAAATGCGGTTTTTATATACTTAACTTTTTTACCCTTGAAGTCGCAGATATTTTGATTTTTAACTCTTTCAAACCAACAGTTTTGAATTAACAGCTTTGGTACGGGGTTGCCCATTCCACAAGGTTCGAGCAATTTCAACTCCCTAAAAAGCTTTTCACCCAAATCGGCAACGGTGACGACTAAATCGGCTTGCATTGTGGGCGGTGAAGTCGCATTTCCTAATATTTGCCGCAGTCTTTGATTAATTGCATCGGTAAACAAAGGGATATTTTCTATAGGTAAACTTAACCCCGCCGCAAAGGGATGTCCGCCAAATCGGTGTAATAAATGTGCTTGATCTTTGACTAATTGGTACAAGTCAACTTGATTTACAGAACGCGCCGAACCACGAGCTAAACCTGTTTTTCCTTCGGTATCCCTACTTAATAAAATCGTCGGGCGACCTGTAGCTTGGGCAACTTGTCCGGCGACTAATCCCAGTACCCCTACAGCCCATTGCGGATCTTCTAAAACTATAACGCTGGTGGTTGATAAATCCATCCGCTCTAGCAAATCATTGACTTGCTGCTGGACATCTTTTTGTAGAGACTTACGCCGAGCGTTTGCTAGTTCTGTTTCTTCTGCTAATTGGTTGCAGCGTTCTACATCTTTACTTGTCAGCAACTCTACGCAAAAAGACGCATCTCCTTGAATCCTACTTACAGCGTTAATTCTTGGCCCAAGTCCAAAAGAAATATCTGTTGGGCGATCGCCACTTCTACGGCAAAGGTCTAATAAGCGCCCCACACCAGGTCTGCGACGCTCTGCTTCTGGTGTGCGTGAGTTAATTTGCATTTTCTCGATTCCTTTTTGTGCCAAGTATCGACAATCGCCGCTTAGTTGCACTAAATCGGCGATAAGTCCGATCGCTACTAAATCTAATAACTCATCTAGGGGTTGCGTTGGGACATCGGGTAATGTTTGATAAAGTGCTTCTACTAACTTGTAAGCTACCGCTACTCCCGAAAGGTGAAATAATGGATGCTCGTTTGGCAAATAGCGCGGATTAATAATTGCAGTAACGCTTGGGCGACTTGTGGGCAAAGTATGATGATCGGTAACTATAACGTCAATTCCTAAAGAGTTTGCATAATTTATTTCATCAATATTTGTGCTGCCAGTGTCGCAAGTAACAATTAACGCCGTATTATTTTGGGCAAGTTCATCAATTCCTTGACAATTTAAGCCGTGAGACTGAGTCAGGCGGTTGGGAATGTAGTAATTTAGCTTATGATATTGGGGAAAAAATTGTCCCAATCCATCCCATAACACCGCCGTTGAAGTAATCCCATCCGCGTCAAAATCTCCCCAAATAGTTACTCTTTCCATGCGATCGCGCGCCCCTTGCAACCTTGCTACCGCTTGCTGCATT
>Ga0115851_100591_pt1 | contig 13561 bp, 11 predicted proteins | sample InSIn2gowninarea_FD_83865 | JGI IMG/M metagenome (GOLD analysis project Ga0115851, IMG submission 83865)
TAAAATTCTTCAAAGAAGATACACTAGGAGCCAAGCTAGTGAGATGAATGAAGTCTTGAAAAGATTTGAAAATTTGCACATGCATGGTGATGATGACTCTGAAGATCCTAAGGAAGATATTGTAAACTATGCTTTAATGATTAGTGTAGAGCTAGAGCCACCTAGTTATGAAGAAGCATGTAATCATGATGTATGACAAGAAGTTATGAAAGAGGAAATGAACTCCATAAAAAAGAATGATACATGGGAGCTAGTGGAGCTTCCTAAGGGAAAGAAATGTATTTGATGTAGATGGGTCTATAATACCAAGATCAATGTTGATGGAAACATTTAAAGACACAAGGCAAGACTAGTAGCAAAAGGATTTACTCAAAAGTATGGGATTGACTATGAGGAAACCTTTGCTCCTATGGCAAGGCAAGAGACCATTAGACTAGTACTTTCTTTGGCTGCCAACAAAGGGTTGAACATTCATCATATGGATGTTAAAAGTGCTTTTCTAAATGGGTACTTGAATGAAGAGGTTTTTGTGCAATAACCTAAAGGTTTTGAAGAAAAAGGTAAGGGAAATCTTGTCTACAAACTTAAGAAAGCATTGTATGGGCTGAAACAGGCACCGAGAGCATGGTACTTTCGCATTGATGGCTACTTGCAGAACTATGGATTCACTAGGAGCAAAAGTGAACCCACCCTCTACTACATGAACAAAGGTAAAGACATCCTTCTTATTTGCTTATATGTGGATGACCTTATATTCATGGGTAGCAATGCTAAAATGAATGAGGAGTTCAAAAACTCCATGATGGAAGAGTTTGAAATGAAGGATCTAGGTTTGATGAGTTAATTCCTAGGAATGGAGGTACATCAAAAGAAAAATGAGATCTTCATATGTCAATTCAAATATGCTCAAAACATGATAAAGAAATTTGCAATGGAGAAATGCAAGCCAGTTGCAACTCCAATAGGGCATGGGATACAACTAAGCAAAGATGATGGAGCATCAAAAGTTGATAAGACCAGTTACAAAAGCATGGTTGGGAGTTTGATGTTTCTCACCAACACAAGGCCAGATATTTAGTATGTTGTTTCTTTAGTATCCAGGTTTATGGCTGATCCCTATGAACTACACCTTCAAGCAATTAAAATAATTCTAAGATATGTAAATGCTACAATGGATTATGGGATTCATTACCATAAAAATGATGATGTAAAGTTAGTCACTTTAGTGATGGTGATCAGGGAAGCAACATACATGATAGGAAATCTACATTAGGGAACTGTTTTAGTCTTTGGTCTGGGCTAATCACTTGGAGTTCTAAAAAACAAACGAAAGTAGCACTATCATCTATTGAGGTCGAGTACATAGCAATTACCAATGCTAGTGACCAAGCCTTATGGCTAAGAAAGTTACTTGAAGAAAAAGGAGAATGACATAATGGCCCTACCATATTGTATTGTGACAATATGAGTGCCATTCAATTAGCATATAATCCTATCCACCATAGCAAGTCAAAACACTTCGACATGAAGTATCATTTCATTAGAGACATGGTGGAGAAAAAGGTGATTGAGCTAAGGCATTGCAACACTTTGGACAACATAGCGAACATATTCATCAAAGGAGTTGCTAAAGCTTAGTATTTAAAGCTGAGAGACTGTTTGGTGAGCCCTCTCAACTTTAAGGGAGAGAATTTTAGAATATGATCTAGCATTTTCCTAAGTCTATGTAGGTATAGATATTTAGTTTTTTTTTATTAGTCATAGCCTACGAATAGAGTCTGGTGCTATTTTTCAGGTTGCTCTTTGCACTATAAAAATATAATCATTTTGAGTATAATATTAAGTTCTTTCATAATTCATAACAATATGGAATTCTAAAACAAATAAAGGATGGAAGTTAGTAAGTTGTAAGAGCTTAGGAAACAATTGAGAATTGCAAGCATAATAAACAATAACACCTTTACATATGAAATCCATTTAATGCTCTTATATCTTTAAATGTAATTTGAGATAACAATGACAAACCTAAGAAACCTTGATCAATTCGTATTAGCCAATCCCTCTCCCTTCAAGGTCGACCTCATCATATTGAGTTGTTAGTGTAATATAATGAAAAAGATTGAGTACATGATGATCCTCAATTATAGGGTTTCAAGTGAATGTTGTGATCATTATTTATTAGAAAAGTCCATATCACTTATAAATAGGTGAGGTTGTTGTTGGTCCAACAACAGAGAGATGACCATTGACTTGACAATAGGTAATTTGCTATTGGCCCTATAGAAGGGAGATAATTATCAACAGGACAACATGAAATCTAAGGAGGTTAAATATCCCAATGTGGTAGCCACAAAAGTTTAATATCTCATTTGTGAGAGGTCTATAAGGGTATTTACTTATATGCGTCCAAATGTGGTAACCAACGAGGTTAAATATCTCACTTAAGATGGTTGGAAGAGTTAATGAATAATGAGGGAGATGTTGCACATTTGATTTGAAATGGTGGATGGAAAGATGACAAAAGAGCTTAAATGACTATGAAGAGGTGAAAGGGTGAGTCATAGATGGTGGCAAGGTGGAAGCATAAGGTAGATGAAAGATTTAATTATATTCGATTTTTCTTTTTGTGTGAAGTGCATGGTTAATGGATTTTAGGTGTTAATCATTAGTGGTTAGTTAGTAGATGTAGATATCCACTTTGGATTCTTATAACTAACATATTTAATGTGAATTGTCAAGTAGGGACCTAGTGTAGATTTTAGATATCTATATTTGAATTATTTTACAATAATATATGACATGTATCCCCTCCTTTATACTAGTGTTGATAAGTAGAATGTAACCTAAAGGTTTGGTTTGGTATAGTTATCCATTGCCTTATAGCAGTAGGGTACTTGAAAGAGCAAAAATTGGTGGGACAATGCATTTATGGGGTCTTCTGCTCAATCTTTGGGTTATAAACTGATTCTTATCTATGAAAGAGGTCAAAAGTAACTGGAAAGAGATAAAAGAGGGAAAGAGTAACAGGAAAGAGATTAAAATCTAAACTACTGAAAGCAAACTAGAGCTAATCATTTCGAGCATCACTGCATAAGCAACAATCCATAACCAAGATTAAGGATAGAACAACTACCTCACTCTTAGGGTCTTGCAGTTGCAATACATAGCCAAAATTTAGAACAATGCTCCATACACAATGATTACAAAAAAATATAACCATAAATTGCAGAGGGAAAATTACCATAGTATTGCATTATCATATATGGAAACACTTCTCATATTAGGCAACTTTGCTAAAATGTTTGACCTTTTGGGCCTCTAACAATCCACTATTTATAATATTTTATTTACAAAATGGGTGTTGTCCACCATTAATGACTATAACTACCATACCAAGTAAGAACATAATAGATTTAAATATTTATAAGAAAATGTACAAGTGTGACTGATTATGGATTGTGGTCCTGATGCAACACCAATTCTTGTAGCTTACAGACCTTCAATCATGTACCAATCCACCTGCAATCAATCATCTTTTGTCTCTTGATTGTGGCACCTTTGAATTGTTGTTGTATTTATGAGGTATGGTTTGCCATCTTTGTATGTATAGTTAATCCAATTAATCATTCGGGGAGCTATCCACCTTTTGTAATCATTAAATGCTTCTTCTGTAGTTTTGGTGTCAACTTATCTAAGGGTGAAGGAAGGTATAACCATTCAAACTTGAGAGTGAACTATTACTACAACATGGAAATGAGTTGCAGTCAACACGTTGGCGGTGTCTCGGGGGTCATACATTCTTGATTAAGTGGACCTGGATGTTCACCTCCTCTTACAGTATTTACTTTCTCTTAGTGGGTCTTGTTGCACATTGATGGGTATTATTGAAACCAGAGATGTATATTGCCCATCAATTTTCCTCGAAATATATGATATCATTGCTCAAAAATGGCAGGATCCATTGAATACAAAGTTGTGAATAATGCTCGCCATGAAGAACCGTTGGGACCACCTGCTAATTGAGTTATCTAAAACTCATTGATTTCCATCGAAGAGTATGACATCACCCTTAGGTTTTCACGGGCTCTATCTCACCTGACTCTAATGATAATGCCTGTTACATGAATTTGACCAAAAGTAGTGATTATGTACAACAATGCTCGAAAATAACCCTCAAACTATACAAGACTGAAACCTAAGTAGTAAGATTCGAGATAGGACCCGAACTTGACTTTAGATATACAAACAGACTATATATAATAATACCTAGAAACAAGGCCCAAATTGGACCTATACAAATCCCATAAATGACTTAGCCAATTTTGCAAAATCAACATTCCTCGACCTATGACTTATACATATCTCTCGGACATGATTCATTAGACTATGTATCGATAACACCCGCCTTATAACAAAATGGTAGTTATGAATAATATTTTATTGACTAAGACTCAATGATATAAATATGACCTAAGAATTACTTAAACAAAACTATATCCTGACTAAAAGTTCATACAATACAAGACTTTTAAGTAAAAAACTAAGTATATACAATGAAAACTTAGGACTGAATTTTTAAAAGTATTTACAAATAAAGTAAAGGTGAATAAGAAATGAGAAACATAGAAAGGGTTTTGTTGGAAAATGAATGAAAGAATAGTGAATATAAATAATATTACCCTTTTCGTAGTGTAATTTTGCAAGAATAAAAATCTTGTGGCAGATCTTTGGGGTCTTTAGCCCACTGGAGAATAGAATCCTTACTGGTCACTCCCACTTGCTTGCCTAGTGGTATCCTTTATCGAGGCCTTTGGCAATGGAATCAGGTTTGTAGGTACCAGAGATTAGAGTTTCTTATATAAATACTTGAGATGTTTATTATCTACCTATGATAAAATGAGGTATGCTTGAAATTTTACAATGTTTGCTCTAAAGCCTGTTAACACATTCTCTAGTCTTCCATCATGCAAAAATCTTGATATTGCTTCTTGAGCTAGGTCACTGATTTCTTGTAGGTTTGAGAGTTATTTCTTAAACAAAGTTTTCTCCAAAAATTATTTGGTATTCACCATCCATCGTTCGACACTACTATGTACATCTGTTCTTCCCACAATTTGGAAGCCTTAAATTGAATTAAATAATTAAAATATCTATTTAGAAAACTTATTTCTACTTTCAACTAATTTTTCTCCAACTCCAAGGCAAACACTAAATATTGTAAAACATAAATATCTTTGATTCTTCTCAAAATTGTTTATCTTGGCCTTGGAGTTATAGTGGTAAGATCCTTCTCTATTAATTCCCTAAGCTAATATTGCATTCCTTCAATCCTTGATCTTGGGAGTGTTAAGGCCAATTGGTGGAGTGCAATCTAAGCATTATATTGCTGGATAACCTATTTTGTTTTACATTTCGAGTAATACAACTAGGACATGTTGACCAATCTTTCTTCAACTTGTTCTACCAAAACCTTCTTGAAATTCTTAATAATTTCTAGTAGCTTGATCTTATCATCATGTAAAACTTTATTGGTTGCTACAGTCTTTTTCAATTCTTCTTCTATCTTTTGAGCCTTTTGTTTTTCAATTACATCGGATTGAGCTTTCAACTCTTCAACATGTTTCTTCATTTTCTCCAGCTCGACCTTAGCATCCTGTAAGCTATTTTCATGTTCAGATTTTTATTTGCCAATTCATGGATTAGCTCATTAATTTGGTTTTGTAATCTGGCCATCATTTTATCCTTTTGGGAATAGTCTCCTTTGAGTTGCTCAACCTATTTATTTAATTTCTCTATTTTATTCTCCATGGATTGGAGACTTTTTGCCACAGCCAAGGAAGTGTTAACCAAAACCCTTGATTGATCCATTGCTAGGGTACTTTGCATATTTACATTTATTACGATGGAAGGGGTTGTATCTAACTACCCATCTTTGAAGGGCATTTGAACTATTTTAATATCCCCTAAATTTGTGACTTTACTAAGTAGTTTTCCTTGTTGCTCTAGGAGTATAGGGGGTTTATTAATGAATGTTGCTCAACTAATGGACTCTACTACTTGAATAGAAAAAATACTTTTTATTTCTTCACGTGAGGTAGTTAAATAAGGAATTAAAGAATGTTCAGATGTACCAGCTCTTGAGGTTGATGTTGAAGTTTCTGGGGCAAGCATCTACTTTGTTATCTCCATAAGAGGTTGTATTTGGGGTTCTTCCTCTTCTTCTTCCTTTGCAATAATTATTTTCTTTTCCTCTACCTTATCTTTTGGGCCATAATATTTTTGCTTCTTTGGATCATCATCTTCCTCTCTACCCACTTCTCCTATTGTTGCTCTTGCACCTATCCCAAGCACATTACCTCCCGCTTATTGTTGCACTTCATCCCCGACTTCTTCTTATGCATCTTGGAATACGACCATGTTCATGCTTTGGGGTTTCTATGTCTCTACATCTACAAGCTCTGTATCTCTCATGCTAGGCTTTGGCTCTTATTGTTATGCTCGTGGAGATGGGACCCAGGCTTATCTAGGTACAGGTGGTTTCCTCTTTGTAGGTTGTGATTCTTCTTGGTCCTATTGTTCTTTAGTTGGGTCCTTAATCTAATTATTTTTTATTTTTTAGGGGAAGATTCCCTAAAAACCACAACTGTTGTTACTTGAGTCTCCTTCTTCTTCTTAAGGGGTTGCTTCGAGCTAGATGCTTTTGCAAGTTTTCTCTTTTTAGGCTCCTGAAGCTAATTCGCCCGCTGCACTAATGGCTAATTTTCCCCTGATGCCCTTCCTTGAAATGTTTTTGGTAAGGGTTGCCCTTTTTATGGCAATTGGTCTTTTAAATATTGTCCATGCCAGTATTGGTCATACTTAAATTCAACATAAGGCATAGTTTCACCATGCATCGTCTTGGTCAAATATTCAAATCCAAATTTTGTAAAATATTCAATTTTATTGGGGACCCATCCCAATTCATCCTACAAGTGAGCAATGACCTCTAGGGCCAAGGAAAATTTTGTCCTTATGATCTCCCATATTCTATACTTTTTCAATCCCTCCAAGGCCATCCATGCCTTATCCAAAATACCGAATTCCCACTCCGGGGAAACTTCAACTTCCCACTCAGTCTGATTAGCAAAAAAATTAATATGGGGTTAGGCTTCATGATTGAACAACGAGCATTTTTTATATGCCTTTATTATTTATGTACATTATCCTAAGGGTTCATACATCCAATCACCTTCTATTTTTTCTAATTTAAAATTCTTTATAATGAAATTTGACAACTCTTCTTTACAATCTACCTCTATCAATATAAAAGTTCTTACTACAACCGACATTTTGATCATGGGCTTGAAATTACCGCTTGACCCATATTTAGTCTCTATGGCACTTATTTGCCTGCCCATTTTTAAATAATATATTTGAGGGGTAACAAATTTTGGTAGCAAGAAGAGATTTTCAAAATACCCACACCTTATTATGACCATCATTTCCTTCAAAAAGTACCAATATTCTATTTTATTTTCACCTTCCAACTCTTGTCCAATCTGATGCAGTCTATATACAATTTTCCCCTTAAGCATCCTCATAACTAGGGCAAAACATTTATCCATGAACTTGTAGTAAGATCCATGAACCTTGGTCAGCACTGGTACCCTCATGTCAATTGAAGTAGGAGCCTCGAAAGAACTCATCTATACTATGGGTAATCCCCCATCAACCAAAACTTGTAGATTTTGGTGGACAATGAGCCACCATAGATAAGAAGAATGTCTAAAATCACCCTTGTCGATGTTGAATAAATTCCTTTTGATTTTATTTGAAAAAAAGGAAGCAAAATCATAACAAACAAATCCTTCAATACTATTATGGGCCATCTTGACCATGGCCTCATTGAAGGAACTAACACAAGATGTAAGTGGTTCCTCCAACTAGGAGTACATCCACTAACTAGATCTCTCTTTCTTAACAAATAAGAACTCTTATAATCCTCCTACACTTTTCTCCTAACCACTATCCTCAAGCATAACTTTACTCCACACTTGGTGTGTAATCACAAAGAGGGAGCCTTCTATTTATAGGCCAAAATCCCTCTTTGGATCAACCTTTTATCCAATATACAAAAGCATGACATGCACATCCTTTTACCCAAGGGGCATGCTCATGACATGGAGTGTAGTACAAGTTACATGATCATATTCACTTAAATACTTAAGGTATCAAATGATACCTTAAGTATTTAAGTGAATATGATCATGTAACTTGTACTACACTCCATGTCATGAGCATGCCAATTTGATACCTTAAGTATTTAAGTGAATATGATAATATAACTTGTCCTACACTCCATGTCATGAGCATGCCCCTTGGGTAAAAGTATGTGCCCTTAAGTATTAGTGAACTCACATAGAAGATTAATAGAAACCTTTACAATAACGCATTATACATTCCAACACTCCCCCTTAATGCAATATTAGGATAGAGCGAGAAGAAAGAAGAAGAAGCGAAAGTAAGAGAGCTATCCTCCAGAAGATACAACGGAGATGAGAACTTTTTACATATTTGTGAAGAAAGAAAGATCTAGTTTGAGACTCACTACTATACCAAATACAATCATAAACCACAACTGGTTTCAATGTACATGAAGTAGTCATCTAACTGGAAGTCATGAAGAGTCTCCAAGAGCTTGCATATTTGAGGTAAGTAACCTGCAATCTCAAAGGAACCTGCAAGTCATAAGTAGCTCAAAAAATAAGATCAGTTAGATGCATCATATTCATATCAACAAGGATAGATGAATCACACAAATGCCATCATGAACTGATCAATGGTGCACTATAAGTCATCACAAAGATGCCATGCAAAACACTCATAGTCACATGTTGTATATAAAACATGTTTTGATTATCAATACAAAGTAGGGCACAACAAAATGCACATAAGAGTTCCTCACATATGGATAATTGAACAGTGCCAAAAGACACATAAGAGTTCCTCACACATGGATAACTAAATAGTGCAGAACAAAATAAAATGCATATAAGAGTTCCTCGCATATAGATAGCTGAACAGTGCCAAAAGACACATAAGAGTTCTTCACACATGGATAACTAAATAGTGCTAGATTGACCAATCTTTTTGCTCTAAAAATTTGTATAATAAGTGCCTCACGCAGAGCGAACTTACCACAAAGGTATACAATAAAATCAACATTATACAACACACAATCCTCTTGGGGGTGAAGTTGTCATCACAAACCTGAATTCAACACAAGAATTCAAACTTCACTCCCCGTTGAGGGCAACTTCACGAACCCGATAGCATCCCTAAGCTTACAAGAGGGGCTTGGTGAACAAATCAACGGAGTTCAAGGTGGATGGATAATACTCCAAGTGTATGATGCCATCAAGAACCTTCTCCCTGATAAAATGGGCATGGATTTCCATATGTTTTATTCTTTGATGGAACACATAATTCTTAAACAAAGAAATAGCCAAGTGATTATCTAAAGAGATTAACGATGAGCCACCTTGCTCATACATGACATGGTACTTGGCTTCTATGGTGGAAAGAGAAATAGTAGGTTGCTTCTTGGAAGCCCAAGAGATAGCACCTAAGCCAATTCTAAACACATATGTAGAGGTTGATTTTATGTCATCTCTATCTCCCCCATAGTCAGAATCTGTGAATCTAATGAGAACAAATGAGGGCAACCTATAATATTTAAGAGCAAGATCCTTAGTCCCTGCAACATACCTCAAGATTTTCTTAACAGCATTGAGGTGCTCAAGATTTTCTTAACAGCATTGAGGTGCTCAACATATGGTTTCTGCATGAATCAAGCCATTAGATGCACTACAAAGGAAATATTTGGCCTAGATATAATCAAATACATAATACTACCAATCAATTGCCTATAAGTTGTAGCATCGGCTAACTGAGAGTTAGAGCTAGAAGAGATAGTGATTCTAGGAGAGACTGGGATCGTAGCATATCTACACTCCTCCATTCCAAACTTCTGCAAGATGTTTGATATATACTTAAACTGATTGAGATAAGTACAATCCTTGTATTGATACACTTGCATTTCAATATAGTAGTGCAAGAGATCAAAATCAATCATTTCAAATGTTACCTTAAGTTTGGATATGCACTCTTGAATGATTTCATCATTGTTCCCAGTAATCAGAAGATAATCCACATAAAGGAGAATCAAGACTACATCTTTTCCTTGATTGAGCACATATAGATCGAAGTCAGAAAAACACTTGGAGAAACCAATATCTGTAAAATACCTTGAAATATTTTTGTACCAAGCTCTAGGTGCTTGCTTAAGTCCATACAATGACTTCTTAAGTTTGCACACAAAGGACTCTTTGCCTTTCACAATAAACCCTTTTGGTTGATTCATGAAGATTTCGACATCTAAATCACCATTCAGAAATGAACTCTTGACATCGAGTTGAAAAACTTTCCATTCTTGAGCTGTAGAAAGAGCAAGGATTATTCTCATAATAGGCATCTTTGCCATAGAAGTAGAGGTTTCCTCATAATCTATACCGTATTTCTGAGCAAAACCTTTGGCTACTAACCTTGCCTTATATTTCTCAATATCTCCAACTGAATTGAATTTGACCTTGTAGATCCACTTATTGCCAATCATATTTTTTTCATTGGGATAAGGAACTAAGTCCCAAGTTTTATTTTTCATAAGCGCCTCATACTCCACTTTCATGGCTTCCATCCAACACTCGTGCTTAGAAGCTTCTTTGAAGGTTGAGGGCTCATGCTTATTGTCAATCTTGACAATTAAGGATTTGTTCAAGGTCATGCTCCTTGTAACTCTTTGTGTTGGAGAATTTTGTTCCTGTGGTGACTTATCTACATTAAGATCTAACCAGCTAGGTGCAAATGAAGAGTCCTATGGATCAACAACATCCTCTTTAGAAATAGAATCATCAGGAAGTTCATTGAACTTTACATCCCTTGAAACTAACATTGCTTTATAGGATGGCGAGTAGAGTCTATAACCTCTATGCTAACTGTCATAACCCACAAAGATGCATTTTTTAGCTTTTTGGTCCAACTTCTTCCTTTTCTCTGAAATAATGTAGGAGAATGCTTCACAACCAAACACTTTAAGGTGTGATAGGTTTTCTTCCTGACCATGCCTCAAAAGGAGTTTTACTCTAAACAAATTTTGTGGGACACCTATTCAAGATGTAAATAGCAGTTCTCATAGCTTCACCCCATAAAAATTTAAGAAGATTGTCCAACATGCATCTAGCCATCTCCATAATTATTCTATTTTTCCTTTTGGCAACACCATTTTGCTGAGGAGTTTAAGGAATCGTAAACTACCTCTTGATTTCATACTTAGCACAAAAATCATTGAACTCATTGCTATGATATTCTCCCCCATTATTTGATCTCAACATCTTGATTTTAAGGTTGGTTTGATTTTCAACAAATGCCTTAAAAACCTTAAAAATCTCAAAGGTTTTATCTTTGTGCTCAAGTAGATACCCAAAGGTCATCCTACTAAAGTCATCAATGAAGGTCAAGATGTAAGATGCTCCTTAAAGCGACTTAATCTGAAATGGACCCATTAAATCTGAGTGCATAAGTTGAAGAGGTTGAGATGCTCTTGTTGCCTTATCTTTTTCAAACTTTTATCTATACATCTTGCCAAGAATGCACTTCTCGCATAGACCAACTGAAGGAGAAATAGAAGGCAAACCCTTCACAAGGTCTTTCAAGAATTGAATACTCTTATGGTTAAGGTGCCCTAAACGATGTTGCCAAAGATTGCCTTTAGAACATACACTTGTAGCAAGACACATCTTTGATGAAACTTGATCCATAATGTGGAGATTATCTTTCACATATCCTTTAACCAAAGTGGAAAGTCCTTTCTTAATGCACCATGATAGAGAGTCAAAGTCAAAAGAGTACCCTTTCTAGTAACTTGGATTACTGAGAGAAGGTTCATCATAAGCTTAGGAATATAAAGCACACCATCAAGAACCTTCTCATGAATTATCACACTCCTAATTCTTTGAACTTCGAGAGTGGAGTTATCACCTATCACAATCGCATCTTTTGTATACTTGTGAAAGTTCTCAAACTTTTCTTTTTCAAAGCATAGGTGATTAGTGCAATTAGAATAAACAATCCATTCAGACAAAAAAAAGGGAGACATGGAGTAGAGCATCGTAGCAAAATCAACATGAACATTCTTCTTTCCTTTGAAGTTCTTTACATTTCCATTGCCTTTGTATTTTTCATCTCTTTTATTTTTATAGCAATCAACTTCTTTGTGACCTTGAATGCCATAATAGTTGCATTTTCCATCAAACTTTTCCTTGGGATAAGGATTGTTTGCTTTGCCTTTTCTATCTCTTTGTTTGAAGTTGTTATTACCATTGTTCCTGCTGGTATTGTTATTCTTGTTGTTATCGTTGTTACCATTGTTCCTACTATTGTTGTAGCCATTGCCTCTTTTCTCAAATCCTATTGAGGAAGAAGGATAAAAATTCTTTTAATGGTTGAATTTCTTCTTGAAAGGAGTTTTGGTTGCTCCAAGAGCAACATTATTATCTTTAAGAGAAATCAACACCTTATTGTTAAGGGTTTCCTCATGCTTCAAAAGGTACCTCGAAAGGTTCTTAAGGGAGAAGACTTCCTTTTCATCATCAAGCCTTGTTTCCATAACTATCACAAAGTTACTGAACTTTGAAGAAAGGTTTTGAAGAATGATGAAGACCATGAACTCATCATTGATCCAATTGCACCCACAAGCCACAAGTTGGATCCTTATGTTAATGATTTTGTTCAAGTAAATGGCCACATTTTCATCTTCCCCTTAACGTGATTGAAGCAATTTTTGTAGAATGGTAAACCTCCTTGAAAAGTTGGAACCAAGGTAGATTTGCTTAAGCTTATCCCAAGCTTCCTTCATTGAGGTTGAAAAAGAAATAATTAGGAGCACATCATCTAAAACTGCTCGATAAATCATGGAGGTTGCCAACTCATTCTTCGTATTGTATGCCTCAAATGCCTTCTCATTTGTAGGAGGTACTATATTTTCATTCACAATTTTCCAAAGCTTCTTTGCCTGCAATTCAACTCTCATCCATGGTTCTCAAATCCCATAGTTGGAACCATCGAGAATGTGTTTGGGTAAAAAGGATTCTCCCATTTGCTACACAACAAAGTAAAAGTAGTAAGCATGTGGTTTCAATAAACAAAATGTTAAGTTTTAACCAAGTAAATAATACATGTTACTCTTTAAAAAATACATGCTTTCTAAGTGCAAATGTTGTATAACACAACTAATCCAAGTACCCAAATTTATTTCCCATCTTATGAATGACATTGTTGAGGATTGTTTTCTTGTCTAAAATTAGGCCTTCACTCGAATGCCTGCACAAGAGGAGCCCAAGTACTACCAATCCTCAACCAGTTCCCCTTGGTCAATTTATACTCTCACAAGGAGAAGTACCTACTATTTTCCAAGGTTCCGATGTATCTTGGATCGACCAAATTATTAGTCTTGATTAGGTTTTAA
>Ga0115851_101026_pt1 | contig 13557 bp, 16 predicted proteins | sample InSIn2gowninarea_FD_83865 | JGI IMG/M metagenome (GOLD analysis project Ga0115851, IMG submission 83865)
ATCACCTTGGCCCATTAAATTCAATGTTTCTATCCATTCATCCTTCATGCCTTTTATTAAAGCAGCTTTCAGTACTTCATTTGGTAAAGTAATATAAGGTGATCTTTGCAAGTTGTACTGAAATCTCTCAATATATTCTTCGAAGGCTTTATTTTCTTTTGAAGTCATTTTAAAAAATTCATCCTTTAGGTCCCTCGTTCGACAATAATCCTAGTATTTAGTAAGAAAGGTATTTTTCATAGCATCTCAAGAATTTATAGTGCCTCCTCCTCAGCCCATAAACCACCATAACACTGCTCCTTTTAAAGTAGAAGGGAACAATTTCAATTTCTGCAAATTGGTGGTATAATCATAACCTTTGCACAACACAACAAACTCGAATAAAAAGGCATTTGGGTCCTCTAAGGTCATCCCATGAAAGGATGGGATATTCTGTAAAGGGATAGCCTTCATTGGGGCATTAGCCACTGGGTCGACAATAGGATATTCCAATGTTGAAGTTTGGTTTTGTTTCCCTTGGGCTTCCATATAATCGAAAATCTTCCAGTAATTTTCGGGGATTTCTTGATCAAGAGGTGTTATTTGAGCACGGAGTTTATAGATATTAATTGGCTCTCGAGGGGGTTTTACTATGTTGCCTAAGTCTGGAATCTCTGGCGATTTCTCTTCTATCGATATCACAGGAGATCCTGACCCAATAATATACCTATCCAATACGTGCAACTTGTTGAGAATATGGTTTATGAAATAAATCCCTTTGGATGTAATGAGCTCTGGTTGAGATTTGGACGCATTATTTCTCCTGGAGAAAATCATAATGATTAAGAACAAGAAAAAAATAAAGAAGAGAAAATTATGATAAATCCTTTGACTGTGGTTATTTTAGAAACAAAACTAATAGGAAACACAATCGAGCAACATGAATCTGAGAAAATCACAACTACTTTCTCTCCATTCCCTAAAAGACTCATGATAACTAAACCATCCATCTACCTTGAGTTTGATATTGTAGGGGAGTTGAAAATTATGTGTATAAAAATTGCACTCCTACAGGCTATACGAGATATCCCGATTTATGCCAAAATGATCAAGGAATTATGTGGGAAAAGGCCTAGGAGAAAACGAAAAGATCCACCCACAGTTCATGTTGTCGGAACATTATCTGACCTTATTTTAGGAAAACAAGTTCTTGTTAAATATGAAGACCCAGGAAGTCTGGTCGTGACTATCCAAATACAAGGCTACACTTTTCCAAACACATTGGTAGTCCTTGGAGCAATAATTAACCTTATGAACTACGAACCCTATAATGTCTTGGGCATTACAACTTTAAAACCAACCTCAACCCTGCTAGAATTAGCTGATAGGTTAGTGATCAAGTCGGAAGGAACTTTGGAAGACATTACTGCCTCTGTGGACTCCTAGGAATATCTTGTAGACTTCTTGGTCATTAACCCAAGAAGTAGACTAGATGGACATTCGTTAATACTAGGAAGACCATGGTTAGCAACGACGGATGCATATATAGGATGTTGAATTGGAAACATGATGGTTGTGAAAGGAAATGTTTTCAAAAATCTTATTCTGTATCCTCCTGCTCAACCTAGTTTGCCTGCCAAAAATATTTAGTTATGTCCGCCTAGATATCAAGAAGAAAATTTACGCTCTCCCCTTTCTCTAGAGGAAGCTCAGGGACTTAAAAATCAATTGGAAGGTGATGTAATCAATAGCTTCATCAATAAACTCGTTGTTATCAGAAATCCAACATGCCAAATGCTAAAAGCTCTGCTTGATACTGATCCACAAGGAGACCCCTTAGAGAATTTAAATTCCAATCATATTCCCACAACTGCAGTCCATAAAATCATTCCAATTGAAATAGAACTAGGAAAAACCTTTAATATTAATGTTGATTTGGATAAACATCAACAACAAAAACCAATTCAGGTTCTCTATAAGTACAAGCAGGCTTTTTCTTGGGACTATTCAGACATGAAAGGTCTTGACCTGCAGTTGTGAACCCATCATATCTATATCGAAAAAGCTGCTCATCCTATTTGACAGCCCCAGAGGAGATTGAATCTGCACCTCATGGATATTGTGAAACAAGAATTGCAGAAATAGCTGGATGCAAACTTCATATACCCAATTTTAGATAACCAGTGGGTTTCCATGTTGGTAGTCGTCCCCAATAAAAATGGAAAATGGAGAATTTGTGTAGATTATAGGGAATTAAACAAAGCCACCCAAAAAGACCATTTTTCTATTGCTTTCATAGACCAAGTCCTTGATACTTTAGCTGGGAAGAAATTATTTTATTTTCTAGACAATTTTAGTGGTTACAATCAAATTCAGATTGCTCCGGAAGATCAAGATAAAACCACGTTTACCTGCCCATGGGATACATTCGCATACAAGGTTTTACCCTTTGGACTATGCAATGCTCCAACGTTATTCCAAAGAGAAATATTAAGTATTTTGTCCGACCTAATGAATGAAGGACTCGAGTTGTATATGGATGATTTTAACCCGTTTGGGATGACTTTGATGAGGCTATGAAAATTTTAGAAAAGGTCCTTGAATGATGTATTGCTACCAAATTATGTTTAAGCAATGAAAAATGCCATATGATGATGATTGAAGGTGTTGTTTTCGAGCACTATATTTCTACTGCAGGGATTTAGGTGGATCCAACTAAAATTGAGGTAATCCTTATGTTACCTACACCCCACACATAAACTGAGGTAGGAAGTTTTCTCGGTTATGAAGGGTACTATTGCAAATTTATAGAACACTTTTCAAAGATCGATGCACCTTTATATACTTTAACAAGCAACGTCGAATTTGAATGGTCTGACAATTGTGATGTTGCATTCGCAACTCTCAAGAAACTTGTTTCAACAACACCAGTGTCAAGAGGACCAAACTCGGAGCTACCTTTTCACATCTCCACGGATGCATCAGACACAACCATAGGCGTTGTTCTTGGACAAGAGGAAGACAAGAAACCTTATGTTATATATTATATCATCAAAAACCTCACTCTTGGTGAATCAAACTATACAATATATATATATATATATATATATATATATATATATATATATATATATATATATATATGTAAATAAAATAAATTATTATATATGTTATCAATAATTTCCAATATTATATAAGAGGCTATCCAGTTTTTCTATACATTGATCACTCTACTCTTAGATATTTAGCTAATAAACCCATCACTAATGGCTGAGTGACTCGATGGTTATTGCTTTTGCAGGAATTCGATATCACCATTAAGGATTGACCATGAAAAGAAAACTTTGTGGCAGATTTCCTATTTTGAGTACCTAAGGTAGACAACAACCAATAGACTGCCAATTTCTGGACGAACACCTATTTGCAACGACAATAAAAAACATTGTGGTATGCTAATGTGGAAAATTACTTGGCGGTAGGGAAATTACTAACACATTTGTCATGATGAGAAAGGAAATTGATCATATAACGCAGCGCACACTTTTCCTAGATCGGTGGTTATCTTTTCCACACTGGTTCTAATTTTCAAATCTGAAGGTGCATCAGAGAGGATGAAGTTTATGACATTCTAAGGGCTTGCCTCGACGAACCCTGCGGAGTACACTTTGTAGACTTCCATACTGGACATAAAGTTCTTCAAATGGGCTATTATTGGCCCACAATATTTAAAGATGCAAAAAGGTATGTTCAAGCATGTGATAGTTGTCAATGGATGGGCCATCCTGGCCAAGTTGACGAAATGCCCTTACAACCACAAGTGGTGGTGGAACCATTTGAAACATGGGGGCTGGATTTTGTTGGCCCCTTCAATCCACCATCAAATAAGAAAATGTACATATTATTTTGCATGGATTACATAACTAAATGGGTTGAAGCAGTAGATTTTCCAAGAGCCACGGAGGAGGTAGTGATTAATTTCCTATTCGAACTATTTGTGTGATACAGATTACCAAGGGAAGTAATAACAGATGGAGGGCCACAATTTATAGGACATAAAATTTCGGCCACCCTCCAGAACTATCACATTAAGCATAGAGTTACTCCTCCGTATCTCCCCCAGGCAAATGAACAAGTGGAAAGCTCTAAGAAAGTCCTGGGGGAAATTCTAGCCAAAACTGTATCTGCAAATCGTCGAAATTGGGTAGCCAAGGTTACATAATCCTTATGGGCTTATCGAACAACATGGCAGAACAATACTGGTCACTTGCCATATCACCTTGTCTTCGGCAAACAACTGATTTTTCTAATAAAATTTGAAATAAAAACTCTCAAGACTGCAAGGGAAATTGGAATAGGTTTGACAGAAGCACAAACTGAGTGCCTACAACAACTTAATGAGTTAGATGAAGCACGTCTATTTGCTGTCAAATGCACTACTATTATATAACAACAAAGAGCTAAATGACACGATCGACTAATTAAAAATAAATCATTCCAAAAAGGCGATTGGGCGTTTCTATATGATTCCAGGTTTCAGGATTTCCGAGGGAAATTATAGATAAGGTGGCTCGGGCCATATGAAATCAAAGAGGTCCACAATAATGGTACCATAACTCTAAACACTATTGACAGATCTGGTACCTCTTTTTTAGTAAAAGGACATTGATTACGCCTCTACTACCAACCACTCACGAAAGAGTGTTTCCATCATGAGGTAAGTAATGATCCTACTTTCCAGATTATACCTGACTGGGGTGGTAACCCAGCAGCTCCATCTCTTTAAAAATTTGATTTTCTTTATCATCTTGTATATATATATATATATAATGGATTAATTTTTTTCTTCTCTCTCTCTCTCTCTCTCTCTCTCTCTCTCTCTCTCTGCTTTCCTTATCCTTTTCCTTATAAGAAAAAGGGGATAAAAGGATTTATTTTGACTGTTGTTCCCTTTATCGCAACTGATGTTCCATTTATCACGATTGTTGTTCCCTTTATCGCGACTACTGTTCACTTTGACATAGTTGTTGTTCCCTTCGACACATTTGTTGTTCCCTATGACACAATTTGTTGTTCCTTTAATTGTCGCTATTGTTCCCTTTGATTTCTGATTCCTTTCGAAACAGTTGTTGTTCCCTTTGCGCCAAGCTGTCTCTATTTTCCACACAATTGACAACAATCTTTAAAAGTGAACTTAAAAAGCATTGATATTTACTCTATCATGGTGCCAAGAATAACATCTTATCTAGCATCCTATGAAGAACATTTTCCTCTGGCACATCCTATCAATTTAAATGTTTGTTTTATATTCGGGTTTTCTAAAAGAATCATAAATTGTTCTTCATCTATCACCACCATAGTAGTTTCATCTTTTGTGTACATCTTTAAATGGTGATTCTCTTTTAACACAACAAAGGACTGATACATACTTTATTTGGCATCTTCTTTATTCCTTCTGCCATCCTTAAACTCTTAAGGAGATGATGAGTGACCCTTAATGATAAACATATTAGTTTTCAAAAACATGACACTTAAAGTTAGACATTCTCAAATGATAGGGTGTCTAATCACGAGCCGCCTACCATGATCATAGGATAATAACATAAGTGACATTCCCACTATGGCTACTAAACTAGGGTAATTTCCTTTGACGCTAGTGTCAAAAGGACAAGAGGTCTCATCATGAGATGACTTGTTCACTTTGTTATAATCCAGTGAGTGGCATTGTTGTTATCTGGTCACCATGCCAAAACAATGACCTTTTGAGAAAAATAATTCAAAATAATAATATGATATATCATTCATAGGACACTGGCTCATCTACAGGTTAAAAAGGCATCCCTGTTGAGGCTATGGATGCCTGTTGGCAGCAGTGGCTCTGTCTGTGGCATTGGAATATATCTTGAATTGCCTTATCATGATTATGTCATTATGCCTCCTTTTTCTTAATAAATAGATCACCATCATAAATATCTAGGTTTGTCTTTTTAGAAAACAGCTAAATGTGGTATATTAACTATGACATGAACAAATTCTAAACTTTCGGACCTCCATAATATGCATTTCACTTATAAAGGAATGTTGCCCGCTATATGCCTTTATGATATTCAAAGGTTATTTATTAAGGAAATCTTTTTACACATGGTATATTGTTATAAATATGCTTTTTAAAAGTTCCTAGTGATTATTGTACACCAACAATCCACACATTTATGACAGTTAATTACGTCGTCCATCTGTTTGCGCCCGATTTTACCATTCCCCTTCGCGATAATGATTGCTTCGGTGTGAACATTTAATTTCCATAACTTCTCTGATCGTGTTCAACATTTCATAATAGGAGGGGGTAAGGCATAGCACCTGCAAGCCATGAGTAAGTACAATTAACAAATATGGCAAGTTTCATCACATAAAAGCACACTAGATGACGTTACTTTGCCATATTGCTCATTCCATTAGAAGATTTTCCGGATTGAAACAACTTTGCATATAGTTCCTTGGAAACAATCTCTTCCAAAATACCAACAATCGGGGGTAAATCCATCCGAAATGAGCTTGTTTAACTATGGGTGACTGAGCAAGCCTGAAAAATCTTAGAGAGGGTGGGTTGGCTTGAATATTTCACCCAATTGCATGGATTTGATAACGTTGTGGCTTTAGAATTTTTACAAAATTTGTGTAATGAAGTCACAATAGTTAAAGGTAAGCAGATACCAGTCAATGAAATGATAATGGTGGAAGTTACATGTCTCTCCACTGTTGGGTTGTGTTGTATTCTTTCACGAGTAACCCACGTAGTTAATCGGGGGGTTAGAAGGTGGGCGGAGACCCCCCTTTGTTGCGTTGATTGTGTAGTGGGGGAAGTCACAGGGGTTTTGAGGGGTGTAGGTAACCCCACTATATGGGGTCCGGGGCAGCGCCCCGGAAAATTTTGGTTTTGGACCCTATTTTAGGTTAGGCGGACCTACCTATGGTTTTGTGCATGATTTTCGCACATGGTTTTGGACGCGATGGTCTTCGGTCCATGGTTTTGGACGCGATGGTTTTCGATCCACGGTTTTGGATGCGATGGTTTTCCGTCCATGGTTTTGGACGCGATAGTTTTCGGTCCATGGTATTGGATGCTTCAACATGTATAAATATGTATTGTAACATTGAAAGGAACATAATGAAAAATCAAGCTGGTAGTCTCAGTTTTGGGATCTAGGGCAAAATCTCTATGTATATGTGTTTTATGTGTTATTCCTTCGCATTGTTTATTTTTTGTGTTTTAGAATTCGTATGCAGGTAATTTATATATAGGGCTAAAATCTACATCCACGGTAGGAGAGAAATGTATAGATAAGCATAGTGGACTCCAAAGTACGATGGGATTGTTTACAAACCCTGGTGAAGAATTGGTCTGTAAAGGAAAAGGATTCCACCCCGCTTCATTTGGAGAACCATGGAAGGATCTTGCAGACATAATCCAGAGGTACATTACATCTGATGGCCGCCATGATGTGGTAAGACCATGCCATCTCAAACTATTGGCAGCTTTAAAATAGAAAATAGTCTTAAATATGCCTTTCTTTTTGAATTTCCTTTTACATGAAGCTACTGGTAGATTGGGTAGAGCTAAGGACCCAAGTGCTATAGTCAGTCACCACTATTTAATCAAATTGATAGTTAGTAGGGAATTGGCATTATCACAATTAATATGAGACAATTTTTTGGGATCTAATTACCCGTCGTCTATGGAAGAAATGTGTGAGGAAGAAAATATTGAGCCTTATATGGAAAACATTCAGCCAGACATGGAAAATGCTCCCCCTGAACTAGTAAACAGTCATCCAAGAGGGGAAAGTTATAGTCAAACCCCAGTTTTGCAGAATTTGACTAGAGCTGAGAAGAGGGTAGCCTCTATCCTAGCTTCTTTTCCAACTAAGTGTAGAAGGTTTGAAAGATTGGCCAACGAAAAGCAGCCGATAGGGTCTGTTGAACATGCTTTGGAGAATAAGTTGTCTCAAGAATCTCCTATGCAGCAACAGGTTAATTCACCCGGAATTTGTGAAGAGGAAATAACCCAGGTCTTGGAAAATATGGGAACCCTCTTTTTTTCTGAAGGGATTGAAAACTTTTTTGAGAACCCATCTTAATCAACTGCTGATTTTATGGCCTCTACCCCTAATTATGATAATAATGAGATCTTTCCATCTTCACCAAGCATACTTAGCCAGGAACATTCAGAAAAATAGGCCGAAACTGTGAAAGAACTGAATCTTTCTAGAGAAGGGACCATTCCATTGACCCTTGATAATCATAATTATGAAGATAACTCAATTACTACAATTCTGATTGATGAAAATTCTGAAATTTTTGAAGTAACTCCGGTTAACAAAAATGTCACTATTGTTCCATCTTTATCTACAACACTGATTTTAGAACCTACTGAAGGATTGAAACAAAGGAATAGGCAGAGAATCAAGTTAAAGCAAGAAATAAAAAACTGAGAAAAAGGATGGAATAGCTCAGAAAATGGCTTAGAAATTCTAGAGGATGTTGTAGAAATAAAATACAAACTTTAACGATTGAAGTCCAAAGTGAGGGAACTCCCATGAATCATGCAGAAACTCAGACTAAGGGAACTCCCATGAATCATGTAGAAACTCAGACTGAGGGAACTCCCATTAATCATGCAGAAACTCAAACTGAAGGAATTCCCATTAACCATGCAAAAATTCCAGCTAAGGATATTTGCACTAATTCTATGGGAATTCAAACAGATATCAACCCTTATGTAGTTACATTGGAAGAATTAAGCTAAACATACATATTGATGACTATTAACAGGGCTACACAAAATGAAGTAGTGCTTCCCTATTCTCCCTTGATCAAGGATACCACTATCCAAGCATTAAACAGGGAATTGGAAAGGCATAAACAATTTTTGACACAATACTCAGAGAAAGTAATACCTCGGCCAGAACACCAAGAGTTGCTACAAAAGTACAAAGAACTGGCTGTTATTGAATATGGGACCCATTCCAAACTTAGAATGGAGAAAAAGAAAACAGAGAAATTACGAGGGCAGCTCCAAAAAGCTTTGGAACAAACCAAGGAAATATGCTCTGTGTACTCTGATGCATTGTCTTGTAGATCTTCAACTAAAAATTATGACCTGTTTTTACTTGAACTATATTTATTACTGAAAGTACGAGCCATATGGTTTGGGCAACCTTTTGAGTTCACTATTGTTTTTTATCTTATTAACTATTTTCGAGTGCAGAAGGATAATGTCAGATGTTTCTTATGTGAACTTTACATGCATAACTTTTTCTGGAAGAACAGAGGAATGAGAACCCTAGTCCTTTTATTGGGGATGTGCAATTCCAAGCTTTCATATCCTTTGCTTGGAATCAAATCAAATGGTATAAGGCCTATAGCATATTCCAAAGAAGAGAGAATGGTTTAGACCTCTAGGTCAGAGGGGAACCTAACGGTCCACTGCGAACTTTTATAAAGCATAAAAGGTTCATGGAATGACCTGGGGTTGTTTCAGCTTTTTCCCCCATGCATAAAGATGGTCTTATAGAAAGTATGGAGTATTTCAAAGACATTAAAGAGGAGGCCCTACGGGAAACACAACATCGATGGAAGACATCTCCTAATAAGGTCAAGAACAGAGAGCCTTTTAATTACATAAATTTCTAGGCAGCAGCCAATCGGATGCAACATTATAGTCGTATGGTCCAGTCTGAAGGACCCACTTGGATTGGGTGTCGGTATAAATGCCCTATTATCTGGTATCCTCCAGATGGTTACAATGTTGAATATGAACTTTCTAAAAGAGGAGAAAGTGAAGCTTTCAAGGTTATTCAAAACAAGAATGGATTTCGGAAGTATGGTGAACATTCTTACCTAGCTTATTCGTTGACCTTGCTACATGCTAATCATCTTTTTGCATGAGGATATGCAGTAAGGGAAGCTGTGGGGAATGTTGGGCCATGAAAATGGTATAATTATTCTCCCTATTTCCTTAAATAACGTTATGTTTTTAAGCAGTTTCCCCTTTAATTTGTAATGATTTAAGAGAAAAAGGATAATGAAAGCGAGTTGAAGATAGTATACTTAGTTTGAGTCTTTTAGATATTGAAAAGGTTATAATTTGAGTAAATTGTTATGCAAATTAGTCGAATCGAACGATTGTTGTTCCCTCGAGATATTGGAGCAATTATTTTGGATCAGTCGATGCCTTATTTGTGGAAAATTACAGCTCGACGCCTGAGCGTGATCGAAGAATGAAGTCAAAGGAAACTGATAATTACTGTTCGAGGATCTTATGGTTAAAAGAGGAATCCTGAGAATCTGTCGATTCTCAGGATAAATCCATATTTCATTATTAATGTAATATATAAGACAATAAGTGAAAATATAGAGGAGATTTTTAATTATTGCTTTTTCACTGTATATTGCATACAACAATATGAATTTGAACTTTCTCAAGGTCATTGTGTAAAACTCTTTGAAGTTAATGAATTTGCGCAATATCTTACCTTAGTCCTCAATATTGAATCTATCTAAGACAATACTTCTGCATAACATGGGCCCAATCATCGGAGGTTCTACTGTCTCTTATGTATCATTATTAGTTAGTTACTTTTCCACATTCACATTAGTTGTGTTTCTATTCACTTGACTTTTCTTTCGTGGTAGATAATCGATTGAATTCTGTATCTTGTAATTTTGTTATGCATTTCCTAAAATTGCTCATTGGATTGCGTTACATGAATGAAAGGTTTGAGTTTGTGAATTCCATAAGTTATCTTTAAGAAGTAAGACTTTTAAGCATTCGTGTGATTTCCTAGTCTTCCTTATGCGTAGGATTTGTTGAAGGATAGATAGAATGGTTGATGAATTAAAATATTCTTCTTTCATAAGGTTGTAATTGTAGGAGTAATTATTTGTTGTCATCATTTGTCTCTGCAACGATTGAATTAGGATAATGTTTAATGTAACTTTTCTGTAGCAAGCATTTTACACTCTTTCATTGGTCGGATAACCACTCTTGAGTGATCTCAGTTAAAGAATTATTGAATGAAGGTATTACAGACTCATGTGCTAGTGTGTGTCTATGTTATTTTAGGCAACGGATCGATCAGATTGCAAAATACACAGACACTCAAAAATGGAAAACAGCAGAGAAACACAGTAAGCAAATACATGAACACAACAATTAATAAGGATTTCACCCTATCCTCCAGGGCTACGTCTTTGGTCCAGCTTTCAGTGATGGCCTTATTTTATTGTGTCTTTAAAACATAGAATTACAATGAGGAGCTCAATTTGAGTCTCCTGAAACAGAACAATGTTTGGTAGGGTGGTTCTTGGATCCCCCAAGCCACTAGAGTACATAGACTATTTTCCTTACTAGAACTTGACCTCTTTGGTCTTTAAAGGGAGGAGTCCAATGTGGTGCTCAATTCTCAACAGATCCTTTCAAGGGTTGCTCGATGCTGCCTTATGCTGCAGGTTAGCTCGACTCTCTGTCTTTTTGCTTCTTGCTTCACTGTCTTTTCTTTCCTCTGTCTTCGTCTCCTTCTCTCTGGTTCTTCCTCTAGGAGTCATCCTGTTCTCTGTCTCCGTTCATGGCTTTAAAGCCAATTGATCTCATGACTGTCCACTTCCTCTTCTTCCTCCGTTGGATCACCTGCTTCTGCTCGCTTAGAGTTCCCTATCTTGGCATCATCATTAACGGCTCACAGGGAGTGGCCACTTGTACTCTTGCGAACTGCACCAACTTTTCCTTGTTGGTTTTGTTTTCCCGTTACACTGTGGAATGAGTCATCCGCCAACTCGATGGTCAAATCGGACGTCAAGCTTCTCTCTGTCGCGACTTAATCCCCTGTTAAATCTGGTTCCTCCATCGGGTGTGATCTCCACCGTTAGATTAGGAATCCCCAAATCCAACGACATTCGCACATTTCGAGCTGTTGACTTGCTTGACTGTTAGCATGCAATGAGCAGTGGTTTTTTCTCTCCTCCGCCTGCCATGCGTCGGGCGCTAAATGGAATCACTCGTTTTTCTCCAAATCCCCTTACCACCCAAGGGTTCCCCCGATATATCGCCCATTTTGGAGTGCGTGTCCCACCTTTAGTCATTAGCACTTTCCCTACGGTTTTCCCGGCTTCCACATGACCGAGCTCTCAGGGCCTTTCCTTCTCGAGGAGTTTCGCCCAGTGACACTAATCGCGCATCAGAAACAGCCTCCTTTTCTCGATTCGGGCTTCCTAGGTTCCAGTTTCACCTCTTGTGCAGTCTCCATGGGCCTCGGTCAACGCGTTTTGACCGAGGTCCTCGTCGTTCCTTGCTGGTTGCCAACTGCCACGGTTCAGAGGTCTTCCTGATCACTATGTGCTCTTGAATTGAAGTTTTGTCCTGATTTGATACAATCATGGTACTGTGATAATCTTCATGGATCCAATTCGAATCACAACCTTCCCACTGAAAAAGCTTTTGGACCACCAAAAGTTGGTTTTCAAGCATTGACTAAGTGAGGGTACTGTTGTCTCACTTGTCCAATCTCAATCCACTTTGCATTGCTCGGCTTTGAACCCTTGAGCCCTACTATGAGGTACTCAACATCTCCTCTGTGCGTCGTCCTCACCTTCCTGTCCAGAACTGTGTCTTCCTGCAATTCATTAAGATATTCAGGTAGCAGGTCATCAATAGAAGGCAATTGACTCTGCTCTTCGGGATCCTAAATTAGTGAGGGTTCAAACTATCTCAAGCAATCTGCATTTACGACTGAGTAGATGTGCATGTAAGCTGGTAGATCAAGGCAACACATTCTCACCAATCTTCTCAAGTACTTTGAAAGGTCCATACCTGATAGGCTTTAACTTTTTACATTCACCTTGCATCCTGTCCTTGCGGATATACAGCTAAACCTGGTCACCAACTTGGAAACTATGCTCCATCCGATGCTTGTCATGCCTTGCCTTGTATTTGGCTTGGCTCTTTTCTAGCTGTTCCTGTACTGCCTGGTGGATCTCTTGGATTTGTTCAATGAACCTAGTTTCCCTGTCCACATCACTATGTCCCTCAACTGTGGTGTCTTTACCAAAGACAAAATCCAAAGGAGACATTGGTGTGAAACCAAAACAGGTCTCAAAAGGAGATCTTTGTGTAGAAGAATGTTTTTCTCTGTTGTAAGCATGTTGCACATAACATAAATGTTCATCCCAAAGCTTAGGATGCCTGCTGCAATATCCTCTGAGTAACTGGATCACTATCTTGTTAACCACTTATGTTTGGCCATCAGTTTGTGGATAAAAAGCTGTGCTTTTCTTCAATTTGGTGTCCATCATTTCCCACATACTTGACCAAAACTTCCCCATGAACCGGGTGTCTTGATCATATACAATGGAAGTGGGTAATCCAAAATGAACCCATACATGTTCAAAAAATAGTTTTGCAGTTTTTTCAGCTGTAATTTGTTTATTACAAGGTATCAAAATACACATTTCGCTGAACCTATCCACAACAACATACAAATAACCATGACCTTTCCCAGATTTAGGTATTCCTCCAACAAAATC
>Ga0115851_101158_pt1 | contig 13552 bp, 7 predicted proteins | sample InSIn2gowninarea_FD_83865 | JGI IMG/M metagenome (GOLD analysis project Ga0115851, IMG submission 83865)
ATAATCCCTTGGGTTTTTAGTATTAATCCATTGTATTTATTAGTCCCTTAGGTTTATATTATTAATCCTAAGGTTTTATAATATTAATCTTAAGGTTTATAATATTAATTTTAGGGTTTATATTCCTAGGGTTTAATATTAATCATTGGGTATAATGTTATTCCCTTCAGTTTATAATCCCCTTCGTTTACAATATTAATCCCTTAGGTTTATTAATATTAGGGTTTATGTTCCTAGGATTTAATATTAATCATAAGGTTTAATGTTATTCCCTTAGGTTTTTCATATTAATCACTCAGGTTTATTAATCCCTTTCCATTTTTAATACCTTTCGTTTCTACTATTTTTCCCTTTGGTTTATTAATTCCCAATGGTTTATAATATCAAATTACTGGTTTTCTTTGTTCTTCAACTTTTTAATATTAATAATTCCTTGGGTTCATAACCCCTTGAGGTTTTAGTGTTAATCCCTTGGGTTTATTATTCCTTTGGGTTTATTATATCAATCCCTTGGGTTCATTATTCCCTTGGGTAGTTGGGAGTTTCTTATGTCTCAGGCTGATATGAGGTTGCATCCTAGAGAAAGAGATTTATTTAATGCAATAGTTCACATGTTTTTAATATTTAATGTCTCCTTCCATAATAGGCATATTTTAAAATCATTAAATTTTTTGATTGCATGATGTGTTGCAGAGCATTCAAGGCATTAAGAAATCATTGGTGTTGATTATGATAAATTGGACCATGAAGTTTTGTTATGCTGTGGTCAACGTGTTATATTGACATGTAATTTATGGGTTGAAGCTAGCTTGGTGAATGGTGCACTTGGTTATGTTAAGGATATATTTTATACACCTACCTTTAAGCCACCTCAACTTCAAATGTCCACAACTGTTGTTTTTATAAGTATGTTGGTGTTCCATTTGATGTAAGCAATCCAAACATTGTGCCTATCACACCAGTTATAAGAGGAAATAGAAAACAAATTCCTTTGAAGATGGCATGGGCTCTTACAATCCACAAGTCACAGGGATTGACTTTAGAACAAGCATCAGCTAATATCACTAATAAAGAGCAGTAAGGCCTTACCCTCACAACCATATCGAGAGAGAAAGAAATAGATGGTTTATGCATTGCACTGAATTTCTCTTTTCAACATTATACGAAGATGAAATATAGTGCATATGTTACGATTAGGAAGAAATAAGAGGAGTGATTGAAGTCCATATTGCTATGACATACAACTAATAACATTGTGACCTTATTTATAGTATGTTTTTTGATTTGATTTTATTTTCCTCTTGATTTAGTCTTAATATAATAATCATTTTCATATATTTATGAGATTAATAAATTAATCATATTCATAGCAATGTTTGAGAAAGTTTTTTACATTTTTTTCATGCTGTTCAATTTTTTTTTTTTTTTTTTTTATTTTTTTTTTTTTTTTTTTTTTTATTTATATTTTTTTTTTTAAAAAATAATTTTTTTTAATTAATCAATGAGTTATATGAACCAATAATTCAAAATCATTTCTATAACTAGTTGATATTGATATTAATATTGTGGATTCATATTACATCATGAAATGCAAAAATGGAGGTTTTGAATATCGGCCGTCACCATGGCCAATATTCATTTTTTGAATATTGGCCATGGTTTTATTCTATTTCCATGTTTTTTTCTATTGTATTGTGAAATGAGGCTTATATTTGTAGAATTTTTTTATATCATTTGGTTCATTTAACACTAGATTGATTTTTTTCATGTAACATATAACATTAAGTTTTTTAACTTAAATACAAATGGGGTGTTATGTTTTATGTATATACATATATATGTGTAATATTTTTATTTTTGTATGTCTTTATTCATTTTGCTTTTGCTTTTTTGTCTTTCAAATGCAAACATGGACAATAATGATGTCATCTATTATTCCAGAACAATGCACAATATTGTTGGAGTTATAAGTTTTCTTTCGTATCTTCGGAACAATTTTGTTAGAAAGCATGAGTTCCATCCTGCTTTTATTTATGATCACATTCATGTGCTAGATGAATTGAAAACACATGTAAAATACTTGTTACATGTGCACCAAAGGGAGTCTGGGAGGAGAACAAGAAGGAATTGGTTGGAAAGCCTTAAATATTGTGATCATTATCTAGTTGATTCGAATTGGTGCTTATTTTGTCATCAATCTAGTTGTATTTTGGAAGTTTCCACTCCATAGATGACTTTTGATGGAGTGTTTCAAGTTCAATTTTGTAGTGGAATTATTTGATGTAAAGAAGACAAAAAATATATGTTAAGACTCAATGTTATTTTTATGGTTGCAACATTGGTGAAATTGAATTTTTTTCTCTTTGTTGTTTTTATGTGGAAAATTGTATATCTCTGGTCATAAAATGTTCTATTATGTTGTTCTTCTTTAAATCAAATGTGTGAAATTTAGATGTGATTCTTGCATTTATGTTCCTTTCCTCCAATCGAAATGTTGCTATTTTATTTGTTTCTCTTTCATTTGTGATTGTTGTGGTCTTTTCTGTGGATCCCTTCCCTTTGTTCATGTCTTTAATAAATGAAAATATTGTTTACATTCATAATGTTATTGTTGGGATTTCATGTTCTAGGTGTTTATATCAATATTCTTGATATTTATACTATTAATACATTCATGTGTTGATATCAATGTATTTATGGCTTAAAATTTATTTATTGTTTATAATGCACTGATATAAATGTGTTATTACTAATGTGAGGATGATTTATCATGTTTTAATGCTTTATGGTTTACAATGTGGTTCTTATATTGGTTTTGGTTTATGTTTTTTTATTATTGTTTTGTGTTATAGCATTATTTATGTTTATGATATTGATTCCATGGATTTAGGGCTTATGGGTTTTAAAATATGTAATATAACCTATATTCTCTCATTTTCAAAACCAATCATTGTGAGGGATAAACATTATAAAACTAACATATTAAACCCTTAATATTCGGTTTATTAAAACCCAATATTAAGGGTTTAATATGTCAGTTTTATAATGTTTATCCCTTTAGTTTATTTATTCTTTAGGTTTATAACACTAACAATGTCTAAGGTTTATTGATTGCTTGGGCTTATCATATTAATAATCATGTGACTTTATCAATCGTTTGTTTTTAGAATATTAATTCCTAGGCTTTAGGAATCTCTTGTGTTTGTAATATCGATCCCTCGTGCTTCTTGATCCCTTAGGTTTTTAATATTTATCCCTTCGGTTCCCTATTTCATTGAGTTTATAATATTAAACGGTTGGGTTTATTAGTTCCTTAGGTTTCTAAAATTAATAATCCCTTTGGTTTATTAAACCCTTGAGTTTAAAATATTAATTCTTAGGGTTTATTAATATCTTATGTTCTTATATTGGTTTGTTGGGTTTATTAATCCTCTGTGTTTATAATATTATCTTGTTGGGTTTGCTATTTCCCTTCAATTTACTATTTACTTGGGCTTATAATATTAAATGATTAGGTTTATTTGTTCTTTAATTTGTAATATCAATAATTCCTTGGGTTTATCATTTATTCCCTTTGGTTTCTTAATCCCTAATATTAAGGTTTAAATAATAGTCCTAAGGTTTAATAGTAATCCCTTACTTTTACAATGTTTATCCCTTCAATTTATTAATGTGTTTCTTTCATAATATTGACAATCCCTACGGTTTATTGATCCCTTAGGGTTATAATATTCAAGGACACGTGGGTTGATCAATTCGATGGGTTTAAAATATTATTTCGTATGTTTTATTAATTCCTTCTATTCATAATATTGATCCCTTGCCATTTATGATCCCTTGGGTTTCTAATATTTTTCCTTTGGGTTTATTAATTCCTTAGGTTTATAATATCAAATGTTTTGGTTTCTTTATTCTTCAAGTTTTTAATATTAATAATTCATTTGGTTTATCATTTAATCCCTTTGTTTTATTAATCATGTGACCTTAAAATCTTCATTCCTCGAATTTATTAGTCTTTTGGGTTCTTATTATTATCTCGATGGGTTTATTGATTCCTTGGATATATTGATCCCTTGCATTTATTAATAATTTGTTTTAATAATATTAATTCCTTGGGTTTGTAATATTAATAATCTCTTGGTTTTATAAAAACCCAATATTAAGGGTTAAATATTTGTCCAACTATTTATGATTATGTCAATATCACAATAGGTTAATCTAATATAGAAATCAACCATGGTCAACCATGTTTATTTTAGGGTTTATAATAGTCATTTTACAGTCTATATGTGTTGGGTTTATAATTTTTATCCCTTAGGTTTATTATTCCCCTGGGTTTATAATATCAATCCTTTTGGTTTATTGATCTATGGGTTCATATTCATAGGGTTTAATATTATTCAACAATGGTCAACAATAAACAACCATGTTCGACCATGATCAACCATTTTCCAACATCAATCGCTTGGGTCTATTACTCCCTGGTCAACAATGGTTTAATATTATGATGTTAACCATAGTCAACCATGGTCCAACATGGAATTGTGGTAAGGATTGTCTCAATATGAAAAACAATGATGGTCAGTAATGTTTATTTTAGTGTTTATAATATTTTTCTTAAGGTTTATATACGTTGGGTTTATAATATTAGTCCCTTTAGTTTAATATAATTCCCTTGGGTTCATAATCCCTTGGGGTTTTAGTGTTCATCCATTGGGTTTATTATTCCTTTTGGTTTATAATATCAGTCCCTTGGGTTTATTATTCCCTTAGGTTTACAATATCAATCATGGTCAACCAGTATCAAACATATCCAACCATGGTCAACCATGGTTGAATGTCGCATTGTGACAAGGATTGTCTCACCATGAAAATAAACCATATTTATTTTAGTTTTTGTAATATCTATATTGGGGTTTAGCAATGTTGTGTTTATATTATTAGTATCTCGGGTTTAATATTACTTCCTTGAGTTCATAATCCCTTGGGTTTATAGTACCAATAATGGTCATCTTTATTAATCTCTTGTTTTTGTAATATCGATGCCTTGCACTTTTTGATCCCTTAGGTTCTTAATATTTATCCATTGGGTTCACTAATTTGTTACGTTTTTAATATTAAACGATCGCTTTGTTAGTTCCTTTGGTTTATAGTATTAATAATCCCTTTGGTTTATTAATCCCTTGAGTTTAGAATATTAATTCTTAGATTTTATTAATTCAACCATGTTTATTTTAGTATTTTTAATATTTATCTTAGGGTTTGTATACTTTGGGTTTATATTATTAGCCACTTTTGTTTAATATTATTCCCATATGTTCATAATCCCTTCGGTTTATTATTCCCTTAGGTTTTTGATATCAATCATCGTCCACCTTTATCAATCATAGCCAACAATGGTCAATCATGGTTGAATGTCACGTTTGTGACAAGGATTATCTCACCATGAAAGTAAACCATGTTTACTTTAGTGTTTGTAATATTTATATTTGGGTTTACCAATGCTATGTTTAGAATATCAGTCCCATGGGTTTAATATTATTCCCTTGGGTTTATAACATCTTCGGGTTTTAATATTAATCCCTTGGGTTTATTACTCCTTTGGGTTTATAATATCAATCCCTAGGGTTTATTATTCCATTAGGTTTATAATATCAAACATGGTCAACCATTTTCAATCATAGCCAACAATTATCAACCATGGTTGAATGTCTCATTGTGACAAGGATTGTCTCACCTTGAAAATAAAATATTAGCTCATAAAATAGGATAAAATAAGGTTTTCAATTTTTTATAAATAATTTAAAAGAAATTAATAATATAAAAGAAATTAATTTATTACTCCTTTGGGTTTATAATATCAATCCCTAGGGTTTATTATTCTGTTAGGTTTATAATATGAATCATGGTCAACCATTTTCAATCATAGCCAACAATTATCAACCATGGTCGAATGTCTCATTGTGACAAGTATTGTCTCACCTTGAAAATAAAATATTAGCTCATAAAATAGGATAAAATAAGGTCTTCAATTTTTTATAAATAATTTAAAAGAAATTAATAATATAAAATAAATTTAAGCAAATTTTTTATAGTTATATAACAAAGAATAAGCTTAATTTATATTTTTTTCAACCATGGATTTTTAAATTTTATATTATATTTTTATAAAAAATATAATCTATTAATCTTATAAAATTATAGTTTATTTTATATGTAAAATATTAAAATTGGTATAAATTTCTTAAAATGACATTTGTTTACCATTTTTTAATATGAATTTCAAAAAATAATGTAAATGTATAGCTATTATTTCTTTAAAACCAATTATTCTTTATTTTTTCTCCAAAGTATTATGTTCTTTTAAGGTTGTTTCAATTAATTATAATGGGCCATTTATATCATTTTAATCTCAGACAAAATTTATCCATTCAGTAATATTTTTAAAGCTTTTTTGATTGATTATAATTAGCCATTTAGATCATCCTAATATAAGAAAAAAATGATCCATGCATTGAAAATCTATTATGTTTTTTAAGTTTGTTTCGATTAATTATAATTTGCCATTTTTATCATCCTAATTTCAGCAAAAACTTGTCCCTTGATTATAGCTTTTAATGAAGTTATATAACTCAAAATAAAAATAAATGATGAAAATATTAAGAAGTCTACAACATTAATGGTTATGCTTTTATGTACTAAAGGTTATGTCATAATTAGTGAACTTCTTATTTGTCTAATTTGTAGAGCATTTTATTATTATTAATGGTGGGTTATGCATTGGTTGAAGTTATGTGAAACACTACACATTTGCAGAATGTAGGTAAATAAATAAATAAAAAAGAGAATCCACCCTCTTTAGTTGCAGAGGTTGTGTCGATACCATCTGCAAATGATGGTGGAAAATAGATTTTGATCACACCAGTGAGAACAGTTGAAGGCTTTGTCAAAATACTATGGTTCAATGATAGTTTAGTGAGCCCTAGGTGACGCTAGGGGACGCAACCATTGAAATTTTCCATTCAACTATAAGAATTTATAACTTTTGAAAAATTTTCCCTTTTTATGGTAATTATTAGCCTACCCCTCATTAATACAATATTGAAACATATTTTTTTGATGTTCCAAATCAAATAGCCATTCAAGTGCTACTTTAGTAAACGTTCAACCAACTGAACTTTAATTTCATGTGGTTTTTACTGCAATGTCCTGTCAAAATTTTCTATTCTAACACTGAAAAATTCCCACATTTCCTATATAGGATCTCTAAATACATCCCATTCAACCTTCTAGGGCATGGTCATGATGTTTTTTCCATCATGACTTGCGACTATGTTTTTCCACCCCTTTTTGGATATTGAGCTTCTAGAGATAAAATTTTCAATGTCGACATTGAGTTTTGAGGTATAAAAATTCTTAGGTTAAGATTCCCCATGTCCTTAGGATGCCATCCTCCAAAGAGAGGCTTTCCCCTAGAATCCTCAGTGATCAGAATATGCAGAGGATATGTTAAGTGTGGCAAGGCATTCCCCTACAATCCTTAAGGTTGGGAAACTGCAGAGGATATGTTAAGTATGGGAAGGGATTTAGGTGCCATATTAATTGATATCGTATTATTAAACACACTTAAGAACTGATTTTCAATTAGATTTAATCCATGTTTTAGATAAGGGTTTTAAAGAATTGGAAAATATACATGTATGTTATTTATATCAATATTACTATCGATTTTTTTCTTCTTCTTTTTTATTTTTATTTTTCTTTCTGTAAATAAGTTTAAACTCAATTCTTATGAAGGTACCATAATTAAGAGCAGCAAGAAAAATGTTTTATTTATTAAGAATTTTATAGAATTGGTGAATATACTTGTATGCTATTAATATCAGTCTTAGTGTACGTGTTTTCCTGTAAATAAGTTTAACCTCATTTCATGTGCACGGTAGCATAATCAAGAGTAGAAAAAGAAACTGTTGATATTTATCATGTTTACCTAGCAAAAAAAAGAAGGTTTACTTATCCTTCCCTATTAATTTAGGACTTATTCCAAAAGATCTATGCCGAGTAGTAGACATAACCAAGGAAAAGGCAAGGGCATAGACAACAAGAACACTGGTATATACTATAAATAAATTATGCCCACCCATTCAATCCCAATAAGATTTTTCCTACCTTCTTTTAGTTCTCTCTCCACTCTGTAAGACCCACAACACCTAAATGAATGAAATAATGGGAATTTCCATTAAAGTTTTATTTTCCAAGAAAGCTTCATTTTTATGAAATAAAAGAATTTGATAGAAATAGTTCACTTCATCACTACTAACTAACATCTCTCTTTCTTTGGGCTAGTTTGCAAAGGAAAGTAGAGAGTGATGTTCTACACATATGTAGTTGGTTTTTATAAATAACCAAAAACATAATTATAATGGAGGAGTACTTTCGATGTGGAAGCAATCTCTAAATTCCAATTGAAGAAATAAGGGCCAAGGCGAGGTGCGAATTCAGTGGAAGTTTTCCCTTTCCTTTCTTTCTTGTTCACTTGATCAATTTTTTATTATTTTCCTAACTAGGCTATCATATAAAATGGGGAGAGTGTCCTCATTATCACAACTTTGTCCCTAGATCATCCATATTTTCTTGATGTGATCATATTGTAGCCCTTTTTTGTAATACAAGGATTAAAGCTTGGTTGGATTATTAGGAACTAGGGGTTGTGTGAGATAAAATTAAAAGAAGTATCTTAGCATAAGCATTAGAGATTAAATCTTAGAAAGTAACTAGAAAACTTAATGCTAATGGAGCTTTTGTTATGCGAGTTTAGATAAATCTCGTTGAGGAGTTTTTTTTTATGAAAGAAAAGATTCCAACTGTGAGATTTTTGGTGTGATTCTAGCTTGTAGTGAAACCTTTGATGCGTCTAGGAAATATTGGTGAGATGCATTGATTGGTTACAATATTGCTGGACAAAAATTGTAGATGGGAAATGCTCTAGCTAGGATTTAGAAAGAGCTATGTTGTCTTTGCTAGGGCGCAATAGAAATAAATTTTGTGTAGTGTAGAATGTCTAAGGCATTGTATTTTATATTCATTTATGTTGTAATATGAAATGTGCCTTTGTTGTCTAAAATGGTCTATTGTATTTCTAAGGACTTCACCTACATTTTGATTTATAATAGATAGATTAGGAATTTTGAAATTAAGAGTCATGCGAGCTGTTGGGGTCAATTGAAGACACCATATGAGCTTCCAAAATCACATGGAATCTCAATATTCCTTGTATTAATCATGGTAAATCCATTAGCATGTTCAAAAACATTTCTGTCGAGATCACATTCATTAATTTGTAGCTTTTACCATTTGACATCCAACAAAATTGTTTTGAAGGATTTAAAGTCACACTCAATTATATATTCCAAATACCTATATCAATTTTAGAGACTTTTGGATGCCTATCACTTCTAGAGGAAACATTAATGACTTGAAATACTTTGAAAATCCTCCTATTATATGTTTTCATCTTTTCATCCATCTTTTTGATGTGAAATTTGTGGTTGTTACACCACATAGCCTCGAATTGTTTCAATTGTGTAATTTCACACATAAAAGATGCATTCTCAATTGATAATAATATTTATACCTAGAAATTATTCAAATTAAGGAAAGGACATGACATATAAATCAATATATTATTAAAAAAAATAATAATATTAGGAGATATGCTTACCTATTTATCTTTGAAGCAATTTTCTAAATCAATTTTCCTCTTTGTATTATTGGTATCTCTCTCACGCTCAACTTCATTGATCAATGTGAACAAACCATGCCATGATAAGTTACCGTCAATTGATTCTTTCCATCGTTCAATCCATAAAATCATCTAGTCAATGTTGTTTGCAATGTATAAATGTAATGCATCCCGCTCTAATCCAAATATATTAAAAGAAAAAAATTAAAAGATGATTAGTTACAGAAGTATACCTTCATAATAATGGATTATGTTGGAAGACTAAAATTAAATAAGTACGATGTAGATAAAAAATTGATAATATGTGTTATAAATCTCCACCATCTGCTCACATGCCACTTTCCTCGTTCTCCACCCAGCATGCAAGAAAATGCAAATTTATGATAATGAACGAGAGGAATTTTTATTACTCACAACATGATGATGGGGGTGGTAGTAGTGATGTTGGTTCAAGCATGACGCCTCTGGATTTAGTTGCTAAAACTAGGTATCAACTAAGCATTAATATGGGAAATATTACCTACTATAATGGATTCGAGTAGGTTTTACGATGGTCCAGCTTCCCTCATACAAGGTGAGTCTAGGATGATTCAAAGATTCTCCAGTAAAATCACCCCTTCAACACTTTTATAAGAAATTTCTTTGCACATTTATCACATTAGGTGGTAAAAATAATAGTGCACATGGTCCCTTGCTACACACTAGAGAAACAATGAGATGTGTTAGGGTGACTTCTATATAGAGGGGCATGTGATTAATTTATGTATTGTTGTCATCAAATCTCTGTTAGTCTTTATGGGTACTAGGTACTACCATAGGTCGCTAGTCTTGGCCTTATTCTTAATTGACCATAGAAATTGGCTCTTTCATGTTCTTAAGTGATATTTTGGTTATTTATAGGGTTTTGGTTTATTTCTGGGTATATTTTTTGGTGATGGGGCCAATTTATTTTGTTGGTGAACTAGAATGCATAGGTTGGTCGAGCAACATTCGGTTCTCATTGTCTTGGAAGGGACACAAGTTCTTGGTGGTTTTATGGAGGGTTGGGTGTGCTTCTAAAGAGAGAGAGGACATGATTAAGCTATCAACTTGTGAATTCTATCCCTCACTCACTGTATATGTCTAGGAGGTAGATATTTGAGTTATAAGGGTATTGTATCTGGGTGTATTGATGTTTTTTGTTATGGAAATAGTTTTTTAGTTTTCAAGAAGTATTGTCATATAGGTTGGAATGCACTTCCTCTTCAATGAGGTAGATCTAGAAGTGGAATTCGAGGCAGGGGTCAACAAGAAAGACACCTTGTGGGATATTCAAGCCATGGTGAGGCCCAAGACCTAAATCTAGTCCACACACTTGGAATCAGGGACTTATTTCCTCCCAAGGAAATTGGCTAGATTTTTTGGTAATTACCTAGTGGAAAAAAAATATAGTATGGGTGAGTATGGTAGGATTTTGGAAAAAAAAAGAGAGAAAGAAAGAAAAAAACCTCTATAACCATGCGAGAGAGATCACGAATTTATAAGGAACAATACATATGAAAAATTTTAATAACTAAACAATTAAATGTAATGGTATAAATAAGGGGGATAAATTTGTTACAAACATTCATCAGATAAGATAATGATAAGAAAATAAATGATGAAGGTTTTCTATCCTATTTTACTTGAAATTTGAGTTAGTATAAGAAAAATTGATACGTATTTAAAATATTATGTGTGTGTGTGTGTCGATTAGCTGATTATCTATAACTAAGAGTTAGATTGGTAGAGCATATTATAAGAAAGATGCTTTCCCAATACATACATTATATTTGCAAAAAAAAAATTGGATTCATATATATATTTTATAAAGGTAATGGATACAATTGGATTAAATTTTTTAAATAAATTATAGTGAATAAAGGAGCATAGCCTAGCCTAAACTATCTTAGCCTAGCTTTACCTAGAGTAACCTAACATAAAGTAACCTAGACTAACTTATTGTAACCTACCCCAATCTATCATAGCTTAAGCTAACATAGTCTAACGTAACCTAGCCTAGCTTAGCCTAGCCTAACATAGCCTAACCTAGATTAGGATAGCCTTACCTAGTCTCGTGTAGCTCTGCCTAGCGTAGCTTAACCTAGCCTAACCTAGTGTTTCCTAGCCTAGGTTAGCATGGTTTAGCCTAGACTTGACTAGCCTCGCAAGGTTTACGCTAGCATAACCTAGCCTAGCCTAACCTAATCTAGCCTATCTGAACCTAGCTTAGACTAGCCAAACATAACCTACCCTAAACTACACTAGCCTGACCTTTCATAACCTAACCGAGCATATTCTATCCTACATTAACACAGCCTAGGTTGGCACACCCTAGCATAGCTTAACCAGTGTTACCATATCCTAATTTCCTACACTAAGTGAGCTATTCTCCAATTGTACTCCATTGCATTTTATTGCATTACAATTTAGCAAAAAAAGGTTGTAGTGTAAACTAGTTAAATTCTCATAACAAACTTCAACAAGAACTATTTGGAAGAACATATTACCATTTTTACATGTAGTCATAAGCATATTAAACTTTCTTTTATTAAGATTATTTTAAATTTATTTTATTAATAATAAAAATAATAGTTTTATAAAATTTATTAAAAATTTATTGTAGTTTTAATATTTGTATTTGTAATTAAAAATACATTAATATTAATAATAATATAAAATATATATTTTTAATACTAAAATAAATTTTATAAATTCCTTATGAGAATTTTTAATAAATAAAATGATATTTATATATTCAATAAAAAATGATGAACCCACCGAGGTTAATTGTGAATGTTCAGTAATAATTAAATTAAAACATAATAGAATTGTAATTATTCACAAGTTTAAGTCATATAATATAATAACAAATGTTCATGATTTTGGGCAGACTATAAAGACTTTCGTAAATATTTGTGAAGGGTTAAAAATGTGATATCATTTATGTAGCTTATTTTTTTTGATAATTTAAATTAATTAATTTAATTAGTGTAAACTTTTTTTCTTATATCTAATTTAATTAAAAACAAACGAGAAAAAAATTATTGTAAAAAAAATGATTCAATATATATATTAACCAAATTCTCTAAAAAGAATAAAAGCCAATCTGATTAAGTAGACTTATCTAAACTCATCTTATTGTTTTAACAACTCAATTATTATAAATTTTCTCACTTAAACAATATAAAAATACATAAAACAAGAAAACAACTATTATTATTGTTTTTCCCACTTACTTAAAACAATATATAAGGAGAAAAACAAAAGGCAAAAAAAAAAGTACATAGCAAAGCAATTAGTCTCCTTCTCTTTGTGGTAAGAAATAATAAATGCCATAATTCTATAAACTCTTACTCTAACATTAAAATTTATAACCTATGACTTAACAATTAATGGCAATGAATATTTATCTATCTAATGAAATAATGAGTGCTATAATAATTAATTAAGTTTCCATAAACTCTTTCTTACTCTAACACTATAATTATAACCTACTATATAGTAATTAATGACAGTAAAAAATTCGACGGACTTTTCTGTTAAATGCTAGTTTTCATAACCCCAATTGCATGACCGGGTATTTTGGTGCAGGAAGCGAGTTATGACTGAGTATTTAGGGGCACTAATTTAAAAGTTTGTTTCCATGTGTACATGAGTTTAGAAGATATTAATAGTAAACCACGCATGAATTTAAAAAACATTGTCATGCCTTCCAATTTAAGGTGACAGATTTCTGAGAGTAAAATTTCAAAATCAATTTACCAATTGAATATAAATAATCTTATTAAT
>Ga0115851_101159_pt1 | contig 13544 bp, 11 predicted proteins | sample InSIn2gowninarea_FD_83865 | JGI IMG/M metagenome (GOLD analysis project Ga0115851, IMG submission 83865)
GTAGATTCCAATATAGAAGGTTCTCATGCATTGACTTTATTTCCATTGACTAAACACAACTCAGTTTTTGAATATTTTGACGAGCCTAATTTTCAAGTTTCTAGTGAAACTCATTCTAATATTCTAATGTTGGTTCCAGAGTTTCCATACCAATTTGTCTTGTAATAATAGTGTACATAATACTAACACTTTTCTATAGGCTAAAAAACTTTAAGATACATTCTTCGAACCTAGTCTGTCATCTTTTTCTTTGAATCTTCTCCATTCTTTCTCAAATGTCCATCCTGATTTCTATGATCCAATTGGAATTTGGCTGGAGATTTCGTTTAAGGAGAAGTTTCTTGTAAATAAATTTTTTTTCTTGAACTTTCTAGAAATATATATACATAATAGGTTAATACCCTTTTTTAATAGTTTTGCCATAATTATATTTTTGTTGCTAATTCCTCATGTAAATATTGTTGCAAGAATAAAGGAATTTGGCTAGATCCACTAGAAATATGAGTTCACTTACTTTTAATCTGCATTAGTAGAGTAAGAGTAGGAGTAGTTTAGTTTAGATTTATTTTCTTCTATTTTCTAAATAATGCAGGTATGAAATAAGTAAGTGATGAGCCTTTAAAATTTCTTGGCGAAGAATGGTTTAAAGAATGTCAGCAAATTCTCCTCATTAATCAAACATGTTTAGGGTGGTATTTTTTGTTTTCATCATAAGTTTTATCATATCAACTTGTGCTTTGGATAATATTGAACAACAAATTTGTAGATGTGCTACTCTACATGTGTTTTACTATGAAAATTCAAGAGATTTGAAGACAGTCCCAATCCTTGATCACATAACCCCTTTATGCAAGTGTTTGCACTAGAGTAATCTGGGTTAGTCTTAAGATATACTGATTTTGGAACCTTCTGCAATTTGGTTATATATATATATATATATATATATATATATATATATATATATATATATCTCTCTATATTCATATATAAAAAAAAAGCACACAATACAAAAATTTGTGTCCTCTTTATATATAAAAAAATCGCTGCATAAGTTGGTGCTTTGACATTGTTCAATTTTTACTTGAAGAAAGCTTTAGGGCTGATATATAATCAAAGTGCTCTCATCTCGCCTACACATACGAAGAATATGATTCAAATTAGAAGTTGCTAGGGAGGATATAAATAGATTAAATGCTGAAATGAAAAGAAATACTCACTCCTATAGAATTCTATTGTTATTATTTTAAGAATATTTATTTAAAGCACAAATATGAAATTTTTGATGATTTTTATTAATTGTTGATATATTGAACATTAAACCATTTCTTTTATAGTAAGTGTTTTTCCTAACTTGACGCTTGCCTTAGTTTAGGTTCAATAAATATGATGATCATAAGCATATGTGAACTTTGATATCAGATATAATTTCTTCATTCTCATAAGAAGAGGTTACTTATTTAAAATAAATAATTAAGAGAAAATTGAGATATCTGAGGTAAAATATAATGAAGTTCGTCAAGGTAAATTCCATATGTTTATTTTCATCTTGTAGTACTTTTTTTCATTCTAATTTTATCTTTCTTTAGTATTTTCTAATCCGATCTTTGGCTTTGCAGGTCTTCACTAGTTACACTTAAGGTTTGATTTTTCTAGAAAAATATATTAGAAATCCTTAAATTTACTTTGCATGCCTTCTAACTCAATGAAGTAGCTGTGATGATGCTAAAATTGCAAACAAGTTATATCAGGGAGTCTTTGCACCTTTATCCTATTTTTATTTAGCATCTTGTTTATTTTGTTTGCAAAACTTGTCGTAAGCATAATATTTAATATATATTCATTAAGACTTAACTTTGAAAAATAAATTTATAAGGAAAGGGACATCCGATGCGAATTCAACTTTACTCATAACTTCTCCCTAGATTTAAGTTTTCCTTTCAAGAATCATTTAGAAAATGGATACCCAATTAATTAAATCCTTACGAGACATAAATAATCACTCAACTTAAATGAGAATGAACATATTAAATCCTTGTTCATTCTCTTTAAGTTGAGATCTCTTTTCTCATCTCGTCTTGTTTGAGTTTTCAAATTTTCATGACTTCTATTTTATTTTGATTTCCAATTTGTTTTCTTCCTTTACTAGGTAGTTTGCATTATTCCTCCTTTAGTTTTTATTTTTGCAAGAGTTGCACAATATTACCTTTACAGGGATTTGATTTCACTATTTTGATTTGCATTATTACCAAAATTTATATGGGGACAACTTTAGAATATTAGAATGAGTTTCACTAGAAACTTGAAAATTAGGCTCGTCAAAATATTCAAAAACTGAGTTGTGTTTAGTCAATGGAAATAAAGTCAATGCATGAGAACCTTCTATATTGGAATCTACTTTTGGACATAATTCACTTTGCAATGGATGAGTTTCAATGCCAATAAGATAAAAGTATTCCTCAAATATTCATCAAATAAAGTTATTTCTCTTACAAATCACATGACAGATTTGGTTCAACATTGTAATTAAAAGGATAAGCAAGATATTTTGAATTAACATTAATGTGCAAAGGATCATCATCCAAAAAAGAATCACTCTCAAAGATATCAGAACTAGTTCAGGGAAAGGTTTCAACAAAAACGATGATAGAATCAATACTAAATTAGTCTAGATTGGAGAAAATATTTGGATACAAAAAGTAATGGTTTCGATAATACAATGAATTAGATGTTTTCTAAAAAAATTCATCATCACGATTTTCAGCATCATTGATAAGATTATAACTTTGATTCAATGATAGAATTCCTATTGAGCGAGTGGGAAATAGTTCTAAATTTACATTGGAAGAAGAAACATCAATTAGTTCACTAGTTAAATCTTGAGTTTGACTAAATTTTATTGAACCTTCTTGCTAGTCACTAGCATTAACAAATGCTTCAAGTACATTTTCAGATTTCAAATTTGTATTTCGACAATTGATTTTTGAAATTAGAGTGTGTGAAACAAACTGCTAATGTTTGTGGTTGTTCATAGTCAGAAGGAACAAATTAACTAACAAATTTGAGGCATTTTGTTCATCATCGTTTGATTTACTATGTTTATAGTCATAAGGAACAAGAGAAGAAAAGTATCCAATTAGATATTTTGTTGAAGGCAAGTCTATGTGATGAAATCTAAAGCAAATTGACATGAGTCTAGCATAAAATTTTCATCTACATGCAGATAAAGGTTATCAATCTCTAAAAATAAATCATCATAATTGTAGTTTTGATGGGCCAATAGAAAAACCTTCATAAAATGGTTCCATGAATGTATAAATTGAGTTGGTAGTGTTTTGATCCATTTATAGATATGTCCTTGGAGTGTGAGTAAACAGCCTAAAAATTTCCTTATCATTAGTAATATCAAAAGATTCACATTTATTCACAAATTGACAAATATGATATAAAGTGGAAATTTTACTCTCACCATCATACCTCAATTTAGACAAGGATTCAAGCTACCTTTTAGGTATATTTTTAGTAGGCATGCATAAGCAAAAAGAATGACCTGAAGTAGGAATTTACATAGGGGTGATGATTAGTTAAAAAATTTAAAACAAGGCTCTACATATATAATATATCTGTGGCCCTCATTCTAGTGCCAAAATGTTGACGGCCAAATTTAACCATAATCAACATTGGGGAGATCACCCAATCAGGACCCCGACATAATATGTAGATGATAGTTTTTGAAGAATGCACATATCAACCACAATTAGGAGCAATTATGTGTGAAGGATCAAGGATAGGAGTGGATGCCAATGGAATAGGGAACCAGTCTTACTAATGAGTGAGAAAAGAAGCAGAGCCACAACCCAAGTTTGATTCAACGAGTGATACAGAAACATATAGGGAAGTAAGAAGAGAGTTTTTTGTGATGGAATGGGTTTCAACAAGTTTGATCGCACAACAAGCACAACCCATATTTTATATTCCACCAATATATGACATGTTCACACCAAAAGAAGGATGAGGAGAGCTAAGCCCCATCAATAATTTCCTGGACAATTATTTAGACTTAATAAATGATATATCGGTCCTAGATATGTCGGAATATTCGACAATATTGGGGGGGTGAACCAATATCAACAATTTTTAACTTCAAAAACTTGTAAATGTATCCACACATATAAATACAAGCACACAAATATACAAAGCACATATATGTTAGAAATGTAGAGCACCTTTATATTAATTTTAAAATATTTTTGTTGTATTGCCAAATAGCCACACACATAAATAACATTAGAAAATTCAATGTAAGTCAGCATAAACTCAACACATAAAAACCATAAAGGAATCAAAACAATCATGCATAATTAGACACAAGTATTTCTTGTGGAAACCCTTAAGGGGAGAAAAACCACCCTGCTATTGTTATGCTGCTCTAAATATTCATTAATCAAATCTTCTTTTACATCAATTTAGCTAGCCTCCACTAGAAAGGAGCAACCATCCCCGTGTTCATTATTGATTGGATCCACCAGCTAATAAGTCTCTACTCATACAACTCTACAAGCTACCACTTGCTGAAATCAACTACTCCCAATGAACCTTTCCCAACTTCCACTAGACTATCTGCCACCACGGATGGAGATACAACTCCAAAAATACTATTTTTCAGGCTACCACCAGCAAGGAGCCACCACCCCTATCGAAATCTTGGAGCCACACTTTCATTAATTTTCAAATTGGACTCCAAGCCCATCAAAGAAATAGTTTGTACACCACAACCACAATATATCAACAACAACCAAAATCTCCAAATCAAATCATCACACTCTATCAACTAATTTCCGCCGCTTCTTCTCTTCTCTAAACACTATTATCTACATAATAAAATATGAAATCTACACCATAAAAATTGATATAAATTATGCATATGCAATCATTATGCACATCTCTCAATTCATCTAACCAACAACTATAATGAAAAGCAAGTCAATACATAACATCTACTGAGATTAAATTCACCCTCTGCATTTTCTCATCAAATTTGATCTCTGGTTCCTACATACAATGCTGAAATATTTCTACAATTATGTGTGAGTACCTCCAACTATATATTTTCTCTCTCAATGCCCTCTCAATGGCATTCTCTCACATACTCAAAAGAGCCAACCAAATAACCTCATATCATTCTACTATTTATAATTTTTAGATATGATTAAATCAGTGAATGTTATAGGCATGGAGCACTCAAAAACATCGTTCACACACTTGATTTGATATATTTCAACTCCTTGAATTGATTTTTCCACCAACTTCACTTAATGAGAGAGATTCTCCACTTTAATCATCTTCTAGAATTTAGTTAACCTTTTTTCAACCTTTTGATAAAGAAACCTAAATAAAACAATTAGAAAACTCATAAAATACCTAACACACATGAGGAATGCAAAGAAAAACACCTTTGGACCACAAATGTGGGGATAACACTATCAAATATCAGTTCAAAGTCTTATATCGACAAGGAAAACACTCACAAATCTTCCCTGAAGGCTTACAACTACACCCTTGACACTCTCTCCTAGTGATTGTTGCAGAGGATAGAAAAACACAACTTGCTTCAACATAGAACTTTTTAAAACTGCTTGAAAAGCTTCTCGAACATCTATAGGATTTGTCCAGGTCATGACAAGTCCCGGAAACAAATTTGCAACCTCTTGTTGATCTCATACAAGACATATACTTCATGAATGCGGGAACTACATCAAGTGGCATCAAACATGTAACTTATCATCCAAAATGAGCTTGATGCTTCATAACAACCTATACAACACCTCTAAAACATAAATACACTAATAAAAATGACAATATGTCCAAACATGTTCAATTATCATGTCCAAATATCAGGTCACCTCCATCTAGGAGTAGGTTAACTTCAAAAGTGAACACAAGACAACATGGCATCTATCTTCAAACCCTTTAACACCATGATAAACTTCTACAACACCATGAAATACATTAAGAATGCATCAATACAAGCATATGAATCATGATATCCATTGGGTGACATCAATGGAAACACCGACATGCTAACAACCTTCCCCTTTGCCAATGATGTCAACTTAAAACTTCCCTATATGATGTTATTGATTGTGTTGGACCCACCAACATTTAGGGATTATCCCCAATATGAAGTCCCAACTAGACCTCACATTGTTTGGAGTAAGAGTCCTAGCAGTGGGTGGTAATATTATGCCTTGATTGCAAAAATACGCAGAGTGAAGTACAATAACAATAGTTAGAGAAAGTGTGTGACCCTATGAAAAGTCAAGTGTGATGCATGAAGGTTCCAACACATGAAGCGAAAAATTTTCACTTCTTGGAATCATATAATAGTAGGAAGATTGAAAGGAACACACAAGCATAATGACATGATGAGGTAACATGCAGAATAGTCCACAAGTTAAGGTGACAAATTAATACAACAAAACACATTCAACAAGATTCATTCAAATGAAAACTAAACAGTTCATAAGCATTAGCATAAGTTAAATAACATACATTTCAAATAAAAAAAGAATAGTCCTATTATCTTTAGAACATATGCATGAAAGTGTGTTAACTCTGAGTTTTATTATAAGTGAAAATTTCATTCGTACATACACCATTGATGGACCACTAGCCCCAATAGTGGAACATTAAAGTCAAGAACACCTGCTCCTCCAAAGAAGTATACTCTCTCTACACTACAAAGAAGGCAAGGCTCTCACAAAAATCCCAGGCACCTTCTAAGCATAAACCTAGCCAAAAGCTTGGCTCCCAAAATCCCCTATACATGAGTTAAGAGGTTCTATTTATAACAACGAGGTGGATGACCTTTCAACTCCACTTTGTGACCTTTGGACTACCCTCTATTAGATTCGGTCTTATCAGCCCTTTGGCAGAGATCAAACATGCTCTTACAAAGTGATTTTAAGGTGTCAAGGTCAAATTTTATCATTTCAGTGACTCTTCAAGCAAAATTTGGTCACTAGGTACTATGTCTAAGGTTTGCTTTTAGTCTCGTCAAAGTTATCCAAATGTCAGTCCATGTCACTGTTCAGTTGAGTGTACCATCATTCAGAGGTTTGTCATTATCATGTCAAATTCCACTGGGTCATTTTACACCTTGTCCATGCTTCAGTTGCGCCTAGGTAAGGTCATTTCCCTCTCCTAGGGTTTTGAAGGCAATTTCTCTTGGATGGTCAAATCATCATCAAAACTTGTATCCTAATGTCCGTACACCTTCCCCTATCCTTAAAGTACCTTATCAAACACTTCCCATCACTGAGATCCCAAAAATTCCTCATTTTCACACAAACCCTAGTTTCTTGCTACAACTTGGCAATTTTCTAGGTTGGACCTGTGTTTTGACTTTTCGGACCCCTTCCCCTCACTCAATTTCTGAGATCCCACTTTCCCCTACTTCCTAACATCCCTCCCTACTTCCCAAAATTTCCTCAAGAATTTAGAAGCTCCCTATCCCCTTCATTTTGCTTCATTTCGACAAATCTCTTGTTCCACACATCAGGGTAGTTTTTACTCAAATGATGTTTCTGAGCAAGGAAAGATGAATTTGGAAAAACTGAGAGATATTTTTGTCCACAACAAGCAAAGGAAGAAAAACCTCCTTCACATTTTACACCGGTGTCATGGTTTTAGAGAAATGTCAAAAATACAATTGCCTCGGAAGAATTGATGCACCTCTGAAGTGACCTTGGGAAAATCAAGTTTTCTCCTAGCTCGGTTAGCCAAATGACTTGTGTAATGAGTCAAATGATAACTAGACACAAATAAATTTCCAATGAGCTATCATGAGCTCAATTTGGAGTTGTGTAAGGCATTCACAAGTTGACTGTAACATCACTCTGCCTTGAGGTAGCCTCATTTGGCACATTTTGACTAGTCTTGGGAGATTTGATTTTTGATAGAGAAAATAACTTCAAATTGAATAATTCTAGTTGGGTGGGAAACTAGACTCAAATACCTTTCCAACGAGCTATCCTGCACCCAATTTTGACATCAGGAAGGCCTTCAAACGACCCCTCCAAAGTGGCATGGCGCTTATAGATTTAGGCGTGGCGCATATAGAGAAAAAGGCCAAAATCACTACAACACAGGTTTTTTCTCCCTATGCGTTGTGCCACTACCGCGGTGCTTAGAATTGGGAGCTCCAAATTGGAAATGGCTTGCACTTTTGGATTCAGCATCCAAAATCACAACTATTGGTACTTGGACAAGAAATTTGGGCATGATTTGAGTCTCCAGGAGGTCAAAAACACCTAAAAAATGACCTCTCTGCCCCTATTTTGACACACAGGAAGCAATCTTGGGAGAATGAATATTTGGAGGGGAAAATGAGCACCAAATTCAGAAATTCCACATGGGTTGGAAAGTATACAGGACAAGCTTTCGAACAAGCACACTCGGGCACATTTTGGACTCCTACAAGTGCCTCAAAATAGGCTCCAAAGTGGCGCGGCGCATATAGGGAAAAAAGCCAATTTCACCTCTGTTTCGCAAAATTTCGATTCGTGACTTCTCCAAGTGGGCCCGCTCATCTGCATTTCACTTTTTTGGCACCTAAGGTGGCATTTAAAGTATTTCCACTCCAGATTGGCTTCTATCCAAGTGGCAAAGGAAGGAAAATAGTCACCCAAGCCATTTGTCATGTTTGTAACATTACACCTGTAGCTAATGGTTGGCTTTCCACCTCCATTTTGTAATGATTCGAGTAACTCCCCAACCATTGGATGTTTTATCTCTTCATGGCACATTCTATATATTGTATGCAAACTATTTGCAAAGGGTTGGTTGGCTGGTAACTTCTAGGAGACTGTGGGAAAGAAACTCTGTTTCTTCATTGTATATTTTGACAGAGGATTAATGAAAGGCAGCGGCTCTGTTTCATGAGATTCATGTGGTTGTGAGTGTAGCAAGTGTGTCTCTTATGTTTCATACATATTTCGTTATGTTTCACAGTTCATTTCATATTCATTTCCAGTGAAATTTTCTAAGTTAGATAAGGTAGAATTCATTTATATTGCCCTGCCTGTGGGAAAATTTCATGTTCAGTGTTCTTCTTCCATTGAAAAGGATTCATTTACTTATGCCCTTTTCACTCTCCTAAGAAATCTCTCCATTCCGCATTATTTCGAACTAAACTGCTACACTTTCCGTCGGTCTTGCCTCACGAAGTAATCTGTGCCTTTGTATTAAATTCTCTGTTCATTTCTGTCCGTTGGTCCCATACCATCCCAGAAACTTAGTCATTCATAGAAAATTGTTTCTTGTATCCATATTCACTTACTAGCCTAAGATCAATATTTCACTGTAACTCATCTCAGACCATTTCGTTTATCTATTCACTGAGCGTGACTCGGAGAGAGCCCTCTCCTGTTCTGGTAGGGCTAGCTACCAAACTGAGCATGGTTTGTGCTTACCTTGAATTTTGCCTTCCTTCAGCCTAAGGCAGATTTAGGTGCTAACATAGTGGCGACTCCACTAGGGAATGAAAATGGTTTTCTTGAAGATTGTTTTGCCCCACTACATATCTCAAGTTCAGAGCTGATTTTTGATGGTGAATAGTGATCAGACATAAGAAGGTTGAAATCATTCACTTGGTGACTCCATCCACTAAAGAATCCAACAATCAGTCCTTCATGGTGACTCCACTGCAAAGAGATCAGTAGCTTTGAGATTTTCAAAATGGAGTGGGTTGCAAGAAGATACACTCCCATGAGCCGAGATTACATCCCAGGTTTTCCAAATAAATTTCCAAAGGTAGATTGGTCAAGGAATCTGCCTACATTTAAAGATGATGGTAAGAAGGATGCTGCTTTACATCTAGTTCGATTTCACATACATATTCACAAGTTTAAGGTTGATTTTCCTGAAGATTGCTTGATGAAGATATTCCTGGCCACTCTGGAAGGTGAAGCCCAATCTTGGTATGAAAGTTTACCACCTAATTGTATTTACTGTTTAAAGGATTTTCATGCCCTGTTCATTGAAAGATATCAAGAATCTTATCCATCATTAAATCTAGTTCATGACTGTTGCAAACATGCTTCTACTTTTATTGAAAGCCTTGAAAAATACTATGAGGATGATAATTTTATGGATGATGAGATCATGGAAGCCTTGTATGAGAATCCAGTTCAGCAACATGAAGAGAAATTAGAGGAGTCCCATCAAGATGCTCAGGAAACGTTGCAGCAGAGTCAAGACCTTTGTACGGTGGAAAATGAAGGAATTTTGCATCTTGACAGTTAACATGAATGACATGAAATAGATCAGCAGGTTGAAGGGTTCCATATGGTTGAAAGTGATGAAAGAAAAAGTGTCAATTCAGATCTGTCCATAGAAGAAGACAACATGCAAGGAAGTCCAGTTCTAATTCCAGAATGTGATAATGTCAAGTCATCCATTTCAGATTCAGATTCAGATTGTGATGACTAAGAAAACCTGGTACTAAGTCCCATGAAAGAGAACTTTGCTACTAAAATAATCTGGGATGAAGAAGACAGAGTTTTGGATCCGAATGTTCTCATGTTAGTAGAACACAGTCTTCATGAAGAGGTAATCCAGTCAGCTTATGAACAGCAAGATGAGATCGTTGATCAAGCAAGTAAAAAAGTTTCTCTGGATGAATTTATGGTAGATGATAGAAATGTTAGTGTTAGGTTTCAAAAAACATTTGAAGTTGCTTTTCTCATGATTGATGAATGTGATGAATGTAATGAGAATATGGCTGTCATATTGTATGAAGATGACCTACCATATATTCAAACTTCAGTAGACCAGACTATTCAAGATTCCCTTTCAGATTCTTCCTCATATGTCTCATGTTTTGAAATGTTTTTTGAAGAGGAAATCTACTCATCCACTTGTTCAGAAATTTTTGAGGACCAGGACCATACTTTTCTGAAGTACATTATGAAGGAAGATCAGAATCAAAAGAAAAAGACATCTTGTTTTCTCAGCAAGAGGTGGCAATGGCAAATCTTTATGTTTTTCAGGATCCAATGGCAGATTTGTTGCAGTCAGTAGTGAAGGTGATTATGGCAGTATCCAGTGATGAAGGAGATCATGGTCAACTATGTTTTTGGATGCCCAGTTAGCAGTATCAATTGTTGACCAGAAGATCTGATCGAAAGAATTAGTCAAGAAGCCATCTTCTTGATTGGTTACATTGGCATTTTGATATATTTTTATCGTATATTGCCTTGCAAGAAACACAGGTGGCAATGTACTGCCACCAAGCTTTAAGTTCAGGTCTTAGTCATTTTGTGTTAGTTTGTCAAAGTCAAGTTTTTTCTTAGTCATTTCAGCAGTAATTTCAGTTTCATCATCGAGTTGTTTTGAGTCAAAGTTTCAATCAATAAATGGGTCCAAGTCTTGTTGTTGTTTGTTGAAATAATGACTCCATAGCCCAATGGACGAAGGCATTGTCTAGCTCTTCCAGAGATCTGTTGTTCTTGGAACCTCCAAGGAGCTACCATCCCCCATTAGAGCCAATGTTAGAGTTGGTCTTTTCAGTCCTCCGGTAGAGATCAAACATGCTCTTACAAAGTGATTTTAAGGTGTCAAGGTCAAATTTTATCATTTCCATGAGTCTTTAAGCACAATTTGGTCACTAGGTACTAGGTCTAGGGTTTGATTTTAGTCCTGTCAAAGTTGTCCAAATGTCGGTCCATGTCAACCATTTAGTTGAGTGTACCATCATTCAGAGGGTTGTCATTATCATGTCAAATTCCACTGGGTCATTTTACACCTTGTCCATGCTTCATTTGCGCCTAGGTAAGGTCATTTCCCTCTCCTAGGGTTTTGAAGGCAATTGTTGGCATTATAATACATATGTTGTACTTGATGGAAACCCACTCATCTTAGATGATAAATTATAGTGCAGAAAAGTTTACGCACTTATATGCAGAGAAAAGTTTATTCCATGTAGAGAAAAGTTCACGCACTTTTATGCAGAGAAAAGTTTATTTCATGTAGAGAAAAGTTCACGCACTTTTATGCAGAGAAAAGTTTATTTCACATAGAGAAAAAGTTCACGCACTTTCATGTTGGAGAACTTACCTTTGGTCCATGGTAGTTAGTCCTTGGTATTTGAACCTATGGTTTTGGACCATGGTACCTCGTCAGAAGTATTGATCTCACGCACTTTCATGCAAGGAAAAGTGTGTATATGTTGGAGAACTTACCTTTGGTCCATGATAGTTAGTCCTTGGTATTTGAACCTATGGTTTTGGACCATGGTACCTCGTCAAAAGTGTGTATATGTTGGAGAACTTACCTTTGGTCCATGGTAGTTAGTCCTTGGTATTTGAACCTATGTTTTTGGACCATGGTACCTCGTCAGAAGTGTTGATCTCACGCACTTTCATGCAAGGAAAAGCGTGTATATGTTGGAGAACTTACCTTTGGTCCATGGTGGTTAGTCCTTGGTATTTGAGCCTATGTTTTTGGACCATGGTATCTCGACAGACGTGTTGATCCCTAGTATTGAGTTGATGGTATTGTGTTACTATGGTTTTGGACCGTGGTATTGTGGAAGGCCTAAGACTATATAAGAGGAAGGAGATCATTTGGCAAAGCATCATCTGAATTATTGAATATCTGATAAAGTGCTAGATCTGGAATACTGTGATTGGGTTTTGGTGCAGATCTGGATCTGAGCTAAAGAGGGATCTCACCGGTTGATGGAGAACAAGATCTAAGGATAGATCGGGATCAAATGGTTTGAAATGAACTATCTCTATATATTTGATTATGCTTATTCTAGATCTGTATATTGAAAAATGATCTGAACTGGGTATAACTTAAGTTTGAAATCGCTGCAAGTCATGTTTGAATCTTTATATGGGTTGGCCTTGGTGTAAGCTCGTATATATGCAGGTTTGGTTCATTGTAGTAGCGTATACAATTTGAGCTATGATATTTGAAGTCACAGGTGGTTCTGGTTGTTGATGGGTTCTGATGACAGTTTAAAGGTGTCAATATTCTGCATATCCTGTTTGGTTGATTGTGTTAGCTTCAGTATTGATGGATGAGAACTAATATTGGATCAGGATCATAATGACTCATATTTATGTGATCTGATGGACTAGATCTGGGTGCTAACACATATATTATCATTGTATATGTATTGATCTGGTGTTTGGGTGATTCAGAAGATTGATTGATTATGTGCCTCAATGATGTTCTTGGATCCAGTCTGAAAATTAATGAAAAGTGGTCCTTGAAAGAAAAGAAGTAGGGGGTTGTAGCTCCCTTCCAGGAGAGACTGGAAAACGAGAAAGAGAGTTGTAGCTCTCTGCAGGTTGTAGCCTGCGTACTGGTAAAGGACTGCACCAGTACAAAATCATTGTAAAAAGAGTTTCTTATTAAAAGAAGATAGAGACATATTGCAGCAGGTGGTTTTCACCCACATTGGGTTTCCACCTTATATCTGGTGTTCTTTTGTGTGATTATTTGCTTTTCTTGTTCCTGCTCATTATTTTATGATT
>Ga0115851_101160_pt1 | contig 13538 bp, 6 predicted proteins | sample InSIn2gowninarea_FD_83865 | JGI IMG/M metagenome (GOLD analysis project Ga0115851, IMG submission 83865)
GTTGTAAAGGTTTGCAGCCTGTTGTTTAGCGTAGACGGACCCCAGTGATGCCCGTTGACTTTGCCTGGGACTTGTAATATAGTTCTGTATTTTTTAACCTTTGAATGAGAATTGAAAAACACTCTTGATTTAGAAATAAAAAAAAAAAACTCACATACAAACACATATATACATTGATTCCCTTTTTATCATATAAATAAAAATAATGATAATTTATTTTGATAATTATAATATCAATGAAATCTTTAATTATATATAATTATAATTATAATAAAAATATTATTATTAAGAATCAATATACATCCATTTAATTGTGTGCCAACCAAATATCATAAGGAATTAAATCTATTCAAAAAATTATTTTATAGTTAAATGACGTTTGGATTCTAATAATCTAAATATATGATAAGTCCAAAATTAAAATATCACATAAAAAATAAAAACGAATTTGTGGTAATTTGAATAATAACTAAATGGAATTCCTCAATGGGGGTGATAATATGAGGGTACAAGTGTCCCAAGTGATACCATTGGTGATTGTGCTTTTTCCACACGCTTAATTACTCAGCCTTTATGTGTCATCCCTTTCATCAAATTTCAGGAGTGATGATTAATTACCCGTAGCTAGTTGTTGTATCTATTGTTTGGAGAGAGTTTCAATCTAGTCTGCTAGATTGGATGATGAGTTAGGGTAGTGAGGAGGTTGGAGGTGTTTGGGTTGGGTGCCATGGAAACTCTTTGGGGCTTCTACCCAGGGTAAGGAGGGATAAGTGCAAAGGTGATTCTCTAGTTTGGGCTGGTCTTTGGTTACTGGTCTTCCCCTGAGACTATGGTACCTAAGTGTGTGGTGTGTGGTTCTATCTCCTCACTGTTGCGTGTCCCCTATTGTCAATAAATTTATGGAAAGTATGAGTTTGTACATCTCATGATCAGTGTAAGGTATCTTTGTCTTTTAGTTCTTCATATTTTCCACGCAATTTCAAGATTTTGTCTTTGTGGGTTGGAGAACATTCTTCTATGGTCTTAATTCTTGACACTCCTCGTAATTTGTTTTGGAGTGAATCTGATATCTTGTTCTTTGGAAAATTTGGAAGGTGGTCTTTATGTTTGGTTGAACTCATAAAAGTTACTCCATTCATTTGGGGTGGTGCTCTCTTCTCTCGTAATTCCACTAGGTTGTGAGGAGGCTCTGTCCCATCTAGTTCCCTAGTGTGGGTTTCCTCGTGTTTGTTTTTTTCAATTACTTCTTGTGTTAGTCTTCAGGTTTCCTCTCGGTGGTGGCATTGGTGTTATGGTCTTTGGTTTTTCGTCGCCTCTTGCAGGTATCACAATGATCTCTTCTTCGTCTGCTCCTGTAGCCAATTATCAATTTGTTGCAATAAAACCACTCTAGTTAGATCAAGTTGGGTGAGGAAAAATGACAAAAGAGTTAAATAATAATATCTAATTAATTATGCAAATATGTTTTTATTACTAAATAAATAGATGAGATGTATGTGCTTGGTAGTGAGGCACCTAAAAATGAGATTCTTGCCAAAATAAAACTAAGATAAAATCTCAATGATAAATGAGATTTGGTAATTCTTTCATGATAGGTATTCTAGAATAAAATCATATATAAGTGCCTAATGGATCAAAGAGAAATATCCATTACGTTGCTTAGTTAGAGAAAGATGCTAAGCTTACAAAAGCCTAAAAGCAGCATGGAAGAGAGAAGCGAGCTTTTATAGAAAATCCTAGGCACATGGATAAGAATGTCAAAAAAAAAGTGATGGTGATAGAAGGAAACCTTATCCTGAAAGACAAGTATTTAATAATTGAGAAGGGGAGCAAGCAGGGGTTGATTCCTTGCAAAGAGATCTTAGCTCGGGGGTGAACATGAGGGATAGTTCTAGGTTGGGTGGAAAACATGTGAAATTCCCATGTATCCCTAACATGGAAAATTTTAGGGGTCAATATTCACAAGTGGGCTAATTTTCCATGGTCTTTCCAAAAAAAAAGATTCCCTAATTTCCATTTTTTTCTAGTAGTGATTCACCCAAATTTTATAGTATAAAATTAATTTAACATTAAGAATGACCAAGATTGTATAAACACTATATATGAAACTATTAGAAATTTTCATGTTTTTACAAATATATCAACAAGCATGTTATAATTTTAAATTTGGGGACTATTAAGATTTGGCAAGATTTCATTATCTTTACGACAAATTCTAATCCTTAAAATTTTCCCTCGTCCTTAATGGTGAATCAAATTGAATTAACTATTATTAGATTGCATCTGAAAGATTCTATGAGTATGCTACATTTCAGAGTTAGTTACATTGAAGAGTTACTTGTAGTAGGGAAATTGACTTCTCTATAATTTGAAAATATGGTAGCAATGTATGTATATGAGTATTTGGAATAGTAATTTCCTCAATTGAAAGGGGAATTGACTAGGAAGTTGCTATGGCTATATATTTGTGTTATACTATAAGAAAAGAAAGTTGTATGGTGATACGTGGAGACTTGTTGGTATGTATAGTATTAATTTACTTTCCAACTTTATTGGTACATACATTATTAATTTATTTTCCGATTCTATCGATAATGTACAATATTGGTTAATTTATTTATGATTTGATAAAAAGGGCAATCAGTCTCTTCATATGTGTGAAAAATCATTGGATTGGGAGAGTTGTGGAAATAACTATATATATGTGTGTGTGTGTGTGGGGAAAATAATGGGATTGTGAGAGTTGTGGAAATAACTATGTATGTATATATATGTATATGTATATGTATATGTATATATATATATATATATATGTATATATAGATATATATATATATGTATATGTATATGTATATATATGTATATATGTATATATGTATATATGTACATTTATATATATATATATATACATATATATATATATACATATATATATATATATATATATATATATATATATATATATATATATATATATATATATATATATATATATACATATATATATATACATATATATATATATATATACATATATATATATATATATCTATATATATATATATATATATATCTATTAGTTTCACTAGTAGTGGCCTAAGATAAATTTAAATAGAGTATCCATTTCTATCTAAATTTATCTTATGCACGGGCATTGGTCCTATTGGGAAATGAGGTATGAGACTTAGAAGAAATCACATGATAGTGAACTACAATAATTCTATTGTAGATGCAGTTATGTAAATAAATTTAATACATTCACCAAGACACTTTACATGTCCTTAGGTAATGTAAGCACTAGTTTGAATAGGATAGTTTTCTCGATGAGTTATTTTTGAGTCAATATGTAATAAGGAATATTTTGATATGATGTTCAGCCAATTGACCCTCTGCAAAATTGGTCGATTAGGTTATGAAAGTCTAGCTTATTAGGGCAGACCCTAGCGATAGATATTAATCTTGACCAGGGGCCAACATCTTGACCTCAAGCTACGAGGATAACCATCGCCAATAAAGTAAGTGTTCTTATCTTCAACTTGTTGGTTTTTGGAAAGTTCAAAACAAAATTGCTATGAAACCAGCTCAAGAAAAGATAGAAAAGATAGATCAATGCCTTAGAATTCAGCCTCTTCGAGGGGGCAACGTCCTTTATGTTACATAAATGAACAATTCTTGGATGATACAAATGAAGAGAGCTCCTTTCTATATATAGGAGTCTAAGCGGTCATAACATAATCAAAGCCGACATAACAATAATAATGTAAGGGCACAATAATAACAATAGTGGGCTTCTATGTGGCACAATAGTAACAATAGTGGGCTTCTATGTGGCACAATTGTAACAATATGGGCACTACATGGGTACATCAATATAATAAGTGGGTTGTACTAATAACAATAAGGGGTTACACTAGTTGTATAGGGGCCTAACATGCCCCTCTCCTTCAAAATGTGTTGTCCTCAATGCTTGAGTAGTTCTTGATGATTCTGTATAAAACTCTTGTCCTCCCATGTGGAATCTTAAGTGGGTAAGTTCTTCCACTTGATGAGATACTCTGAAATTTATCGATTTCATAGCTGTCGAGTTCTTGTTTCTATGATTTCTCTAGGTTCTAATATGATTTTTCCTTCCTCTTCAATTTCTGGCAATATTGTTTGAATTGGGATCTTTTGCGACTTTTGAATACGTGGTCATACTTCTTCGTCCTTCTTCCATTGGAAGAGCCGATAACATATAAACTGGAAGAGACTACAGGACCACCATTGTGAGAACAAGCTTGCCATCCAGGTTTAAAGATCTACATGTCCACTTGCAAATTTTTTTCCTTTAGTTCATTGATTAAAGCTTCCCAAACCTCCTTGTTCTGAGGTTTTTCAGTGAGAGGTATTCCCAGATATTTGGAGGGGAGCTAGTCTCTCTAAATTAAATTAAATATATGTCTAAATAATTAAATTACAATTATATGTATTTTCTTTAAATATGGTAAATATTGTAATTTCATCTAAAAAGGAATGTACATGTATATGTTGAATATTTTAGGTAAGACTTTCCCCATGGAGATTTAACCATAAAAATAATTTCACTCTCCTTACACAGACATAAGGTGGCAAAATGTTAAAAAAAATCAAAAAGATTATACATATATTGAAAAATGGCTTAGATTAGACATGGGGATAGAATATGACACTAGAAAATAAAATAAGCTCGCACATAGCATAAGGTTTTACAAATTCATCAAAGTACATAGTTGCAACTTAAATGGGGTCCTCCTTGTCATTGGGGATGCTACCTACTAAGAGAGGGATACAAAGGTGTTACTATAAGAAATCAATGTGCTAATCTAGGTCCCTTATATAATGATACAAATGAAAGATAATTTTGAGTAAAACACAACTCTTGACCCAAAATTTTGATATGAGGGAAAATTTCTGTGAAGATTCCCAAGAACGGTCTCAGGATTTCAGAAAGAGGTATTATATAGGTTTCCCAAGTTGAAATTGTGGAAGGGATAAAGCTTAACTTCTATAATAGAATAGGGAAACGAGAAAGAAATTAGGAAAATATTAATGAAGAGATTGACATGATGATCCCAGAATTTTGGGCTGAAGTCCCGAATCCCACAAACATTACAGAGAAATATATAGAAAAAATAAGACATGAAAATCATGGGTAACATGTTGCACTTTTGTAGAGCATAACTCATAGGAAAAGTATTGGAATGGAGAAAATGAAAAACCAATGGAAAGGTATTGATGAGAAGGATATTCTAGTGGAATCGAAGTTTGCATATGGGGAATTATTTGGAAAATAATTTTCTCCTTCTAGATACAGGAGTATAACAAGATCACGAAGACTTGTAACATGACTAGAACCACTGAAGCATAGTTTGAGTTGAGTACTATGAATAATGAAAAACTGATAGTCATTGATATAAAGTTCCTCAAAGAAGGAACTATTTTAGGATTGTGATATTGAATGTGGCCATGCATGTCTCGATAACAATCACATGATTTTAAATCGTAAATAATTAGGTAAAATCATATCCAAAAGGACATGATTTTTTTTTGGATACAACTATGATGAAAATAGGAAAACGAGATGCACATTGATGGTGAAAGAATATGAATAATGAGGAAAAATAAGAGAATGAGACAACCATGGGATGGATTTTCCGATATAAAATAAATTCAAGGAGAGCATCTCTTTAACCTTCTATTTGTTAAATTCCATGAAATATTGAACATGATTCATGAATTTATGTGCTATATATACACATGTGTCTGATGTATCTGTATGTGTGAATGTGATGATGTGTGCATGCTTGATGATTTCATGATGATTGACAACAATTTTCTCTAGCTATAGTGATGAAATTATGTAGGAAGATGATTCTATATCTGGTCTTCAATAATTTGAAAATCCTAATATTTTATGTTATATGAGTTTTGAATCCTGGGAATAACATGCCTATGGATATAATATTGAGTTTATGGGCATGCTTAGTTTGTAATCATTTGTTAGCATGATTGGATGAAAAATACGCTTGTGCACAAGATTCAGATAATGATATCATAGGTTTGTAATATGTATTGTCCATGGGAATGACTATTAGAAGAGTTGTGGTGGGTTTCATAGAGGGACCTTTTGTAGGTTGTATACAAGTTTTATCACATAGAATAAGATAATATCGAATGTGTAACAATATTATAATACAATACCTACTATTATAATATTTCAAACAAAATTTTATGAGTGTTATGTTAGTATTTTGAGAACAATGGTAATTGGTTGGGCTACCAAGCCTTGATTGGACTAAGGAAACGTCAAAGTTTGAACACTATTTCACATACAAGGACTTCATATTGAGGTTCATAGAACTATGAGGAGGAAGATATTACTAGAGTTAGAATAATCAGAAGTTAACACTTACCGGATGTGAGTAGTTAGTAATAGTGATTGTAATAGAATATTGAAAGGGACCTAAAAGAATGGGATACTAGTTTTAAAATAGGGGGAGTGTCTCTTCCACTCACATATGTTGGTGAAGTGTTCATCATTGTAGTTCATTGTTGATAGCGGGAGCCAAAAGGACCTCATTTATGTGGAGGTCATGAAACAATTAGTCCTACCAACCACACCACACCCACAATTATATAGCATCAAGTGACTTCACCAAGGATGAGATCATCGCATTAGAAAACAATGTCATCTTCCCTACAACATCAAGCCCTTAATGGATGAGGTACTATGCGTTATTCCTCCTCTTGAAGTTTGTGATGTATTATTAGGTCAACCATAATTATGGAAGGGTCAGGTTGCTTTTGACTCTAGGGCTCACATTATCATTACTACTTTGGAAAATAAGTTATACAGGGTAGGATAGGTTTCCTTGCCTACCACCATCTCTTTGATCTCTACTAAACAATGTAGTGAGATCATCTCATAATAAGGGAAATTTATTTCATTTTCTATTCGCTCTCAAGTTAAGGGGAAAATTGTGGCCACATCCATGGCCCCTGGGAAAGGATTCTCTATGCAATAGAAGTAGGTGGATAAGTTCATGGAAGAATGAAACAACATCTTTTCCTCATCCATAGGAGTGCCCTTACACAGTTAGGTCAATCATTCGATTGATCTAACCCCTATAGAACATATAGCCAATGGGCTAAGATACCACTGCTCCTTTCTAGAAAATGAAGAGATGGAGTGGTATATCCAAGAGCTACTACAAAAAGGCACATATGACCAAGTTCCTCACCTTGTGGGAGCCCGATTGTAGTTGTGCAGAAGAAGGGTGGGACCTAGAGGCTATGCATTAATTAGCGGGCACTGAACAAAATCATTGTGCTATGGATTGATGACCTTATTAACCAACTAAATGTACACAAGTATTTCAACAAGATCAATATGTAGTCTCGCTCTCACCACATTCCAATACATCCAAAAGATGTATGGAAGACCACCTTAAAATCAAAGGAGGGCCTTTTTTAATGGTTGGTCATGCATTTTTGGTTGACAAATTCAACTACTAATTTTATGAGTTTAATGGATAACATATTGTGTCCCTTCACTAAGTAATTCATTTTTGTATATCTAGATGACATTCTTATCTTCAACAAGGTTTAGGAAGATCACTTGCAACACATTCTACAAGTCCTTTAGACCCTACAACAACATAAAATATGTGATGACCATGAGAAATGCACATTTGGTATCAGTTAGGTCCAATATTTTGGTTAAATCATAGATGAGCAAGACTTGCATCTGCATCTAGCTAAGATCCAATTCATTCAATATCTTCCAGTCCTAATCACTCTCATAAAGATTCTTAGCTTTTTAGGCCTTGCCAATTTTTATCGAAGGCTAATTTTGGGATTCTCCCATATCACTTAGCCTTTGCATTAGGTTATGAAGGGAGGAGTGAAAGAAAAGTTTTCCTAGTCCCAGTCCCAACATAAGACATTCATTGAGATAAAGAACCACCTTTTCTTTGCACGTATATTCACATTTCCAAACTTGTGACAACCTTTTGAAATCGAGACACATGCCTCCAACTATACTATTGGTTCAATTCTAGATGAGTAAGGGCATCGAGTGCCCTATCATAGTGAGACACTTTCTAATAAAATTTGAAAGAACACCACCTATGATAAGTATATGTACTCTATAATGAAGGGATTACATCAATGGAAACATTACATTATGGAGAAGCAAATGATCATCCACACAAATCACCAACCTATTTTGATATACAGACATAAAGGAAGCTGCACAATGATCAACATCATAAGTTGTATACATATCTAAAACAATTCCACTTGAACATTAAATACAAGAAGTGAACCACCTATCATGTTGCATATTTCCTCAGTCAACTGCCATTTGTAGAACTAACTACTATTCTCAACTGTTGTGGTAATGAGACCTTTGTATGGTTGCAATTATACAAGAATGATCTAGCGTTCGTGACCACTTATCAAATGCTAGTGAATGGAATGAAAGTTCCATATTTCCACCTCTAGAACACATTATTATATCGCATGGGACACCTTCTTGTTCCATCAAGCGAGCATGCCAAATTGATTTGGGAGGCACACTACAATCTAGTTGCAAGGCACTTTTTCTTGGAAAAAATTGTGGGCATACTATACAAGTATTTTTATTATCAAAAATATTGATAATATGTTGGAAAACATATTGGATCTAATACTATGTGTGTCATCACCAAGATAACCATCTAGAATCAAAGCCTATCAACTCCACTATCTACTCCTATCTAGCCCCGAGAATTTGTCTTCATGGACTATCTATGAGGCCACCCATCTACCAATCATGGTAATGACTATGTATTTGTGGTTGTGGGTACATTTTCTAAGACGGACATATTTTCATCTTGCAAGAGGAGTATCACAATAGATTACACTACCAAAGTATTCTTTGATTGAGTATGTGTACATTTTGGAATCCTTCATACCATTATATCAGATTGTGATAGCAGGATCTTAAGCACATTTTGGTCAAGCCTCTAGATGCTATTCAACTCTAAGCTCACCAAGTCGACTAAATTCCAACCCACAACTGATAGAGAGACAAAGGTCTTCAACACAATGATAGTGCACATACTATGCATGACTACAGTTGTAGGCATCCATGAACCTAGGATGAGATCCTTCCTTATGTGCATCTATGAATCTAGGATGAGAGCCTTCCTTATGTTGTTTCACTATCCTTGACAAACATGTGCTAAATTCTATGGAAATGACCTTCGATTTCCACTCTAGAATTGGGATTGTTTGTCACGGTTCACATGGATGCTTATACTCTACCTTCATCTGTTGACAATCCAAGCACGTAGCCATAAAATTTGCTATGTATCTCCTCAAATTTGGACAATAATAGAATTTTTTCACTTTTGTCATCATCTTCTCATATACTAAGTGACCTGAATATGGTTTCACATGAAACTCCCTCAAGATCACCTTCTTGAGCTAATTTGTACCTACATTTGTACCTATACCTGTACCACTGCATATACCTCTACCCATAACACTACCTATACCTATACCTCTACATGTACCTCAGCCTTTAGTATACTGCAACCTTTGCATAATCTACAGATACCTATCATCCTTTTGACCTACCTGCAAGATCCTATCCTTTAAATCTATCTGAGAGGAGCTCATAACTATAATGTGATTTACCTATATCCACTTACTAAGAGAATATGAAACCTTATTCTCTTTACCTTTGATATACCTGATATCAAAGCTGAACTCACTGATCATGACCAACCACCGAGCCTGCCTTCCAGATAGATTTGGTTGCTCAAATATATACTGCAAACAATTGTGATCACTCATCAATTCAAACCTTCTGCTAAGAAGATAGTGCTTCCACATTTTTAATGCATGTACAATTTCTTCCACATAAAGATCATGTGTCAGGTAGTGATACTCGTGATCATTTAGTTTCCATGACACATAGCATCTCCCCTATCCATACTGCATAAGATATCAATGAGGTCCTCTCTTGAAAGCATCTCTACATACTACAAACTCTTTATCTAGAGCTGCAATCTTTAACATTTGTGCATGTGTCAATAACTGCTTGAGCTACCCAAAATTGTACACACACTTCTCTTTCCATTCAAATTTATTACCTTTCCTCTACAATGATGTTATAGGATATGTAATATGTGAGAAACTCTTGGTGAAGCTCCTGTAACAAATTATTAACCCCAAGAAATATATCACCTCATCCACATTCGTGGGAGTTGCTAACTACATGATAGCTCTTACTTTTTAAGGGTCCACTACTATGCCATCCTTAGAAACCACATCTCTCAAGTAGTGTACCACAATATTGAAGAAATTTCAGTTGTTGAGCTTGACATAAAAATGATTCTCTCTCAACAATATCAAAAGTTTTACTAAATGCTCAACACGCTCTTCTTCATTCTTAGAATATACCAATATATCATCAGTCCACTTAATAAACAACTTGTCAAAATATGGATGCAACACACTATTCATTAATAATATAAAGGTATCTAGAGAATTAGTTCAACCAAATGAAACTACAACAAACTCATGATGCCACTATCTGGTCAGAAAAATTGTCTTGTAGATGTCCTCTTCTTTACTCTGTACCTAATGATATCTGGATCTCAGATCAATCTTTGAGAACGCTGTTTCTCCCTCCAACTAATTCAGCAAGTCATCAATCCTTGGTATCAGATACCTATTCTTGATGGTCACTTTGTTCAACTGACTATAATTGATGCATAATTTGAGAGTACCATCCTTCTTATTCACAAACAACATGGGATACCCCGTGGTGATACACTTGGCCTAATGTACCCCTTGTCAAGAATTTCCTTCAACCATAGCTTCAACTCTATCAACTCAGGTGTACTCATCATCTATGGTGCCTTTGATGCCTGAGATGCCTGTGGCACCAACTCAATAGAAAATTTTACTTCCTTGTGAGGTGGAAACTCTAAAATATTTGTAGGAAATACATCCAAAAACTGAGGTGGAACTTGGTACCTGCTCAAAGAATATGCATCATCATATCTTACTCATCTCTAGGTGAATTCAGAGAGGCAAGTGTCACAGCAAAAGTTTCTGGAAGATTCCATGATCATCCACCTTGCAAACTTTCTCTGCAATTTGTCTACTCTTGCCCATCACACCCTAAAGAAGGGATTTTTAGTATGCCTTGCACTTTTTGCATGTAGAAGGTGAGATGCATTGCACCCTTAGCACTAAGCAGTCTGTATGGTCTAGTTTTGACCAGTTCTGAGCAGTTTTGCATGGAGAACTTCTGGGAGATGATGTAATCAGCTGACCTTGTTCCTTTAGGGTGTGAAACAACACTTTTAGGGACTTAGAAGCCCTTGGTTTATGGACATATATGATTGGGGTTGCAGTGCCCAAATATGTCTATAACAACTAGTAGTATAGGGACCTAACATTTAGACCATCAACAAATAGTACATCTCAAGCCTTTCCTCTTCCATTATTCAGACTAATTGTGCCCTTTCATCTAATTCTTCCCACTTCATCATTTCCAAATGTGACATTTCCAATTTTATTTTCATCTAAGATATAAACTTGCTTTTATCTTATGTCATATGTTTATAACAACCACTATCTACATACCATTTATTGTTATGGTCTTAAGCATATAGAATTAGGTCACACTTATCAACCTTTCTTTATTCCTTAGTCTTTCTTTGTTTCACATCCATATATTATATAATAGTTCTGAGATTATAATCTATTGTCTTTAAGCTGGCATTCATGTGATTTGTGCCCAAAGTTGGGATAATAGAAACATTCAGTGATATCAAGGAGAGGAGCAAATGCATTTCTGTCTAGTTTCATGTTCGTTTTGATGTTTGTGAGTCCCTTATTGACCTCACTTCCCTTGGAATTTCCCATACCATTTCTTCTGACATAAGCACTACAATCTAATAGCCATCCCACTGAGAATCTTGGCGTCAATGCATACAATGGTCTACAGTGGCTACAAATTTTTGGCATCTCATCCCCTTTCACTTCTTGTCTCTATCATCCTCCAGTTCAACACACTGCTCATGTCATGATTTGAGAGTGAAGGCTAAGCATGAGCATCTTTCTCAGCAATGGACCTTCCAAAATCCTGTGACATCTTGTCACAAATACAACCATTAAATGGAAAAACACATTATGCAAGAAATTCAAATCGACAACCTCTTCTTTTTCTCCTTCAAAGCAACAATTGTCACATCATGTAACATCACCATGTTCTCTTGCATCTTGGTGTTCAAACTATTGACTAACACAAGTCGAAAAAACATCATCGAATAAACATAAGTCGACAAAACATACTTCTTCAAGCAACTGACTTGACTTGAGAGCCAAACATAAGCATGTACATCAACTTGACGATTCTTTGCATAAACAATAAGAATTTCACATCTCATGCAATATTCCGTCACCATATCCCTTTCATTGCTGCTTTTAAGTGAGTCAAACAGAACTCCATTTTCAACATATTGCATCATACAGGTTGCAACATACTTTCAACAAAAAGTAATGTATGCATAACGAAAAGAAGTGCATTTTTAAGGCAAATAATTGCATCTATCAACAAAAGAAATGCAAGCCTTATTTGGATAAGAAATCAAACCACCTCTTACCAAAACATTTCCATGGCACTTCTTTCAGCTGCACATCATCTTATGAATCATCTTGACCCACATTAATTATGGAATCCTCTTTTCCATTCTTGTCAAAGTCTCTCTCCATCTTCTTCAAATATCATGGATGACTTATTGGATGCAAAATCCAACACTTGTCTATGAGATGACCTTTCTTATGGCAATGAGTGCAAAATAATTGCATCTTCTTTTCAACATGGTTTCCATTATCCAATGGACCTCTAGTTTTCTGTCTCTTTTGTTTTGAAAGTTTCCTGTGTATGGCTATCCTCTTCCAACACCTCGAAATAGTATGGTTATTAAAACCACAAAAATAACATGTAAATTCTTTCCAATTCTTATGTGAAGATTTACCATGTTTATCATAATCAAAAGAAACTTGATTAAAGGCAAATTTATACCTTGAACTTTCATGTTTGTCACCTTCTTGAGAAGGTTAATTTGATGAGGTAGTGGCTCTCTTCAAGATACCAACAATGTTTTCAATGACCTTAGAGATTTCAACATTTTCTTATTTTCCATTTCCACTAGTTGCATGCTTATGAGCATATTCTTGCAAAGAGGGTATACAAATTTTGCATTCCTTATGAACACAAACTTGAAAAGCTTGAGGGTATGAACATGTAATGAAATCCCCTCTTTGAACACCTTCATGTGCCTCCTTGGCTTTGGAGCATTCTCTATCATGTTGTCCATAACCAAGACCCAAATACATAGGCCTTTCCTCAACAACAATTGGCTCAACTATGCCTTCTGCAGGTTTGCCTAACCCTTTACCTTCATATTCCATCTTCATCAATAATTTGGACCCTATTCCTCTAATGTGTCTTT
>Ga0115851_101161_pt1 | contig 13534 bp, 12 predicted proteins | sample InSIn2gowninarea_FD_83865 | JGI IMG/M metagenome (GOLD analysis project Ga0115851, IMG submission 83865)
GCACACTTATGACCTTTAGTGCATTTGCTATCACAATTGTAACAAAGCCCTTTTTCTCTTTTTTCTTCCAATTGTTGTGGTGTAACCCTTGTAGGTTGTGGAAGGCTAGGAGAAACAACACTTCCATATTTATAGTTGTGAGGGGTAGACTTCCTTGTTGCCATAATTTTACTTTCCAATATGTCACAAAGCCCTTTTACTCTTTCCAATTATTTTGGTGTTGCTCTAAAGAAGGTGTTGCTCTTTGTATCCTCATAATGTACTATCATTTCCTCCGTGAGAATTGACCATGTAACAAGTTGTTTATTAGAACAAAGCCCTTTATACCATAAAAATTGATCTGGTTCTAAATATGAAGATGCAATACATACCTTTTTTAATAGTGGTACACCATGTAGATCAAAATATTGCTCCATTTGAAGTATCCAATTTACCAGATCCTTGCCATCAAACTTCCTCATCTTCCTTTTTCTCGATTTTAGGACCTCAATCTTGAAACGACTGTAACTCTATAATATCGGATATTTAAATTCTAAAATTACTACCTACAGTAGCCCTCTGTATCCTCTTTCCAATGCCACCAGTCTGATCCAAATTGGATTCTCCAAGAAAGAGTTACGCACAATCTCCCAAGATGACCTGATTATATACCTTTCCAGAAGAGCGAACTTGTATGAAGTTCCACGTGTCAATTTTTTGACCTTTGGTTCTGAAAAAGATATACAAGAAACTACAGTCTGTCCTCTTTCTATACCTTCTTACGAAATTTCAATCTGATCCCCAGAGAGAAAGTTATGAGGATTTTCCCCAAGTCACCTGTTTCGAATGTAATTCAGGAGTCTGCAAAAAGACCAAATTCCTTAGATCATATCTCTGTAAATATCATGCGAAAAGCTCTAAAATTCGGACCTGAGGTTCAGCGCAATTTCTTCTCAAATGTTTTTTTTTTTGACTTTTGAAACATCACAGAAAAAAGTTATAGCGAAAATTCCACGATGACCTGTTTGGAGTAGCGAAACCCTAGAATCCAAAGCTCTGATCCCAAATGTTATGAAACCAGCTCAAGAAAAGATAGAAAAGATAGATCAACACCTTATAATTCAGCCTCTTCGAGGGGGAAACCTCCTTTACATTACATAAATGAACAATTCTTCAATGGTACAAATGAAAATACCTCCTTTCTATATATAGGAGTCTAAGGGGTGATAACATAATCAGAGCCGACATAACAATAATAATGTAAGGGCACAATAATAACAATAGTGGGCTTCTATGGGGCACAAGAGTAACAATATGGGCACTACATGGGTATATCAATATAATAAGTTGGTTGTCCTAATAATAATAAGGGGTTACACTAGAAGTATAGGGGCCTAACACTCTGACATATGTGGTAAGAATCTCTTCACAATAAATAATAGTACAGGTCAAAACATTCATAGCTTGATGGATATATATATGCTGAATTAATGACAAATATATATTGGTAGTTTTAGGTGCACAATTAATCAATTATTGTTTGTATTGATGAGGACTGCGCTGCACATATTTTATTTTGTACACATTAATATGTGGGAAATAGAAAAAAATGTATAACATGGTATGCGATGGTTTGTTGCAATACTTAATTGCAATTTCCTTCATGGAAATGATATTATTTTCATATTATTTTTCATAATTATTACATAAAAACGAGATTAAATGACGTGTGGGCACTTTGTGTATAAACAAGCTACACAAAATTGTGTGTACAATTTTATATGAGCTTTTTTTAATGCACAAATCATCTCATAAGAATATGAATACCTTCTTTTCAAAGTTGTTAATTTACGTTATGCTTGAAGGATATATGTCTAGCCTTCTCGTTTCATAGGATGAGTGGATATTGTCACAAACAAATGATGTGATTACATGCATGTGCTTACATATATGTATGGCATGCATTTATGGCTCATTTATGTGGTTACAAGAGCTGCATTTGTACACTTACATGCATGGGTGGCTCAAAATTCTCACTAATTACCACAATTTAAAATTGGTTTTATCTGAGATGGTTATAGTCGAGCTTGATGAATGAACAAATTTGCAATAATTGTAAGGTATGATTATTGAAAGGCTAGATGATGAATTTTAGTGCTGTGGTCATCATGGCTTATAAATGTGAAAGAAAGTGTTGAAAGGAGTAATGGGGGATAAGGAAAGTTTGAATCATATGCCTTTTCTCATATTCAAATTAAATTATGAGTTGTATATCATCTATAGAAGGACATAGCTTAACAAAATCCAACCAATGTGAGTAAAGATAATCTATCCAAGGACATAGCTCAATGAAATTAAGTTTATACTTATGGAGATCTCAATAAGAGATGAGATACAAAGGGAATAAATGTTAAAATATTATGATATAATTGGAAAAAAAATAGATAAAATAGACAAGTGCCTTTCCATAGATCATGGACAACACGAGGAAAGATCAAAAAAATAAAAGTATATAGATGGAATCTATATAGATCATATGAAATAAGTTCATGACATTCTATAAACATTAGTAGTGATGGATAATTAATTGGTTTCCATATTAGAATAGATTGTGAATGTTTTCCTTATTTTTATCTATTCATGAAGTTTCCCATGAAATATCATTAAGCTCATGAAATATGGATATCTGTACGTGGTAGGAGCCTATGTCTTTTTATACTTTTCTTTCAAATTTATATTTTTTTGTCGATTGGTGCATCTATATGTAATGATGCAGTTCATTTTTGGATGTGGTTTGGCCGCTAGTGGAACCATTTAATTCACCCTTAAAGGGATAAATGCTCCAAATATACATTATTGCAGGGAATAAAACCTTTCCAGGTCATTATTCCAATATTCAGCAACAAAATGCATATTTCATTTGATATGCATAGTTTGGAACCTAAAGGTTTCTTTTTTCATAACACAATATCCCACTAAATGTAACTCGGATATGAAAGAAGCACAAATTACATTTCTAATCTAGAACGAATTGGGGGTAAGAGTGGTGAAGAGTGTGAATACATGCAATACAACTCATTGTATGCATGTTGGAGAGGATTTCATACATTAATAAATTATAACTCTAATAAGAAGATCAACGAGAATCGCACCCAAAAGTACAGCGAGTGTAAATACATAATGGGTGTGTAAAAGGAGCTCCTAGTGCCGCTCGATTAATAGTAGAAAGACAATAGTAATTAAAATCCAAACTATGAAACCTCAGATTACACAAACTCGAGGTGCATGTCAATCCAAATATAGATGATTTTCTCACAAATAGGGACCTTTCAAAATCTTCATCAAGAAAAAGGATGCTTCCAGTAGAATGATTGTATATTTTACAAATGTACTTCTTGTGGAAATTGATAATATTGAAATGATTTGTATACTATATATAAGGAAAGTATGATAAACATATTAGATATGATGGTGCTAGATTCACTTGAAGTAGAAATAGAGCAATTTAGAGTAGCCTAATGACTAACAAGAATTATATACTAGATTTGGAATATGACTTGTCTAAATTAATTAACAAGATTTTGGTAAACCAAAATATTTTTCATTAATACATCTTATGATGATCTAAGAATATTATTCTATTAGTAAAATAATACATGCATCAAGTAAGGTGTGACATATAATATGTCTAGGTGATGAAGGGAGAGGATAACAAACCATGCAACAGCTCGTTGCTAAATTAATAGGATGATTCCACCATATTGATGGCTAAGTGGTACTGGTAATCGGAATTATTATGCACAAAGATATTTTGTATTTATCAATCCATTCAAATTAATTCACAAGTCATACAATCTCGGATCCATATTTTGTACCATTATTTTGTACAAGCAATATTGGGGAGCCTGTTAGATTGCATTGATAGTGCTATTTGGTTTTGAATATGGAAACATAACAATTGTGGATAAACAATGTAGGAATTCATGTTAATGAAATTGATAATTGACAAATGAGGTATATTCTCTTGTCTTCCAAGGCTGATTTAATGTTAAGGTGAGGTACCAACATGTAAATAACCTAGGTTCGCACCATGGTACACATAGTGCCAAAAGACTTAGAGGGTGTGGAATTGAGAACATTGTAACCTTCACTTATGGTTCATGTATAGATATATGTACATGCATATTGATTGTTCGATTAGTTTTGGATATACACTGAATTATTCAATGCCAACAAGGTAGATCAACATCCTAATGTAAAATTTTTTGATGTAGGTGATTAGGTATTTTTACTACTACATCTAAAGAAAGCTATTTATGAGAAGGAAATGTTGGCAATACTACATGCACTTAAAAAATGGTGACCTTACTGAATGGGAAGACTCTTCAAGGATGAGGATGTGGAAGCATTGCTTTGTGCTATTTTTATCCAACCAGATTGGGTAAACAAAGCAAAGGATGAATGGAAGAAGGACAAAGAAGTATGACCACTTATTCAAAAGTTGCAAAAGATCCCAATTTAAACAATATTTCCAGAAATTGAAGAGGAAGGAAAAGTCATATTGGAACCTAGAGTAGTCACAGAAATAAGAACCTGACAGCTATGAAATCGATCAATTTTAGAGTATCTCATCAAGTGGAAGAACTTGCTGAAGATTCCACATGGGAGAACAGGAATTTTATACAGAAGCATCAAGAACTACTCAAGCATTGAGGACAATGCTTTTTGAAGGAGAGGGGCATGTTAGGCCCCTATACTACTAGTGTAACCCCTTATTGTTATTAGTACAACCCACTTATTATATTGATGTACCCATGTAGTGCCCATATTGTTACTCTTGTGCCCCATTGAAGCCCACTATTGTTATTATTGTGCCCTTACATTATTATTGTTATGTCGGCTCTTATTATGTTATCACCCCTTAGACTCCTATATATAGAAATGAGGTATTTTCATTTGTATCATCAAAGAATTGTTCGTTTATGTAATGTAAAGGAGGTTGCTGCCTCGAAGAGGCTGAATTATGAGGTGTTGATATATATTTTCTATCTTTTCTTGAGTTGGTTTCATAACACAGAGTCGAACAAGTTCATCCTTATGATATTATAACTTGCTGACACAACAATTTGGCATAATAATTGCAGTAAAAATTGGGAGTGGTAATATTTTTACCCTAGCAAGTAGACAAAATTTTGAAGTTGAACTATGTAGAAAATAAGGGACCACACCATTAATTTTGTCTATAAACTGAAAGAAATTCCACATCATGATCGAATCCATGGGAGAAACATTACTTGAAAGATAAGACATACTTGTGCATTGTTTTTAAAATAAACGGTGGGAGTGAAAAAATATAGGAATTCAAAATGAATGGCTCTGATGAAACACATCACCTCCATGCATTCTTACTCAGATTCAATGGGCACATTTTTGCTAAAAACTAGCCCCCTTTTTGGCACTGCACTCTACAAAATAAATTTTACCTATTTAAAAAAAAAAGTCGAACTTCACCAATGTGTCTCAAACATCTCCAAAAAATGTACAAACAACATCTTTTGTAAGAAGGAAGTCCTTGATACAATAACACTTCCAATTTTAGGCTGACCAAATGGTTTGACATTTCTTGTCATCTAAGGTCTCTCAGATCCTTATGAATGGTTTACCAGCCCAGGCTATGAGTTATGATCACCTTCCTATGCATGCATGATCATGGTGGATCGACCTTTACTACCCTCACAAAAATCTTCTCAGTGTCTGCCATTGGGCTTGAGGCCAAAGCTCCAAGTCCTTATTACCTATTATGGAATATAATCGAACTCCAACCAGGTAGTTCGACACCCAAGGCATCACACCTAGGAAGGATTTCTTATCATACTCCATCCCTCTTAGCTTCATTATCAAACTCCTTTATATCAGGAATGTTCCATTTTATTTATTTTCCATAGAGAGGTGGGTGTAGTTAACTATTAGGTTTTTTTGACAGTGTTGGACCTGCCAACATGTCAAGGGGATCTCTATGATAACAAGCCCCAACTAGACCTCAGATCGTTTTGTGTAGGAGTCGTAGCGGTGGGTCATAAGGTAATGCCTTGACCGTGATGTCACACAGAGGAAGGTAAGATAAATTTGTCAATAGCAAGGGTGTGACCACTGTAGTGAGTCAAGGAAGGTGCATGAGAGGTTCTACCATAAAGGGGGTGGGATGAGTGGGCCCCTTGACAACCTGTATCAGTACTCAGCTGGGAGGGGAACACACGAGAGAAGATGCATCACAAGCTGGAAATAAGAGAAGTCGACAATCCAAAGTGATGGTTAAACCAACAACACATTTGCAACAAGATTATATTATAATTGCATATGAATCAATTCATACAAAAATACGTACGTTAAACAACATATGTCATTAATGAAACTGGAACAATCCAACTACAATAACATCATATGCATGAAAATATGTTGGCTCTTATTATATAAATAAGTGTAAGTTCTAATCATACAATACATCCATGTTAACCTTGTAGCCCCATCAGTGGACTGTTACAGCCATATTTGCCTACTCCTGCAAAGAGATGAACTATATCCGTGCAGTGGAGAAGCCAAGTCTTGTTACAATACTATCCAAACTTTCTTGAAGACAGTCTTAATAGAATCTTCGGTAACCAAAAGGCTTTACAATGAGTTATGAGGGAATATTTATAGCAAATGGTGGGTTGACCCTTGACATTCCCCTTTGTGACCATTCAACTACACTCATGACTCTTAACCTACTTTATGGCTATTACATCCACTATTGAGACTTGACTTACACTTGACATGACTCAACATTACAATGCACATGTGCCCACGTGAAGAATGGCTTGAACAAGCCAAACTAGACATCATTTTGACTTAGACAACTATAGAAGTCCTTTTTCTCGACATCCTCATGATGATCAACAGTAACATATTAATGGAAACATTGGTAGTCCTTGATAGTGTCTATGTTTTCCGTTGTGACACCTATCTGAAACCTGAACCTTGGCTCCATAGCATCTGGGTACACTACTCGAGCTCCTCTGTCCAACTGGTCTGAAAGCATGTCCATCATTATATTCAATGTGGTCAAACTAGCAACATGCTTGCGCATGATGTCTGCACTGATAGGCAAGTCTAGGCCGGTGGTGGTACACATCAACTCATTGAAGTACGAGTCAAGCTCCTGTCAAACTTGCTTCTTTGTCTTCGCCTGGGTGAGAGTCCCAAGTGATGGGATTGCATGTGTGTGCACCACAACATCCGTGCTCTTGAGTACGCATGCATGGGAAGCATGTATGCTAGTGATAAGCTGTTGTAATTCATCATAGTTCGAGATCTGACTCCAGATACGTGCTTGTAGCTCGACCGCAATGGCCCTCATCATCTTTGGCAAGTGAAGCAGGGCTCCCTTGTACTTCATCATCCATGCTTGCATGTTATCAACATCAATATATATTTTCTTCAAGATACATGTTCTTCTTGCACATCGTTGCTTCCATTCATGGAGAGCAACAACTGCTTAGTGCATGGTACCAAACTTGGAGTATAATGCTCGCATAACAGTGTCAAGGGACAATAATTCATCTAGTATTTCATTCTTCAGTTCAACTCAGGTGGAAATTTTCATCAAGTATCCTCCTTATTTGGCCACCTGTAGCTCCTTTTCCATTCGCTCATTCTCAACTATGAGGAAGTGAACACTTGAGTTGGTTGCTTTGGCATACACTCTAGTTGCATTAGGCAAAGAAACTAGATGCTTATGTGCATCGGTCATGATCACTTACTATTTAACTTGTGCAGGAGATGTTTGGTCCTCTAGAGTCGGTACTCTATGAGACTGCACAACTCTGTGATGAGATTAGTCAAAGGAGATGTTGTGCATCTATGCTTCCAGCTGACCACCAAGGATCTCAGTGCCTCCTTGGTCATTTGAGACTTGCTCATCATCTGGATGCAATGGAGCAGGTGAGTTGACCTCTTTGCGGTGAGGCATGAGGTCGGTGTCCTGTTCCAACTCCTGCTGCACCATGTCTGCATCCAGCTGTTCAAGCACCTATTCTATCTCATGATCAAAGTCTTTCCCCTATGATGGTTCACCCTATTTGCCTGATGCCAATTGTTCAAATGAATCAACTACTTGCATGGGCACCACCTTGTTTGTCTGTACATGATGTGCCCCCTTCTGTACCTGCTATTGTTGCACTTCCTTCTCCTGTTGATGCAACTCTTGTTATTTCTAGAGTTTCTCCCTCATCTCATGCGACTCCTTCTCTGCTTCTTCCATTCTCTTCTTACTCCCCTACCTTCGCATGATGCGCTTGTCACGCTACTACGTCTTTTCCTGAATAGCCATAACTGCTTGTTTTGCAAGTGGATCTGCTCGAAACTTGCAGCTTTTCTCCTCCTCCATGTGATAGACAATATTCCTCTTCTCTTTATCGTGCACAGGTATGCTTGGCTTAACTTCCTTTGTTGTTGCTAATACTACTGCTATTGTTGGTGATCTCCATGATGTTGCTTCATGCTGCTTTGCTAACCACTCTATGCTAAAGACGACCTATTCATTGGGTCCAGAGGAATTGTAGCATTGCCTCCATGAGACTTCCTTGACCCAATGAAATGCCCCATGGATCCAATTGAACTGAACTCTCATGGAGTGATCATTCACAATGCAATGTGAGTCATATGGGTTGAAGCTTCGGAGGTCATACGGATAGTTCTTCATCTGTTTTTCTTCAACATGCACTTGCTTGATACTCTGGATCTCATATAAACCAATCCATAGTAGAAGAGTGGGCCAAGGTGCATTATTCTTCTGCAACAGTCTAGCTATCAATCCTACCGAGATGTGATGTGCTACTTCCTGCATGACAAGTATGTCAAAGGCAAACTTTGGTAGAACATGAAGAGGCTTCATCGAACTAAACTTTTGGATGAAAGTGTCAGACGGTGAGGCATACCAATCTGCAATGCCTAACAATGCCTCCATTGCTTCTTTTAACATGCAGGGTGGATCCTATTCGAATATCATGCTGTATACTGGGGTGACAAAATGATCAGAAAACCGTATGTTTACTCCTCTGAAATTGCATTTGGAAAAAAGTTTGAAATATGTGTTAACAATAGTTCCATCGTTGACCATGTCCAAACCAAGCCTAGGAACTCACGTCGAACACATAATACATCTAGGATGTAAGCGGACATGTAAATCTCTACATGCATACCCTCAAGTGACGGAAAGCCTTCGTGACTTGTTCCTTCAGCTGATGAGCTAGTATACTAGACCAGTTGCATTGCCTTTCTTCTCTAGCCAGTTGGTCGAATGCGATCACCCAACTTTGAGGAAAGGTTTTAGTTCTTGCTTGGCGACTTAGTCGACATGAGAATATGACCAAGTATTGGTATCCCTTCCTCAATATCTTTGTCTTGTAGATCTGGTTGGTTGTCATCTTGAAATGAGCTGGCTCCTTTACCCAATCCTTCAGAATGTCTCTAGAGTTAGCTTTGTTGTTGGGCAAGCTGAATGGAGGACTCATGACCCTCACAAGATCAAACATGTGATACAACTCATCATAATATTGTGCCTAGATGGTTGCAAGATTCATCCAACTGACACTGCTCAAGGTCATCGTCTCGGGATCAGTGTGAGAGACGACCCAGTGAATCATGTCTAGGCATGTGAATGTGGGGTATCTACATGAAAACTGGTACAAGCTAGACTTGTGAATGTTCACATACACCTAAGGATCTTCGAGCTGTTCCCAAAAAGTGCATGCAAATGTTTCATTAACCTCTTACCACTTTAGTTTGATGTCCTTGCCTAGATACAACTTTGTATCTTCATATATTGGAAGACTAGAGGACACCTGCTCAACTGCTGCTCCAGCTACAATTCCATTAGTGTCCTATGATCTTGTTCTCTTAGAAGTCATTGAGATAGATGAACACCTAAAAGATATAGAAACAGGCAGCATGCATGGTAAGAAATATGTCAGTGCAAACAAAGGAAATCCAGGGAAGGACACAACACATACATGGGAAACTGATGAGCAATATCGCGCAAATTTTATTGGGAGGATGGGTGACTGGCTACTAGAAATGTGCAAAAGGAAGTTTGGGTTCTCTTTGAGGCATGAATCGCTAGTGGATCTATGAAATGTGCAATCCATTCAGGCAGTTGGCTACTGGGATTGTGCAATGTGCAATTCCATCTGGGAAGGAGTGTTGGCCTAGGGAGAAATTTGCGCAATTTCTTGGGCCAAGCAACAAATGCCCTCTAGAAATGTGCAAAACAGTCATGGAGTCCAGTGACAGGGAGGAATGTGCATTTTTGGAAAGGAAGGTGAGCCTTCCTTCCCCAGATTGCGTAATGCAACCTTGCTGAAGGGAGAGCCTAGGCCAAGGTTGGCCCAACTCCCTGAAGGGTAACTAAACGAAAATAATAAAGTGAATGCATGGCAATAATAAGCGATAGCAGAAGTGATTGATAGTGAATTAAAAACATGAATAAAAGATTCAACAAATAGATGAACATGCATGTGGGTGAGGTAGTTCGCTGATTGGGAAAACGTGTGTGCAAAACAGTTTCATGCATGTGACAATAGTGAGATAGCAACAAAACTAAAACAGAGCTAGGACAAGCTAGTATAGATGTAAATGATAGCAAGTGTTCAAATAAATCAAGTAAGCAACGCTAACATAAGCAAATACGCATAAAGCAAAAAAAATGCTGAAAAAGACAAGTTGAGGCCACTTACCCATGAATAGCTGAGCTAGATGTGTTGAAGAGTCCTGGATGTGCTATGGGATGTCAGATCTCCAAGATCAATGTGAATGAATGAGATATGATGTGTTGAATAAATAAGTTTGGTCTCTTGACACGTATGCCACAAATCTAGGAAAAAGCGACACTTGGAGGGAAACTTCTAAAGCAAATTTGCATGTAAGCCTCAACTGCTAAAAATATCTCCTTGAATCATGGGATTCTATTTTCATGTTGCCTCTTTCTATTCTAGGAAGAACCTGTCATGCATGCATGCAAGTCAAGTTTGTTTGGTCTGGGTGGAACAAGTCAACGAGACTGCTCATGCATGTAGTTTCTCAACTGCTTGGGAAAAATTTCATTTTTGGCTAGGAGCTAAGCTAACTTCCCAAGAGGATTGCACAATTTCTGGGCAGAGTAGCTAACTACTACCTAGGTTTGCGCAAATCCTGGACTGAGCAGCCCTGCTAGGGAAATTTGCGCAAATCCTGCTAGGAGTGTTGGCTGGAAAGATTGTCCAATCCTGGAGCCCAACAAGTTGCCAGAGATGATTATATAATATCTAGAGGGAAGGTTGGTTACCCTCTATAAATGTGCAATTTTCAAGGGGAATCTGGTCAGCCTTCATCTGGACCATTTCCAGGTGAACAACCTGTGAGGGGAATGGATCGACTATGAATGGTAGGCTGCCTTTGTGAGAGGAAAACATTGAAGCTTGAGTACTTGATGAAGCAAGACAAAGTGCTATGAAAGGTTAGTAGGGAGGCTCCAAAACAGGCTAAGGAAAATTTTATAGGTAGTTGTAGCCACTACAACACTTGGTGACACACTGGTAGAACTCCAGCTCTTTGGGTGGACCTTGTTCGTGAAAGCCAAGTCTAACAACTCCAGAAGTATTGTTTAGCTCTCAGTTCATCTTGGCTTCACACTAGCTTGATTGTAAGATGTCGCATCTGCAAAACCCTTGGTCAATTGACACACATTCCAAGCCAAGGAAACACAATTTTTTCTATTACGGTTGAGGGGTACATAAGTGAACAAGATGTATAGTCGTCAGAGTCTTAGATTCATCTTTGGTGTTGCTCCACTACCAGTAGGCCTGGACAACACCCTAGTGGAGTCACATATGAACACAAGCTTGGCTCTACTGCCAGGGAGCCTGGTCAGTACCTGGGTAGAGTTACTTGCATCACCTCCCTACACACGAAGCCTTTCTCTTCTTTTTCCTTATTCATTTTTCATTTTGAATTTTTTGACTTTTCATTTTTTTTCCTTTTTCTTTTCTTCACTGTGGATAGCACTTATTCATTTCAGAGGCAGAAGAGGGATCCTGACTTATTGAGGGAAGAAGAGGTTATTCCAATAGAGAAGTAGTTTATTGTATCTTTGATGTGCCTGTTAAGGTTTTCCCCCTCACCTTACTCTACATGACTGAGTTTACAAGGGTTAACCCAAAAACAACCAACTAGACAAGGTGACACTAGTTAGTGTGCAAGCATTGTGTTATTACCAAGGTTAACTTCAAACAGTATGTATTTTCCTTCGATATATCATGGACTAAAGGTAACAAGCTCATTATGCAGAGGCAAGGTGAAAAATAACCAAGTACTGATAGTTGTACAATCCTGTAAGGACTCTAGACACCACATATCTCCAGAATGATATGATATTGTCCACTTTGGGCCTAAGCCCTCATGGATTTGTTTTTGGGTTTTACCCCAAAAGGCCTTATAACAATGGAGATATTTTTCCATCCTTATATACCCATGATCCTCCCCACTTCTAGTCAATGTGGGACTTTAGTCGTATACCCAACAATCCTCCCCTCGAACAAAGGACCATCGAGTGTCCCCTCGAACGATTATCCATCCGTCCACTGTCTACCAACTAGGATTCTTCGCTCCAACGCATTGGAAGCACACGCCTTACATGGAAGCACCACCTTCCTCGAGAGCTTGCTCTAACCGAGCTCATCCACTGATCCCATTGTGATATTACCGGGGTTCACCACCTTCGTTCGACATTCCGAGGATTCATCCACTTGGCTAACTTCGAACTTTGGCTCTAATACCACTTGTAAGGACTCTAGACACCACATATCTCCACAATGATATGATATTGTCCACTTTGGGCCTAAGCCCTCATGGATTTGTTTTTGGGCTTTACCCCAAAAGGCCTCATACCAATGGAGATATTTATCCATCCTTATAAACCCATGATCCTCCCCACTTCTAGTCAATGTGGGATGTTGGTCGTATACCCAACAAAGCCCTCTTGTACTTTACCCAGCTTGCTTCAAGAGTCATACATGGTTTCATGCAAGACTAACCTACAAACAAAACAAGTGAAGTAACAAACATCAAATCAAAGAAAAAGCATAAGATAAAGTGAAAGAAAAACAAATAAGCAAAGAATCAAGCAAACAAACCAACAAACAAATCATGCAAGTAGACATGCATGCAAGCAAACAACTAAAAGAAGACACTACTCCTACTCCTACACTAATGGTGCATGTGCCTAATCATGTGAAGTGATACTTCCAATGGGACCATCGGGGCATTGGTAGACCCATGTTTGTGAAGGCTTGGTCTGCGAGCAAGCTAATTGTGCAAACCAGAAAACAAGAAAGATATAATAATGAAGAAAACCACACTTTGTGTTTCAATGTGCCTGTTATGAAACCAGCTCAAGAAAAGATAGAAAAGATAGATCGACGCCTTAGAATTCAGCCTCTTCGAGGGGGCAACCTCCTTTACATTACATAAATGAACAATTATT
>Ga0115851_101162_pt1 | contig 13532 bp, 10 predicted proteins | sample InSIn2gowninarea_FD_83865 | JGI IMG/M metagenome (GOLD analysis project Ga0115851, IMG submission 83865)
AAAAGACATGTTCTCAAATTTAGGTCTTCGCTCGAAAGTCCATGAAAATTGAAGAAATAATGACTTGGGATGACACACATGTCACTTATTCTGGAAACTCAGCCTGCAAAAAAATAAATAAAAAATGGTCCACCGTATTCAGAAAATATGATATCTACCCATGATATTCATGTGAAATATAACCTATTTAAAGGGGAAATTAAACTAGCCTAGATACATTTGAATTTGATGTTATATTTAGATACACCAGCCTATATCCATTTTAACTGTTAATCTAGCAAGAGTCTAAAAAGATCAAATTTATTTTCTTTAAAAATAATTTGCATCTAAAAAAATCTCTTTCTGCAAAAATTAACATGAATCTAAACTGGTTTTATAATATATTTTTTAAATAAAATATTTTATAATGTAAAAATCAAACATGAAAATTAAAATTTAAAATTTAAAATATAAAAATATATAATAAAAAAATTGTTGAAAAATTATGTTAAAAACCATAAAACTAAAACTGAAAATGATCCAAATCAAATTAATATTCTAGACCTGCTTTGATACCGAAATTACCTGTGAGCGGAAGACTCGTGAATTTTGTCAATGGTTAAAATTAAAAGGTCATAAATAATTGGTGAAAATGGAGTTATGTTTGGTCGATCGCTGCCTCACTTATTTCCTTGCAAACATGTGAGATAACCTTAAAATAAATTATTTTAAGCTTACATTATAAAAATATCATAAAAATATTATTTGTAAAATTGTGGGTGGTGAAAATGTGGATGATTACTTTAAAATTTTAATTTATAAAAATATTAGTAAACTATGGATACTAAAAAATAAAATAAAAAATGTTAAATTGATTAATTTTTTTTTTAATTTAATTTTAATTTTAATTAATATTTTATTTATTTATTTTTATGTAATTTGACTAAATCGAAATATTTAATAAGACAAAAGAAGACATTATATTATTTCTATATTTGATTGGGAGGACTTTTGTTTTGATGATGAACCATATTGATAGTTCAAAACGTTGACCAAAAACTCATGATGTGATTAATCCGAATTTTTTTATCAAAATCAATATTAAATTTCTCAATTTAATATTAAATTGTGATTAGAATAAAATCTCATTATTATTATAATTTAAGTTTTTAAATAATTATTATATTGAATAAATTTTATTATTATAATAATATATTAAAACTGAATTTAAAATTCCCAATTTAAAAATAAATAAATAAATTCCAAACCAGTAAATATTGAATTCCCGTACAATAACACAGGTAAATTATTTAACCAACAATAACTAGGGTAGATTAAGTTCCATGGTCACCATTTTCAACCTGAGTTTGACATAAAGTATGGTATAAATTGCATTTATTTCAATAATGAGTGCATGTGTGGATGCTTGGACCCTTCATTTATTTCCTTTTTTGCAGGCTGAGTTTCCAGAATAAGTGACATGTGTGTCATCCCAAGTCATTATTTCTTCAATTTTCATGGACTTTCGAGCGAAGACCTAAATTTGAGAACATGTCTTTTCAGCCTTCTTTTGTTGTCTGCAAAAGTAAGTTATAGGGGTCAACCAATCCTTTTATGAGAATTGTGTTTTCCCGTACTATGATAACTGTAATTATGGATTTTGGGATGACCCCTGTCTAAGTTGATTAATATGTTTAGTGAATTATTCGATTAATATGTTTAGTGAGATTCATTTCAGATAACCAAGAATCTAGATAAGTAAATCCACTTTATTTTATAAAATCTAGTTTTAGTTTAAAATCCCCAATATAATGAAAATCTTCTGAATTTAGTCCACATTCAAAACTTCAAAGTTCTGTTCACATAATCTGGAAGATAAAATACTATTCAAGCTTATAATTAGTTCTTTTAAATTTTAATAGTGTTTTTCTAATCAGGTTTGTTATATTGTTATTGAAAAAAATAGACATAAATAATTATGACTAGTTATAACTCCGTTACTTTAAAAATTAGAAAAGTAGTATAAATTCAATTTTTTATAATTATACCTTTTATAGATTATCAAACTGTTTTTCAAAAGGAAAACATAACCAGGAAATAACATAAACTATAAAATAATAAACATGAAAATGGTTGTACTGTTATAGAAGTTTTGTTTAAAAGATTTGATTCACTTGATCCTAGTTTATTTGAAGAGTCTATATATTTAGTAGTTATGGTTCAATGTCATTATCTGAAGAGTAAAAGTTAAAGTTTGTCAATTTCTTCTCCAGAATTGAGGCTTTCTCATTGAGGCGCAATTTGAGATTGGGTCTAACCAATAGAGGGGGGAGAAAAGTCAGAGGTCAAGGGGCTAGGATACACTCTTCTACCTCCACAATGAGCAGAGGAGAGTTGACATCTAACCATACTCTAGGAAGCACAAAGGGAGAAAATAGGGGCAAAAAACACAAAGTGAGGAAAGAGGCGGAGTGACATTGAAGAGAGAGTGAAGAGGTAGGGTAGTTATCAACGGTACACTAGGAAGATAAATAGAGGGAATAGAAGGCCAATGGGAAACTTAATCAAAGGAGAAGTAGGCTTGAGCTCACATGGTACGGGATAAATTAATGAGGTGTTGAAAAAAAATTAGGTGATTCTTCTACGTTTGATTTTGGTGGTTTTTGGCATGTGATTTTCACTTTTAGCCATTTTTAGGCACATGGTGGTTTTGCCCATGGTTTTGTAGATCTAGTCAAAGGAACTATGATTGTATTCTAATCTAGGGTTAATGGATTGGGTGTTTATGAATGATACAACATATACATATTGTATTGTAACATTGTAAAGATAATATATTGAAAAAGCTTGATGGTTTTCCTGATTTTGTGTTTGCCAATGGTTTTTGTAGATACGGTCAAAGGAACTACGGTTGTATTGAAAAAACTTGATGGTTTCTAGGGGCATATTCGTGGCCACTCAGCGATTCCACTAGCTCGCAACACAATTTTCCTATTTTGGTAGTTTTAAGGTCTTGGACTTCTTAAGCCATTTTTAGGTACTAAGTGACATTTTTTAGGGAAACATGCTAATAGTCACTAGTCAGAAGTTGTTCTCCTCGGATAGACCTTTCCAACAAGCTATCGTGCTCGCCAAATGGAGATTGTATGTCAAAGTTATGGCCCTGGGAAGGTGACATTACAACTTAACCCATCGGAGCCCATAAGTCTTTGACACTTCATCTCCTAGGGTTAGGGTTTTGGATGTTTAGGGTTTCTCATTGTTTCTTCATGATACAAAGGCCTTCGAGCCTCATTTCAACACAATTCAAGATGTCGTGTAGCCATCACATATTTTCTCAGAGATAAGCTATCATCGTTTGAGCTAGTTTGCTTTCATTCTGCTTGTATATAGCTTCAACATTTTTCATTTATTAATTGAAGTCAAGTTTCATTGTATATTTGTGTTTTGGCTTTAAAATTTTACTTCATTTCATTCCCTTCATAATTAAGATATATTGACGGTGCTGGAAGCCACCAACACAAGGGGGTCTCTTTGATATGAAGTCCCAACTAGACCTCACACTATTTGGGATAGGACCCCCATTTGGTAAATAGGCCCGACTTCCATTACAATAATATTAAAGATGTGCCTTGGGTGCAATTTACAACACAAGAGAGCATGCATATATTTTTTAGATAATCAAGTAAGTGAGCTATGTGAAATAAATAGTTGCAATGTGTACATAGTACTATACTATATGTGAAGAGAAACAATGAGCCTTAGGGAGAAAAGTAATAGTACTATCCTCATAAAGACACACACATACATAGAAAGAATCGTCGATTAATTTGGAAAATAGTTCACAAAGCAACAACAATCATAGAAGCAAGGATGAACAATTCAATTAAGGTGTATACCAAGCCCAACGAAATAGCTCATTTTCTGTAGTACATATAAAAAAAACATACATCACAAACATGAAAGAATAGTCATACAACATTCACGATACATACATGAAAGTATGTCTGCCTCTGAGAGCTTCAAAATATTAAGTGAAAGTTCTAAGATACACAATTACAATGTTTCATCACTAACCCCAATAGTGGAACACGAAACCACCACTTTCTCCTCAAAAGAATGATCTTCTCTCCTATGACTAGCTGAAGAAGCCAAGGCGAAAAGTCCTTTGCTTGATTTATGAGGGTTTATTTATAACAAATGAGGTGACCTTCCACCTCCCATGTGACTCTTGAACTCTCTCATGACTCTTAGACTTATTAGTGACTCTTCACATTCCATGTGTGACCCTTGGGCTTCCACACATTTTACGTTTTTTTAATTTTGGAAATTATGTAATTACATTCCACAAAAATTGTGGCGAGACGACATGGGGAAAAGAACACTCTTGTGTTCACATTTTGGGAAGCTACAATTTGGCAACTGTGACATGAGACTTCATTGTAATGTGTCAATGCCAAGTACTTTTCTTTGTTGCTATGTATCCAAATCTTCATGATAGATATTGAATGTGCTTCATCTTCACCCTCCAAAGGGTTTGGATATAGTAGTAGAGTCTTCCAAGTCACTTTGGTTGCCATCTATCTGTTGTAGTTCAAAATTCCCTTATCTCCTTCATGATGGTCTCTTTGTGTCTCATCTCCACAAGTGTATTCTTGGAATCTCTCTTTGATGACCTTGAACATCGTCTTTCATGTTAAGATGGTAGTACCTACAAATTAAGCTCACTCATGGCAAGACAATACCAATCCCAAAATCACCTATTATACCTTGTTTTCTCATGCAATATGTTGATTATGATGGGATAGCGTGCAAGGACTAAGAGAGAGGCTTTCTTGGGTGCAGAGCGCAAGTTGAGGGGGCAAGAGGTGAAGGTCTGGGCTCTGGAAGTGTGCACTGCACAAGGCAAGAGAGGGGGACAATCTTGGGCGCATAGCGCAGGTCTTGGAGGAAATGGGTATAAGCTTGAGGCCAAAGGTTGCATAGAGCACAATGAAAGAGAGGGAGTCTCTAGGCTGAGTGCAAGTCACAACTGCAAGGGTCAAGAGACGACCTTACTATCCAGTGGTAATGTGCAATGCGCTCATGAAGGCAAGGTTCACCAAGGCTTTGCATAGAGGGCAAGTGTAAGAAGTAATGAGTTGGGTAAATGTGCTCTAGAGATGCACAATGCCCTTGTGAAGGGAGTTTTCCTCAAGATGGGCACAAGGCATAGGTTTAGGAGACAAGAGTCTCACCACTGAGGCTTAGAAGTGCAAAATTCACTCATCACTTGGCTAGAAGTTGAATGTGTTCAAAACTTGCACATGATGTGAGGACAAAGAAGAACCCCAAAATTGACTAAGTGTGAGATTGTGGGACAAGAGAGGGAGAATAAGAGCACATAACAGGACCTGAACATGATCACGAACACATACATAATCAAACACATGACAAGAATATGCCTAATACCCAAAACCATCATGTATACATTGAAACGACAACAAAACGACACTAATCTCTAAGTGCGACAGTTAGGGAACATGTCTTTATGACACAAGTGTCGACTGCAATCAAAAGGTGCACTATGCCATGGGAGTGTGTCTAGTGCATGTTTTTATGATAAATAGGATCAACTAATGCAAGAGAGTGCATTGGAGCTACCTCTTGAAGTTGCACAATAGTTGCCTCTAACAAAAGATGAAACTTCAGGATTCCTTAGAAAGGAAATTGAATGCTTAGAAAAACTTAAAGAACAAACATGGAACAAATTTAATGACTTGAAATGAAAGTTCACTATGATCAATACGAGGCTCCAAAATTTGAATGCGGGCAAAATTTGGAGGGTGTTTTAGCATCTACAACAAGATCATAATGTGTGTGTTTTCCTTTGAATATTTTCTATTTTTTGTTGAGAATTTGTTTGCAAGGTTAAAACCTACATGGTGTAGTGGTAGTCACTTAGGGAATAAGCTCAAAGGGGATCTATAAAGAACACATCTCCCAAAATTAAGAGCCTTAGGGAAGGGAGGTAAAACTAGAAGCCAACAAACTCAAAACTTATGTTAAATCCTCCCCCCATTTATTCTTTATTAATCCTTTATGTTATGTAGGTGTGGAATTCAAAAAAGTTTCAAGCAGTATCAGTGGTGAAACAATGGTAAAGTGCTTAGTAGTAGTGAGGAAGAAGGGTGCTCGAATTGATCATATCAACCAAACTATTTTGTCCTCTTAACCACAAAAAAATTCAAAAATACCTCCTACTGATCAATTGACTGTTACAGGCTCTTAATTTCAAGCAAAATTATCATAAAATTGGATGTAGAAATGAGGAAGGAGGGTGTCACTTACTTCTTGCTGGAGCAATTTTGGGTATGCATGAAGGTTTTGAGACAATATTGAGCCACTATGACTCCTTTTTCTCCTCCCAAATCCTCCTGTAGCTCCTCTTGACCCTCCTGTAGCACTTGCAGGCCTTCCTGTAGCTTTCTCATGTAGCACTTGCAGACAGGGGTTGAAACTCCTTGATGGCACTCGAGGTTGTTTAATGCACTAGATCGTCCTTCCTCTACCCCTTTTTGGAATGAGTGATGGTGCAAATGAAGTTGAGCCAACACATAATATCCTCTTTTGGTTAAAAGATTGGAGTGCTCTAGTTACTTGGCATTAACACGAGTTTCCTTTTTTAGATCGTTTTCCCCACTAACTGTAATCAAGTATATTTCCTCATGATTATCATCCCACTCTTCGAGGAAACCACTTCATTTTGAGTTGACATTTCCACGTTGCATGGGTGAATTAACTCACACTTGAGTTTACTAGTCGAGGGTGGCCAAGTTCACTAGCCACCTCTAACCTATTAAAATACCTTTTCTCGCTCAAAACACATTTTAGTCATTTTATGCATAGGGATGGGTTAGGGTTTCCATACCTGATCCTACCTATGGATTGAAATAATGCAAAGGTTTGCATGCCAGAGCTGGATCATATATCATTATGATCAAGGGAGTTGACTTATTTGACTTGTTTCTTGTGCATGTCTTCATTCTTGATGATACCTTAACTATTGCTTTTGCTCTGTGTGTGTAGGTGCCTCTTCTGATGTACAAGATTCTGCTATTGGTGGAAATAATCCATGATGATGATGTGTCTCCTCATATTTTCAAACAAGGCTCCATCATCTCTTCTTGTGGTGGAAAAAAATAATATCAATGATTGTTGTTATGGTTGCACATGCTGTTACGGGAGGAGTTTCTTCCTGTAGCATTATTTTGATCTCCCCTTGAAGTCTTCAGTTTGCATGAGGAAGGTGAGGGAGATGATGACAAGTAATGAGGACATGGTTATAGTCATGAAGGAGTAGTGTAGACACTGTAGAGATAGTAGTAGCTTCTGTGTTTTTTTTAAGGTAGGACAAAGTAGAAAATTTGAGCAAATTCTTGAGGAAATGGAGTGGATAGGTGATGGATAGATAATGGAAAAATCATAATAGGACCCTATTTATCATTTATCAGAGTCATAATGGAATTTTGGGATGTTCTCCTCCTTTGATATCCCTCCTGTAGCTCCACAGGCTCCTCTTGTAGCATTACAGGACCTCTTGTAGCAATACAGGTCCTTGCTGTAGCATCACATAGAGGAGGTGAAATTTGGATTTTTTGATGATGGGATGGTAGAGAGATATATTCATATGAATGGAGAGGATGAATATGAGGTGTATGGATGGAGGAATGGATGATAGCTTGTAGGTTTCACCCTGTAGCCATGAAATCTTCCACTATGTACAATTCTGAAAAACAAGAGAAAGGTTAGAAGACATGATATAGGTTTCTTCCTTGTTCTTGTTTTCTTCCTTTTATTTTTATTTATTTTTCTTGAGACACAAAAGCTGCCTTAGAGGAGGTTTTCAACCTGCATGTTTGCCCTAGGTGCCTCAAGGAGGTTTTCACTGGGGATATTTATTATTATTTTTTCTATTTTTTCTTTTTGCTCTTGGGATGCCTCAGAGAGGTTTTCAACCCTAGAGTTGGCCTTAGATTCCTCATATAGGTTTTCATCTAGGCATTTTTAATTTTATTTATTTATTTATTTTTCAAATTTCTAGGAATGTTGTGGACTGGAAACTATGAAACTCCCAATCACATTTAATTCTTTGCTGACTGAACTGATAAATTCTTCCTTGGACAAAGGTATTTTATATATCTTCAAACTATAACCATAAGTAAGGGAATGCCTTCCTCATCAATGGTTCTGATACAGATAGATCCATTTTTGATCTGAATGGGAAAATTAGTTTTGTTGTGCTAAATTCCTCTTCAGAATATGTAAATGTGCTTAAGGATTCATGAGGTTAATTGCAATTTTAAACATTATTTTTTGAGTGTTTTCATGTAAATTTCATGTACAAATTAAGATAAATAAATGACTGAACAACAACATATAACAGACTTGAACATCACCAAAATAGTATCACAACAGCACATGATGAAGGAGTTCACCTCGCCTGGGCTACGTCTCCTTGGTCCAACTTCTAATGGCTTGACCCTCTTTATTATTCTCAAAAGTGTGAGTACATCAGTTTACAATGCTTAGATATCTCTAAAACCGATTCTAATGGCTCAAAAATGCCCACAAATGCTTGTCTAGCCTTTTTTTGCTCCTAATTTGGTCAAAAAATCCAGAAGTTATGGCTTCCCCAAGTCTTTTTGCTAATCGCACTGCAATTTCCCCAAAACTTGGCACCATCCTACAATTTCACTCGGATTTCCACAAACCGAGCACCATTTCCACCAATTTCAGGGTGAATTTGTCGAACGCTTTAAAAGTCCTCTAACGCATAAAATCAGAAATTTATGGACTTGTGGGGGGGGCCATGTGCTCGGGGCGCTTGGGGCTAAGGCTAATAGCCCGCTCCCGTCGGTCGGGCCCCCACTGCGCTCTGATGGTGGTCTCATGGGTGGCGCGTGCCCAAGGGATGGCTCTGTGGCTCACCCTTTCCTCCGAATGGCATGGTCTTTGAATTTAAATATACGCCAAACACTATAGTTTTAAGAACTATTAGTGTGACGTGTTGGTAGGAGCTCTAGACTTCTTCTTGGAGGTCGCGGAGTCGACCTCCGCCACTATTACGTGGACATTCAATGAATTTTTGATGGGCCTCGGGCTGCCATGTGGCGGCCTCTGGCTGGGCCACGTGGCAGCTTGTGGTTGGCCATCAACCATCCAATCAAAAACTGCCAAATGCACTCAATGACACCATGCCACTTGGCACCACACCATTTGCCAGATTTGCACAATTACCCTACCACATAGGCATGCATAGTTAGTTCTAAGTCATATGTACGAACTGTTGACTAGGTTGTCTGCATTTGTTTTTAAAATTCACCTGTTCTAGGAAAACGAACAGAACATGATTCTAAGAGCATACGGTGTTTGTTTCACATGAAACAAGTTGCATCAAATTCAGGATGACAAGAACTACGTGGTCATTTAGGTTCCACACCGATCCGAAAAATTTGAATTTTGAGCTAGTTTTTTGAGCACTTCATCATTCCTCCCCACTAGAAGCCTTTTGGAACCCAAAATATCACTTTTAATTGTCCAACAGGTGAGGGTACAGTGCCCTCACCTTTCCAATCTCGATCCATTTTTCCTTGGAAGGATTTGTTCTTTTGAGCCCCACACGAAGGTAATCCACATTGCCTCATTTTGAAGACCTTGCTCTTCTATCAAGAATGGTGTCTTGCTATAGTTCATCAAGGTATTCAAGAGAAAAATCCTCAATGGAAGGAATTTGGACATTTTTTCCTTGATCTTCAATCAAAGGAGACTCATACAACCTTAAGTTCTCAACATTAATAACAACACAAATTTTCATATATGAAGGCAAATCCAACCTGAAGGCATTATCACCAATCTTTTCTAGAATTCTGAATGGACCATATCTAATTGGTTTCAACCTTCTACCTTATCATTGGAGCCTTTCTTTGCTAATGTGAAGCCAAACTTCATCACCAACTTGGAACTTGTGATCTACTCAATGCTTTTTGTGCCTTGCTTTGTACTTGGCTTGGCTCTTTTCCAATTGTTCTTGAACTCTTTGGTGTACCAATTGGATTTGTTCAATGAACCTTCTTTCATAATCTATGTCACTATGACCATCAATAGCAACATCCTTTCGAAAAATTAAATCCAAAGGACACTTAGGAAAGTATCCCAAACATGCTTCAAATGGCAATGTTTGAGTTGAAGTGTGCTTGGCTCGATTGTAAGCATGGTGAACGTAGTGCAAATGTTCATCCCATAAATTAGAATGCTTGTTGCAATACTCATGAAGAAGATGTATCACAATTCTATTCACCACCTCGGTTTGACCATCTATTTGCGGATGAAATGCTGTACTCTTTTTCAATTTGGTGTCCATGAATCCCCACAAGCTTGACCAAACATTCCTAACAAGGAGAGAATCTCGATCACTAATAATGGATGTGGGAAATACAAAATGAACCCATACATTCTGAAAGAATAAATGAGCAGTTTCTTTAGCTATAATTTTATTTTTACATGGCATTAAAATATACATTTTGTTGAACCTATCCACAACTACATACAAATACTCATGGCCTCTTATGAAAATGGAAGACCTCCTACAAAATCCATAGAAACACTCTCCCATGGTCATGAAGGTACTGCAAGTGGTGTGTTCAATCCTAACTTCCTATTGCTAGGCTTACTCACTGCACATAATGAACATCCTTTAATAAATCATGACACACTTTCAAGCATACGATGCCAATAACAATACCTTTGTAGATGTGCCACCGTCTTACTTACACCGAAATGGCCAGCAATAAGAGAAGTATGTGTGTCTCTTATGATGTTGACTCTTTCTCGCCGTGGAATACAAATCTTACCAAGATGGTACAACAAGTTATCATGCAAATGATAATCCAATTCCTCTACTTGGTTACCTTGACTCAAGTTTGCATAAATATCCTGAAAGTCATTGTCTAATGGATACTTCTCAATATAATCTTCATGCAAAATAGAATTATGCTTGAGTAAAGTAGTTGCACTAATAATAGGCCTAGAAAGCATATCAACAACTTTATTGTAGATACCTTTCTTATACCTTATTACCAAGTAGAATTGTTGAAGAAAACCCATCCATCAGAAGTGCCTTGATTTCTGCAACTTAGATTGAGATTGCAAGTATTGCAATGGCTGATGGTTAGTGTGAATGATTGTTTCCTTACCCATCAAGTAGTGTTTCCACTTTTTCACACTTTGCACCAATGCATACAATTCCTTGTCATATGTAGTATAATTAATCACTGAACCATTGAATGTTTTCGAATGAAAACATATAGGCTTACCATGTTACATGAATACTGCACCCATGGCGTAGTCACTAGCATCAGTCTGGATCTCAAATGACTATCTCAAGTTTGGAAGTGCAAGTACTAGGGCTAAACTGATCTTTTCCTTCAATGCATCAAAGGCCTTTTGTTTTTTTCCTCCCCACTCAAAAACCTTTTTCACACTAGCTAATGCATGCAAAGGAGCTACTATAGAAAAAAAGTTAGCATTGAATTTCCTCCAATATTGGGATGCTCCCAAAAAATTCTTACCTCAGTAACTGTCTTGGGCCTTGGCCAATTCAAAAGAATATCAACCTTGGAGAGATCTATTTTCAACTCACCTCCTCCAACAATATGACCCAAGTAAACTAAAGAATTTTTTCCAAACTCACACTTTGACATCTTTAAATACAATTGTTCTTTCTTTAAGACATCAAGTACTTTTCTCACATGCATGACATGTTCATCATGAGATTTACTGAAAATTAAGATGTCATCCAAGTAGACTATAAAACACTCATCAAGAAATTGCCTCAACACTTCATTCATCACACGCATGAAGGTAGCAAGAGCATTACATAAACCAAAAGGCACAACTAGCCATTCAAACAAACCTTGTTTTGTTGTCTTCCAAATGTCTCCTTCAACAATTCTAATTTGATGGTAACCACTCCTTAAGTCCAACTTATTAAAATAATTTGCGTATTTCAATTGATCAAGTAAATAATCTATTCTAGGCAGTGGGTAATGATTCTTTATCGTAATCTTATTCAATGCATGGAAGTCCACACAGATGTGCCATGTTCCATCCTTCTTTGGCACCAAAACAATAGGTGACCCACATGGTGAAGAACTTGGCCTAATGATCCCTTTATCCAACAACTCTTGAATTTGCTTTTTAATTTCTGCACTTTCCATCACTGACATCTTGTACATGCCAATGTTAGGAAGAGGACTATCTTGGTGCAACTGTATCTCATGTTGGATTCCTCTCTTGGGAGACAATCCTTTTGGTTCCTAAAACATCTCACCATATTGGTTAACAACATCAACCAATTCAGATTTCAATCTTGAGTCACAACCTTGAAAATATTCATTATCAATATCTTTTTTGGGTTTGATCATTAGAAGCACAAATTCTTGTTAGAATTCACTAGTCTTTTCATCTGCCCCACATTAACAAGTGAAAGATTTAGTTTCTTGCTATGAGCTCTCACAATATATTCTACTTCATCTTTGAATAAATTATATTTATTTTCATGTCTATGGAAGATAGTTTTTCTGTCATAAAGGTAATTTTTTCTGTCATAAAGGTATAGGCTGCCCAAAACTATGCCACAGATATTTAACAGCACAACATCAACATCCACTTCATCTGTGAAATTTGCAGTAATAGAAAATTTCAGTTTACACTTTCTAGTAACTTGCAATTGTGCATTGTCACACACTCATCCAAGTGGATACAGTTTATGATGTGGAACGGTTTCCAAGTCTAAACTTTTGACAATATTTTCAGATATAAGATTGGCTTGAGAGCCACTATTGAAAGACAATATTCAAAACAAAACAGGGTTTGTTTGAATGGTTAGTTATGCCGTTTGGTTTATGTAATGCTCCCGCTACATTCATGCATGTGATGAATGATGTATTGAGGCCATTTCTTGATGAGTTTGTCGTATTCTAATTAGATGACATCTTAACTTTTAGTAAATATTGTGATGAAGATGTCATGCATGTAAGACAAGTACTTGATGTCTTAAAAAAGGAACAATTGTATCTTAAGATATCAAAATGCGAGTTTGGAAAAACTTTTTTAGTTTACTTGGGTCATATTGTGTGAGGAGGTGAGTTGAAAATAGATCCCTCCAAGGTTGATGCCATTGTGAATTGGCTAAGGCCCAAGAAAGTTACGGAGGTAAGAAGTTTTTTTATAGCAACCCAATATTGGAGGAAATTCATTGCTAAATTTTCTATTATAACAACTCCTTTGCATGCATTGACAAATATGAAAATGATTTTCAGTGGGGAGGCAAATAGCAAAAGGCATTTGATGATTGAAGGAAAAGATCAATACAACTCCGGTACTTGCACTTCCAGACTTGAGACAGTTGTTTGAGATTCAGACTAATGCTAGTGACTACACTATGGGTGTAGTCCTCATGCAACATGGTAAGCCTATCTATTTTCATTTGGAAACTTTTAATGGTGTAGTGA